>Ga0114920_10000128_pt1 | contig 35509 bp, 39 predicted proteins | sample ChitaG_FD_88683 | JGI IMG/M metagenome (GOLD analysis project Ga0114920, IMG submission 88683) | Deep subsurface microbial communities from South Pacific Ocean to uncover new lineages of life (NeLLi) - Chile_00310 metaG | ecosystem: Environmental > Aquatic > Marine > Oceanic > Sediment ...
GGCCAACTCAACTTATTTCTCCCATTAACTAAAGCCCAGCCAGTAATTCCTGGTTTAACTTCTAATCTCCTCTTTTCTCTTTCAGAATATTTCTTTACTTGATGTGGTAATGTTGGCCTTGGTCCTACTAAATTCATATCTCCTTTAAAAACATTTATTAATTGAGGTAATTCGTCTATTCCCCATCTTAAACATTTCCCTACTCGAGTTATCCTATTATCATCTTTTGCTATCTCGTGTCCTAATCCAACATTTTCTGCATTATCTATCATCGTCCGGAGCTTATACGCTTTAAATATTTTCCCATCCTTGCCTACCCTTTCCTGAGCAAAGAACACCGGTCCTTTAGAATCAAGCTTGATTAATATTCCTATTATAATAAAAATAGGAAATAATATAATTAACCCAATCCCACTAACCACTATATCAATTATTCTTTTTAAAATATTTGTTCTATCTCTTTTCATATCCTTCTTTCAAATTAAAAGACATTAAATACACTTTTATGAATACGCTTCATATAAATTAATTATTAGGAAAAGAAATTCAACTTATCCACCAATATTTACATATACTTTTCAATATTTTTCTTAGTATAATAGCTCTCTACTGCTTTTCTCGCATTTTCTTTACAGCTTTTCAAAAATATAGGATCCTCGTAAAATTTTTTTATAGCAGAAACAAATCCTTCTACATCTCCGGGTTCAACTGAAATACCACATTTGTGTTTTTTGATAATAGTTTTCAGTTCATTATTATCTGAGCATATACATAACAATGCAGACCCACCAGCCATTTCATAATATATTTTACTAGGAATCAATAACCCTTCTATTCCTTTAGATAATATGATTATAGCAACTTCACAGAGAATAAGGCAAAACATTTAGCAAATACTGCTTCTGAATTCTACTATACAACTTTTCAGAATCTATAAAAGTATATATCAAATAACGGTCACAAATAACTATTTTACCAAACCATAACCAGAAACTTATTTGTATAACGTAAACTCATAACAAATCTAACAGCGCTACTATTAGCCAAACCCATTGGATCCATTTATAATTCATAACCCGTTCGCTCTTAATATTCAGCCCGAAGGGGAAGAAGATTTACTTTATGCTTTTCGGAATTTTATTTTCAATTTGTTAAATTGGTTAGCATAACCTCTTCGAGTCTATAAATAAATAGGCGATCGCTCTCGCTAACGAAGAGATGAAATTAAAGGCTCTATTTATATTGATTCCCCCTTTCCATCCAATCCATTAAAAACAATTAATCTTCCTTTCAATTAACTTCTCCTAAATATATATTCAAAATTAAGATATTCTCCTAAATAGCAAATCTTTCAATCTTCCTATATAATAGGCGGGTAAGAGCAAATTATTTTTAAATCCATACCTTTCCTTCATCCACATTCTATCAGGAAACACAGCCTTCCATAAACCATTCAAATCATCGTAAAGTAAAATATTAAAAAGAAGGTACCTTAACTTTCCGAATTTTCTTTCATCAGGATTAAAAAGACCAGCCTTCTTTAGCCAACTACTAATTAATTTCTCTTTCCAAACAGGTGGTTTAAGTCGAACTAATATTTCATTGGGTATAGGGGTACCAAAAAGAGCTTTGGGAATAATTAATGAAAAATAGACAGCTGTTTTTACTTGAAGGTCTAAAACATATTTTAAGAAAACATTCCAATCTATTAACTGATACCGGACAATACGATCCACATCAGTATGCAAACGTATCCCTGGTGCCCGTACATAGGAATGTTTTGCGGTATGTAAGGAAACCTGAAGTAGATTATCTTCGGGTGAAAGTATACGTACAGTTGTCCCAGAAACCGACATTGAGCGTCCCATTAAATCTTTAGCAGAAGGTTCTTGTTCGGGACGTATCCAGCGTCCTGCTACTGCACGCCATTGAAGTTCAAACCATAGTTTATTTCCATTAGCTAAAATCTTCCAATATTCAGCCCCCCCGCTTTTTTCAGCTACCTTAATATCAGGTTCTTCTAAAGGACTGCGAAATTCAAAATGATAACCGTGATACAGCAACACTTGGTGTGCTTTCAGAAAATGTTTTTTCTCCACCAATACATCTAAATCACCCATTGGGCAACAACCAGGACATGGATAAATTCCTCGAGCAATACCACCATTCTTAAGAATTATTAGCAAAATATTTTCTTCTATAAATTTTTTAGCTATATAATCTAATTCTTCTAAATAGGAAGATATACGATTAAAATCTCCTTCGTGGGCTTTTACCCAATGAAGGGGAACATTGTCGAGACCTAAAATATTTATTAATGTATGACCTATAATAGATTGAATCCTATTATTACAAGCATTTTGCCATAATAAAGAATCATTAAGGAGTTTATACTTATTTTTCATCATTTTTAAATAGTCTTTTTCCATTTTTTGTACAGTTATCGCTAATTTAATATAATCTTCATAAATTTTTTTTTTCAACCTACTTAACACTCCTTTTAAAATTTAGGTATAGAAAATTCGATCCTACATTTTAAATAAAATATCCGTTTTAAAAAAATTATATTTTTTCAAACACAGATGTATATTTTTTTAAATCATTCATTTATTTGCTATTCAAATTATACATAATTTCCTTCTCCTCTTTCAACAATCTAATTGCTATCTTTTCTTATTCCTTAATAGTACATTTCATTTCATACTAAATTAATAATTTAATTATTTCCTTCTGAAAACTCTCATTAAAATATTTTTTTACACTTTTACTTACAATCCCATAAGGGAAGTTATTGCTTTCCTCAATTTGCCATAGTAAATCCTCTAAAATAAAAATTATTGCGATCACCTTTCGTTGATTTAAATCTGCTGCAGATACATCATTTTCATCTTCACAAATAACATTTTTATAATTAAATATATATTCTTTTAAATTATGAATAAATTTATAAATATTTCGTAAATTATAATTAAACATTAATTTGTCATACCAAACACATCTCTCGCCCCAGGTTTCCCAGTCTACAATGAAGATTTTTTCATCTGCTCTTCTAATTATCACATTTCCTTCTTGCATATCTCCATGACTTAGCGATAATAAAATTATATCTTTCTTATTTGCAATCATATTCACAAGAAACATTACAAACTTTTCTAAATTTCTTTCGAAATTAAATTTATCAGATTTATTTTCTAATTTACGAGATTCTTTTTTTATCTTATTAACTAGTGTATTAACATATTCTCCAACTTCAATCTCTTTTTTCGTATCTTCCTGCAATAAATCTAAAAGCCTATTAACAGTTTCTTTAAAAAATTTATGTTTGTTTTTGTCTGATATCCGTGGTAATGATACTCCATCAATTATCTTTTCTCTATACCATCTATTAGAATATCTCTTTATACCCAAAACAAAATCATATTTAATATTATTTAGCCTAAAATCGACTTCTTTATTAAAACAATAGTCAATAAAAGATTCTTTCACAATATTATCAATGTAATTTCCCTTAAAATTAAATATTTTAATTTTTTTATTTCCAGGAAAGATCAATAATGAATTTTCGTTTTTAATTTTTGGTTCTATAGATATACATTTATCTGAAAATATTCCTCTACTTTTTAATAGTAGCCTGGTATAAAAATAAATAGCAAATCGTTTTAATAAATTAGGGTTATTGCTAAATTCTTTAAATATATATTTTCTAACTTCTCCTGAATTATCTTTAGTAACAATTGCATTTATCCTAGGATAAACAAAAAAATAGCTTTTATTTGCCGAATAAGTAGACTTATGCTCATAAATTCTTACATGATGTGATAATTGATTTATTTCAGAAAAATATTTTTCCAGTGTTTTATTATTAATTTCATAAAAACTTTCTCTTCTTTGTAAATCACTTATCGTCATTATCAATTATACCTTTAATTTTTTCCCATATATCATTAATGGAATCATGACCATTTATTACCCACATCCATTTATTTTCCTTTATTATTCTTTTGCACAATGTATCTCTTTCTTTCCTTGTTTCTAATGTCTCACTAAAGGGCTCTTTCTTTAAAACTGACCTTTTCCATGATTCCTCTGGGGAAATAGTTATAATTATGCTAACATCGGGTTTTACCGCCACCTTACATAATATTTTCCAAAGAATATGCTTTTCCAAGTTTATATCTGGAAAAGCAAGTTTAAAATCAATATAGGTATCCCACAAATATCTATCGCAGATAATATTATATCTTAATAAACAATTAAGTTTAAATGTAATAGTATATAATCTTATTAAGTCAAGAAGGGCAATGCATAACCATACTTTTTGAAATCTGCTATTTTCAAACATTTTAGTACGCTTTTCATTAACGCCCGAAAGAGGCAATTTATTAAATGATAATTTTCTAGCTACTTGCTTTATAAATTCAAACCAATTGGTATATCCGCCTCTACTCCAAATATTTTTATATCGTATACTTTTTTTATTAAAGTAATTTTCTAATAATTTTATCTGCGTAGATTTGCCACAAGAATCAATTCCACTAAAAGAAATAATCATATTATTACTACCTTAATATAATATATTTGTTATTTTTAAAAATTTAAATAATTAAGTACGTCTGACATTTGTATTTTATATTTATCCCATGTAAAATTTTCTAAAAAGCATTGATATGCATTTTTTTTCATCTTTTCTATTTCTTTACTCTTTAATGTCTTTAAATTTTCTATTAATTGATCAACTGTATTTTTATTATAATTAAATCCGATTTTATATTTTTCTACACAATCCCATGTATCGTTTTTTGTGGAATTAATTAAAGGTAGCCCATAGGATAGGTAATCAATCGACTTATATGATAATGCTACTTCAGTATTACTTTTGTAGCCATTAAAACCAAAATTACATTTGCTTAGTATTTCTTTCTTTTTTTCTTCCTCGAAAATCTTTCCAAAATAAGTATATTTAATGTTATTTTCTTTTAGTGTAGAAAGTAGCCATCCTTTTCTTTCGCCATCCCCAATCAAGATTATTTCCATATGATCCGAACCTAATTTTTTGCTTATCCTTAACAATGTATCAAAATCAGTAATTGTATTCATTGAACCCAAATATGCGATTTTAACCACTTTCCCAGAGGCAACATCTACTGTAGCTTTTTTACGATATTTAATTATTTTTGCAAGATGAATAACCTGAGCATTATTACCCTTTAAAGCTAATTTTTGCTTAAAGTAATTTGATTGACATACAATATAATCTGCTCGTTTTAATGCATAATTCCTTAAATATTTCCAGAACCAGCCTACAAAAAAGTTAAAATATCTCTTAAAAACAATAGGAATGGGTAGTGTCTCAGGCCATATATCAACTATATCGATTATTACTTTAGTTTTTTTGTTTTTACCTGCAATTTTTATTACGCTATAAGCTGCTGTATTTGGGGGGATAGTCACATAAATTAAATCCGGTTTCTCTTTCTTTATTATTCCTTTTATCTTCAAAGCAAAAATAATATGTGACAACACTCTGGAAAAAGATATATTCCTCTTATAACCCAAAGTTTTTACCGGAATAAAATTTTCATTATCATATCTAATATATTTTTTAAAAGTATGGGAAAATTCAGAATATATAACTTTTGTATCATAATTATTTCTAAAAAATTTATAGGCCAAATAAGGTCTCGCATTTTCAATTTTATCTATAAAGCATGAAATAATTAATACTTTTCTCATTTATATTAACCTTGATTAACTTTATCTTTTTCAAAGGATCTAATAATCTTCAAATATTTTTCCGCTGCATTTTTCCAGCTAAAACTTTTGGTATATTCAATTCCTTTGGTAATTAATTTTTCTTTTAAAGATTTATTATTTAAAATTTGATACACTTTTAAAGCGATATCCTCTTCATCATCCGGATTAAAATATAAGACATTCGAACCACAAACTTCTGGCATCGCGCTGCATTGCGCGCAGGCAACTGGGACACCACATGACATCGCTTCCAAAGGAGTAAATCCAAAAGTTTCAAACTTACTTGGAAAAACATATACACTTGCTTTACGATATATGTTTGGCAATTCAGACTGGTCTATATAATCCAATAAATGTACCCGGTTTTCTAATTCAATTTCAGAGATTATTTTCTTCAATCGATTTTCTTCATTTAAAGACTTTATCCTGCCAATAATTACTAAGTGTTCATTGATATGATATCGGTTTACCAATATACCGTAGGCCTTTAATAATCTTGTAAAGTTTTTATGATAATGCCTATCCGAAATACTTAATAAATATATATTAGTCTCCAATATTCTTTGAAATAATCTTGAATTCTTTAAATCATTATCAATTAAAGGTCTAAAAAGTTTTTGATCTATTCCATGATAAATTACTTTAATTTTTTTATAAACAAAAGGATATCTTCCTGATAATTCAGCTTTTGCATGATAAGACACAGTCACAGCTATATCTGAAATCTTTAAAGCAATTTTTCTTATAGTTGTATAATAAAATACTCTAAACTTTCTTTCTCTTTTCATCTCTTCCAGAAACAAATCAGCTGTAGTATGGCATACTATCATTGTCGGAATTCCAATAAAAAATGAAAATGGAGAAAGCATTTCATCAGTTCTAAAATGTAAATTATATTTTTTATTTATTTGAAATTTATTAAATGTAATATGTTCATATATAAATCTTCGTATTGAAGAGTTTAATACGACATCTGAAACTTTTAATATTGAAACATTTTCAGGTAAAATATTATATAGATATGCCCTTTTTTCAGGTATAACTAAAGTATAATTTATTTCTGGACTTATTTTTGCCAATTCTGGCAATAAACCAAGTAAATATGCTTCAACGCCTCCGCCTCTAACTCCAATAGCACTAATTAAAACTTTCATAATCCATCCTTGCTATTCAAATTACTTTTTAAACTATCCAATATTCTAATGAAAACAATATTTATGGTTTTTTCTGTAAATATAAATATAAGATATATCTATTAGTTTAAATGTTAGTATTAGTTTCTATAATTAATTACAATTTAGTTTTTTATGAGAACAATTTTTCTTTAGGTGAAAATAATCTTGCCAATACCTAAATGTATTCAAAGAAATAATAAATATATAAGTAGGTAAAATAGCATAAATAGGTATATGTCTAGTTAATAAATGCCACCAAACACGTAATATTTCTCCATTCTTCCTTTTTGTTAGAAATTTCCAATATTCCAATATGGCTTTAAAAAAGTTATATGGAACTTTTCTTCCTGTATTGTTAATATGTAAACTTACTCTCGCTTTAGGAACAACTAATATTAAAAATCCAGCAGATGTAGCACGATGAGAAAAATCTGTATCCGCGCCATATTGAGGAAGGTAATATTCATCATAAAAACCAATCGTCTTAAAAACTTCTTTAGGAACAAGAACCCCTCTACCATGTGCTTCGGATGTATAATATGGATTTTCAGGTATTTTATTTAATTTTGTTCCTTGTTTAAAAAAATATTTAGTACACCATATTGGCAACCATCGATGAATAGGAGCCCATTTGTCGCACCCTGCCCACCAAATAATATTAGAATCATCGCTTCTCACAACGACTGATGCAGCAATGGCACCGTTATTTATTTGTGAAACAGTAACAAGGTGCGAAATGGTATCGGGTCTAACCAAAGTATCAGGATTTAACAATAGTATATATTCACATCCCTTAGAAAGACAATGTTTTATGCCTTTATTTGTAGCTCCAGCCCACCAGAGATTACCATCCCCATGAATTTTAAAAATATTCGGATATTCCTGTAGAAGTGTTTCCCATGTCCCATCTGTACTTCCATCATCTACAATACAGATGTATATTGATGGCCATTTTAATTTAAATACACCGCTTAAGCATTCTTGAAGCTTTTGTTTCATGTTATAAGTAGCAATTACAATCCCAACGGAATTTTGTTTCATAATTTTACCCTAAACTAATTTATTGTTAATCATTTATATCAGGTTTAAGAATATAAATCAAAGCTACAGTAACTGGAAGAAGAGCAACATTAATTAAATTTCCCATTGATGGTATTAAGGAAGCTGGTAATGATGCAACAAGAGTTCCTATTATAATTGCAATAGCTAAAGAATAAATATTTTTAGAATTTGTATTATTTAAAGCTCTCTGTTTCCTGATAGCAAATTGAAATAAACTAATGAATATAAACAAAAATAATATTAATCCTATCACACCAAACATTAAAAACATTTCTACATAAACAGAATCTAGCCTATATCTACCAAACACTGAATCAATTGTTCTTTTATCTATTCCTTGCATTACAGAGACATGTCTTTGAGTAGCTTGTTTGCCTCCCCAAATAAGAGCATACGGATTAGTAGTAAAAGTATCTCGAAAAGCATTTTCCCACATAGTTAAACGACCAGAAGATATTCTATTTACTTTAATAGAATATTCTTGGTAATAAAATAAAAAAATTAAAGAAAGGATTATAAATATACAAAATAATGTAAAAAATAATAAATAACCACGCCATAATTTTTTCTTTTTTAGCTTCGTGGCTAATAATACAATTATTACAGTAATTAGAAAAGCTAATACTGATCTACTTGCTGTCAAATAAAGTGCTACAATACCAACAATTGAAAAAGATAAAGTGATAATTCGTTCAAAGCGGTTTGAAGAAAGACTATACAAAATCCAACCCATAAGAATAACTGATATAAGTATTGTAGCAACATATCCAGGATGCCGAAAACCAAAAACATACCGGAACGTACTCATTACATTTGTCCAAACTGGATGACCAAGATTTTTGCCAACAACCCTTTCCCAATATTCCCCTACAAATAATATAAATATTGTCCCCCAAAAATTGTACCTAAGAAATATGATAATTCGGCGAGCTGATGAAAGAAAAGTAGGAGCTAATACAAATAATCCCCACCCCCATGCAAAATACATTAGAGGTTGATATAAATTATTTAAAGTACATCCTTTAATCATTACATTGCTAATGGCATAACAACTGAATAACATTGAAAAAGTTGCAGCTGAAGACAATTTTAAACTTTTTAGATACAATATACTGCCTACAATAATTGCCAATACACCAGATAGATTTTTTAAATACCAAATTTTTTGAGCAAAAAAAGAAGGTAATGCTTGAAGCATTGATAAACTCTGGAGCAAAGCCCAAAAGACCCAGATTATTAAAACTATATAAAATCGAGAACCCATATGTTCTTCAAAATTACTTTTTTGTTCAGAAATATTATATTTAGCAGATGGCTCAACTAAATTTTTTTTCATACCACTCAATCGTCCTTCTCAGCCCTTCCTCAAAATCTATCTTGGCCTTAGAGCCAAATTCTTTCTCTGCCCGGCTGGTATCTAATTTCCTTCTGGGTTGTCCGTCTGGTTTGCTGGTATCCCATCTAATTTTACCCTTAAAACCAGTAAGTTTAGCAATTAGCTCTGCTAAATTCTTAATAGATATTTCTAAATCAGTGCCCAGATTTACCGGTTCACTCTTATTGTATTTTTCTGTAGCCAGTAAAATACCTTCTGCTGCATCTTCCACATATAAAAAACCTCTCGTTGGTTTACCAGTCCCCCAACAAACCACCTCTCCTTCACCCTCATCTTTTGCCTCCATAAATTTCCTTATCAAGGCCGGGATTACATGAGAACTTTTAGGATTAAAATTATCTCCTGGTCCATACAAATTTAACGGTAATAAAAAAATAGAATTAAAACCATATTGTGTTCTATAAGCTTGTGACTGAACTAACATCATCTTCTTGGCTAGCCCATAAGGGGCATTGGTCTCCTCAGGATAACCATTCCACAAATCCTCTTCTTTAAAAGGAACGGGAGTAAATTTAGGATAGGCACAAATAGTACCAATAGCCACAAATTTATCTACCTCAAACTGTCGGGCATATTCCATTAACATAGCCCCCATCACCAGATTACTATAGAAGAATTTACCCGGATTTTCTCTATTGGCTCCAATACCTCCTACAACTGCTGCTAAATGTATTACTATATTTGCTGTATAATCTTTATATAATCTTATAACATTTTCCTCTTTAGTCAAATCGTAATCTTCTACCAAAGGTACAAATATATTCTTACATCCCCACTTTTTTAATTTCTCAACTACATAAGAACCTAAAAATCCGGCCCCCCCGGTAACAATGACTCTCTTATCTTCCCAAAAACTCATCTTTTTCTCCAATCATCACATTTCTGTCATTCCTGCTCTTTTTTTGTCATTCCCACGAAAGTGGGAATCCATCTTTATTTGTTTTTTCTTCCTCTTTTCACCTTTCAATTATTACACGTTCACGCGATACTCGATGCTATATACTATTTTTATCCCACCGTCAAATGATTCTCCGTCCAACCAATCCCCTTCTGTTTCAAAATCCTCTTCCCTTCACCGGGTGATTCCAATCCTGCCAATTCCATATCACTATCTACCATTATCTTAACCAATTCCTTAAAGGTAATTCTCGGACTCCAGCCTAGCTCCCTCCTCGCCTTAGAAGCATCAGCTAATAAAAATTCCACTTCTGTTGGCCTAAAATAACGGGGGTCTATCTCTACATATTCTTTCCAGTCTAATCCCGCATAGTTAAAGACCTCTTTTAAAAATTCTTTAACCGAATGGGTCTCTCCTGTACCAATAACATAATCACAAGGTTTATCCTGCTGTAACATCATCCACATCGCCTCTACATAATCAGGGGCATAACCCCAGTCTCTCTTAGCCTCTAAATTACCTAAATATAATTTCTTGTCTTTGCCGGCTATAATTCGGGTTAGACCTCGGGTAATTTTCCTGGTGACAAAGGTCTCCCCTCTTCTCGATGATTCATGATTAAAGAGTATCCCGTTACAGGTAAACATATTATATCCTTCCCGATAATTATGGGCCATCCAATAGGCATAGACCTTGGCAGCTGCATAGGGACTTCTTGGCCTAAAGGGAGTATCTTCATTCTGTGGTGCTGGGGCATCACCATACATCTCACTACTTGAGGCTTGATAGTATCTGGTCTTTATCCCACTTCTTCTTATGGCTTCCAGTAATCGAGTAGTCCCCAAGGCAGTGATGTCACCAGTATATTCCGGTATATCAAAACTGACTCGTACATGGCTTTGAGCTCCCAAATGATAGATTTCATCTGGTTTAATATTATAAATAAGATTGGTTAGCTGGCTCGAATCGCTCAAATCTCCATAATGTAGATGTAATCTTACTCCTCTTAAATGAGGGTCTTTATATATATGGTCTATCCTGCTAGTATTAAAGGTACTGGCCCGTCTTATAAGACCATGAACTTCATAGCAACCTTTAGAGAGCAGAAACTCTGCCAGATAGGAACCATCCTGGCCGGTGATGCCGGTGATGAGAGCTTTTTTCATTAATTATTCCTCCTTATATTTTTTAGTAACATTATCCATTAATATCTTCAAAGAAGGCAGTTTTTCATTAAAATAAATTTATAACTATTTATGGTAAAATTTTAAAACTGCACCATCATCTCTTTCTGTTATCCAATTTTTTTTGGGAACTTTCCAATCTTTTCCATATCTATATGCCAAATAATCATCTACTTTATTAGGCGCTTTAAATTCTTTTCCATAAAATTTTATTGTTGATAAATTATTTAAGTAACAGCTAGGAACTACCCACCAAACATTTTTCGAACCAATTTTCTCATAAAATGTGAACACAATTCTAGTAATTTGTTTTCTTAATAAAGATGGCAATATACGGCTTACTAAGATAAAAATGCTACTTATAAATGCACCGTAACCTTTTTTAAAATTAATTTTATGATTATACGGATCTAAAAGTGCACTATAAAATTTAATTAATAGTATACCTATCAAATTTTTTGGTCTTCTATGTGGTGCTATAGCATTTTCGTTAACAATGTCATAATAATTAATGTCAGCCCATATTTCCTCATTTTTACTCATACTTATATGCATATGATTTTTATAAATTATCCCTTTAAAACCTTTGTCAGAAAGTTTTTTTGCAATTAGTACTTGAAGATTATAAGGAAATTTTTTTCGAAATACACCAAAATCTAAATCATGTTCCCAGGGAATAATTTTTCTATCTCTAACTGCTCCTAGCAATGTTCCACACTCTAACCAAAACTCAATTACCTCCTCGTCTAATACTTCTTTTATTTCACATAATAAATATACAAGATTTTTTTCTTGTTTAGAGTGCATTATTTATCTTTGCCTCCATATTTAATAGGATTATCCCAATCATAAAACCAAATAAATCTTTCTTTAGGTTGCGAAAGACCCTTTTCAGTATCATCATTATCCTTGGGATTAGACTATTATCCTGCTCTTTCTTAATATATTCAAAATTGTTAATATTTTTTATTATTTTCCTTTGTTTAAATGTTAAAAAGGTAACCTTTTATAACTAGCAATAGCTTCATCTGTTAATAACCCAATTACTACTTCTCCATATTTTTTAGCTTCATTTATTATGTTTAAACATCCCGAATGGATTAAATCAGCACCCATACCTACATAAACTTTTTTCATATAATTTTCACCTCTCAATTTTTATTTTCAATGAAAGTACTTTTCTTATTTATAAGACCATGAACTTCATAGCCCTTAGAAAGCAGAAATTCTGCCAAATAGGAGCCACTCTGCCCGGTAATGCTGGTAATAAGGGCTTTTTTCATTTTAATTTACATCTCCATTTTTCTCTTAAAAATATTTCTGCCCTGTCTAGATCTTCTTCGGTTATAAATTTTTTGTGTTTATGATCACGAAGGGCTAGATTAAAAATATCTAGTTCTCTATAATCTTTTTTTCTAAATCTAAGATGGCATTTGCACATAATAATAAATAAAACAACCCAAAACTTCTGGTACGGCTTAGGAAAATTCCTCTCTATAAAGAGCAATTTGTTCCTCCGTGAATTATATCTATATTTTAATGAAGGGTTACTACTCATTCCAACCTTATGAAAAATAATAGAATTTGGATTATAGATTATTTTATATCCTTTTCTTAAGACTTTAATTGCAAATTCCTTTTCTTCTCCCCCTGCAAAATAGCATTCGGGCAAAAACCCCACTTTTTCTATAACAGATCTTTTTATCAACATCATGGTTCCAGGAGCATAGCCAATTTCTTTAATTTCGTTAAATTGACCATTATCTAATTGATTAGCCCCCACGCCCCCTCCAGTTCCCAAAAAAATGTTTATATGTCCTCCTGCTACCCATATCCTTTGAGAGTCATCATAATAAAATATTTTACCAGTGACAATTCCGACATCTTTTTTTTCTTCCATAAGTTCTATCCCAGATTTTAAAAATCCCTTATCAACTACAGTATCATTATTCAAAAGCAAAACATAATCCAGCTCTATAATCTTCAAAATATACCTTATCCCGATGTTATTACTTTTAGCAAACCCATAATTCTTCTCATTTTTTATTATTATAAGTTTTTTATTTGAAGGCAAATTTATAATTTCCTTCTTTTTATCTCGTCCCACTTCTGCCTCTTCCCTTTTGTATTCTATTACTTTTATTGGTTTGTTTTCATAAGAATATTTTAAAAACTTTGATTCTACTTTAATTTTTCCTTCACAATATTTTATAATTTTTCCGATAGATTCGTCCTCAGAGCCATTATCCACAACAACCACATAATAATTTGGATAAGTGATCTGAAATAATGATTCTAGACATTCTATAGTGTCTTTCCAACCATTCCAATTAAGAATAATAATGCCTACTTTGGGCCATTCTTTTGGCGTCTTATTTTTCAATTCACTTAATTCTTTAATTTTAGCTTCCATAATAATCCTATCTCATCTCGCCTCATAATTCTTTTCCAGCCATTTCCTGTATTCCCCGCTTCTTACTCTATCCACCCAGTCTTAATTATTTATAAACCATTTGATAGTAGTATCTAATCCTCTCTCAAAATCAAATTGCCTTTGCCAACCTAATTCAATTTTTATTTTATCACAGTTTATAGCATATCTTCTGTCATGACCAGGTCTGTCTTTAACAAAAGTAATTAATCTCTTATAATAGCCCTCATTTTTTCCTTTAATTTTAGCTATCTTTTCACAAAGATAATTAACCAATTCAATATTTTCCCATTCGTTCTCTCCACCAATATTGTAAGTCTCCCCGGCCTCTCCCTTATTCAATATCTCCCAAATTGCCGAGCAGTGATCTACTACATACAACCAATCCCGCACATTTCTTCCATCCCCGTATACCGGCAAATTCTTCTCTTCTAAAATATTTAAAATCATTAGAGGAATTAATTTTTCCGGGAATTGATAAGGACCATAATTGTTGGAACAATTAGAGATAGTGACAGGTAATCCATAAGTTTTATTATAAGCTCTAACCAATAAATCGGAGGAAGCCTTGGAGGCAGAATAAGGGCTATTGGGTTTATAGGCGGTATCCTCATAAAAATATTTCCCCTCTTCAACCGAACCATAAACTTCATCCGTGCTAATATGATGAAGAAGCACATCTTCCCTACCTTTCCAATTTTCTCTTGCCACCTCTAAAAGATTAAAAGTTCCCATAATATTAGTCTGCATAAAATCTTTGGGCCCAAAGATAGACCTATCTACATGTGATTCTGCAGCAAAATTGACTACAGTATCGATATTATATTTCTCAAATATCTTTCTAATCTCATCGAAATCACATATATCTACTCTCTCAAAAAAATATCTCTCTCCTCCATATTTATTCTCTATCTCTACTAAATTCTCTAAATTACCAGCATAAGTTAGTTTATCTACATTGAAAATCTTTCCGCAAAAAGAGGTATTTTTAAAAACATAATGGATAAAGTTTGAGCCGATAAATCCTGCTCCTCCAGTAACTAAAATATTTTCTAACCTTCTTACCATTTCTCCACCCTATTTTCTTAACCTTCTCTATCTTTCTTCAAAGAAATCAGAAAATCTTCCAATGCATTATTCCAATCCCTAATCTTTAGATTAAACTCTCTCTTTATCTTCTCTTTAGATAAAACAGAATATTTTGGCCTCCTGGCTACTGTAGGATATTCCTCAGTCTTGATAGGTTGTATCTCTACTTTTTTATTGTCTTCAATCAATCCTAATCTTTTAGCTTTTTTATAAATGGTCCGGGCAAATTCATACCAGTTAATTACACCTTCATTGGTAAAATGATATATCCCAAATTTATCAGACCCACTCTTAATTATCTTTAAAATTGCCTCAGCCAAATCAGCAGCATAAGTAGGAGAACCCCACTGGTCTTCAACTACCTTTACAAAATCTCTTTCTTTAAATAATCTTAGCATAGCATAGACAAAATTATGTCCATTTAATCCATATAGCCAAGCAGTACGCACTATAAAATATTCATCTAAAATTTCTTTAATCTCCCTCTCCCCGGCTAATTTGCTTTTTCCGTAAACACTTAGGGGATTAGTTTCACCATCTTCATAATAAACAGAAGTCCCCTTCTTCTCCTCTTTCTTCTTTCCCTCAAAGACATAATCTGTAGAGATATGAATTAATTTGGCCTGCCTTTCCAAAACCACCTTTGCAATATTTCTAATCCCTTCCTTATTTAACTTAAAAGCCTGCTCTACTTCTTCTTCTGCCTTATCTACTTGGGTATAGCCCGAACAATTAATTATCCATTCTATCTTTTCATCCTCTCCATATCTTTCCAGGGCTTGATAATCAATAATATCTACCTCTTTATCAGAAGATAAATAAGATAAATTGTTCTTCTTTAATAGAATCTCTACATCATGACCCAACATTCCTTTACTGCCAATAAGCCAGATCATCAGTTATCCATCCTCTTTTATAAAATCTAAATAAAACTCATCCTCTTTATCTTCATGCCTTATTTCATCAACATCCTCTTTTCTGTCCCAACCCCGATACAATTTATCCGGGTAATTTATAACCATCCCCATCTCATTTTTCGAAATATTTTTATAGCCATGAACTACCCCTGGAGGTACCACTATACTTATAGGATTATCTTTTCCTCCCTTTAACACTATGCAATTTCCATAAGACTTGCTCTTGCTTCGATTATCCCACAACTTTATCCTAAAATTGCCTGGCCCCATAAAACAGAATATATCGGTTTGCTTCTTATGTTCATGAGGACCTCGGGCGACTCCTGGCCTGGTATAAGAAACATAACTCATTACTGGTTGTAAATTAACCGGCAGGTTATCTCCCCTGAAAATCTCTACTAAAAAACCTCTCTCATCAGAGAATTTAATTAATTTTTCTATTACTACCCCTTCAATTTCACCTTTTTTAAATTCCATATATATCCTACTTTATCCTTTGTTCTTCTTTTAAAATCATTTCCAGATATTTTCTGTAATCATTTACCGGCAATCGCACAATTATTTCCTCAAACTGATTTTTATCAATATAGCCCATCCTAAAAGCCACCTCTTCTATACAGCCAATCTTCAATCCCTGTCTTCTTTCCATGGTAGCAATGTAATTGGAAGCATCAAGCAGACTATCTGGAGTACCAGTATCCAGCCAGGCATAACCCCTTCCTAAAATCTCTACTTTTAAATTTCCTTTCCTCAAATAAGCTAAATTCACATCAGTTATTTCTAATTCCCCCCGAGCTGAGGGCTTCAAATTCCTGGCAATATCGACAACCTCATTATCATAAAAATACAAACCCGGAGCCGCATAATTAGATTTAGGGATTTTTGGTTTCTCTTCAATATTTATAACTTCATTATTTTCATTAAACTCCACTACCCCATATCTTTGAGGATTGGCTACCTGGTAACCAAAGATACAAGCCCCCTCTTTTAGCCCTGCCATCTTCTGCAAAGTTATCGACAAACTATGCCCATAGAAAATATTGTCTCCTAATATCAAAGATACCGAATCTTCACCTATAAATTCTTCTCCAATAATAAAGGCCTGAGCAATCCCCTCCGGCTTGGGCTGTTCTTTATAGGAAATATTAAGCCCAATCTCTTTACCCTCACTAAATAGGTCCATAAATTTCGGTAAATCCTGGGGAGTAGAGATTATTAAAATATCTTTAATCCCAGCTAACATCAAAGTAGATAATGGATAATATATCATCGGTTTATCATATACTGGAATTAACTGTTTGCTTACTGCTTTGGTTAAGGGATTGAGCCTGGTCCCCGCCCCACCGGCTAAGATTATACCTTTCATTGAACGCTCCTTTATATTTAGTTTAAATAAATTAAATTACTAGTAATCTAATTCTACTTCATACTTATAATAGAAAATATATTTTCTATAAATACATTTTTAATAGTTATTTTTCATTTCTACTTTTATATAAAATATTTTGTTATCACTCTTTTGCAAATTTGTAAATTATCTTTATTGCAGATCTAGTTATAAAAAATACTGAACTAACTGCAACAATAACAAAATACATCAAAGACAAAAAAGTACCCATAGATACATCTATAAAATACATTAAAGGAAATATCAATACAAAATTAGGAAATAATATTAAGATATTAATTATATATCCAATTATCACTCGAGATATTTTTAGTTTATTTAAAATCGCGTTTTTAGGTTTTTCTTTTAAATCATAAATAATAGACATTGAAAATAAATTTCTATTAATTAAATTACTACTTATAAGTAAAATTGATATTATGGCTAATAATATTGCATTATATTTATTTAGTTGTATGAGCGATAGTAAAAATGCAATATTAAAAAGAGGATGATTTATAATATGGGCGATATAATCTAATTCTTTCCCAAACTTTGAAAACACTTTTGTTATTCTCGCAACCTCTCCGTCAGCGCAATCTAATATTAACCATAAAAGTATAAAAATATACCCAGTAAATTTAAACCAAATATTATCAATAGCAAATAATATTGCACCTATAATTCCCACTATAATCATATAAACTGTAACTGTATTTGGCTTTATTTTTAAATTTAAAAAAACATTTACAATAAACGGAGATAATCTCCTTCCAAAAAAATATGCAAAAAATACTTCTTGATTTATTGGTTTTATTTTTGTAATTTTTCTTATATCTTTATATTTCATACTATTTATTTCATTTTATTATAAATACTACAATATTATAATTATAAAATTTCCTTTCTAAAATTATTATATTATTTCTTATTTTATATTCTTAAAAATAACTTTTTTGCATCTCTCAAAACTTTATTCAATTTGAACTTTTTCGTTCTTATAATTCCATAAAAATAAAGTCATAATTGCTGCAAAAATTGCGCCACAAATCCAAAAATAAAAACCGGCATTCCACCCAAATTTATCTACTAAATAACCTGTTCCTACTCCAGTTAAACCTGCTCCTAAATATCCCATTGCATCTATAAAACCAGTTACTGAAGAAGCAGCTTTACGGGTACCTAAATCTGCAGGTAAGGCAGCTACTAACAGTATATGAGGACCAAAAGTAAAAAAACCTATAAATAATAAAATAATAAGGCTTAATAACCAATTATCAACAGGGCATGTTTTAAAAAAATAACAAAAGATAGCCAATAAAACCAACATTATAAATGCCACTGGGGCTCGACGGCTTTTAAATACTTTATCAGACATCCAACCAGCAAATACTGCACCTAACCCCCCGGCAAGAGGGAAGGCAATAGCCTTATAGGCAGCTAAAGAAATAGTAGCACCTTGTTCTTCAAACATAAATGTAGGCGCCCAAGACATAAAACCATAGCGCACAATATTTAACCCAAATAAGGCAAATCCAGCAAACCAAATATAAGGATTTAAAAGTGTAATTTTAAGAGTATTACTAAAACCTATATGGGTATCTTTACGTATGTTTCTATTTTCAAAGCCTTTTTCTTGTTCCTCTAAAGTTGGTAGACCTACTTCTTCTGGAGCATTTCGTGCACGAATATACCAGTGTATAGCAATTAATATACAAAATATTGAAGGAAACCAAAAAACATAACGCCAATTAAAATATTTTATAATAGTACCAGCAAGAAACCAGGAAAAAGCACCCCCGATGATATAACACGTACCGAGAAGTCCTGAAATTCGTCCTCTTGTTCTAACTGGAAACCAATTTGCCATCGCTTTAACAGTTGGCCCCCATCCCATTGATTGGAAATATCCGTTTAAACCCCATATTATTACCATAATAATTAATATTCCGGTATTAAAGCCGAAAATAATATTTAATATAGCGGATGATAATAAACCTAATGTAATTATTTTTCTTGAATTTAATTTATCCCCAAGCTGGCCATTTATAAATTGGCCTATAGCATATAACACAAATAAACTACTTAATATTAGTCCCATCTCTGATTTCGTTAAACCATATTCTTCCATTATTTTAGGCATGGCAATGGAAATATTTACTCGGCAAAGATAAAAAGAGGCATAAGTAATCCACATAAGCCAAAACATCTTTTTTTGCCATTTAGCCATTGTTTTAGATACTGATATGTTAGCCTTTTCTTTCATTCTTTAAGCACCTTTTTTGTTTTTATATTTAATTCTACCTGTTATTTTTTATCATATTTTTTATATCTGTTGATGATTGAGAAGGATAGTATGGTATCACGATAACTTTACCATGAATGCTTTCCATATATTTTCTTTCCTTTTCAATTTCTTCTTCATCATGACTTGTGCTTTCCATTAAAATATCGGGTTTAATTTTCATAATATTTGGTAGTGGAGAATATGTTTCTTGGGCAACTGCAACATCTACATACTTTATTGCGCTTGCTAACTCAATTCTTTCTTCAAAAGATAATATGGGTTTGGGTTTTTTTTTCATAACTGCTTCATCAGTTAGTATTCCTACAATTAATTTTCCATCTTCACCTGCTATTGCTTTAGCATTTTTCATCATTAATAAATGTCCTTTGTGAACAATATCTAAAACATAATATGAATAAACTATTTTCATCCTTTTCTCCTTTCTTGTTAAAGATGTTTAAGCCAGTAAGTCCATTATGGGCTTCTAAGATTCTAACTATCGGTTTTGCATTTAATAGTCTTTTTAATCTTTTCATTCTAATCTGGGGAGTAATGCCAATTTCTTTCAAAACATTATTAAGTTGAGTTGATGATATACCTTTTGTATAAGGTACTTCTATAAGTTTTCCACCCCATTCGTTAAGTGTCTGGATTACTCTTTCTCTGGTTTCTTTTTGAATTCCAGTACACCAATCATCTCCATGTACAACATAATCCGGTTTCAACTTTTTCAAATTAGGAATATAATCCAGCGTCTCTTGAGGAATTACATTCTTTACGCCTTTTATATTTTCTATAACAATTTTACATTGTTCATATGATAAAAAGGGAAGACGTTTGTAACTCGCAATAGCTTCATCTGTCAATAATCCAATTATTACATTTCCATATTTTTTAGCCTCATTTATTATATTTAGATGGCCAGGATGGACTAAATCTGCACTCATACCCACATAAACCTTTTTCATTTCGTTTCTACCCCCTATAAATCAAAACTAAATTTATTAAATAATTTAATGTCTTAGAATAATTTTAACTGTCAATAGGCATCATCAATAACTATAGTATGAATAAAATTTATCATACTTATTTTCTTTTTCTCTTAATATCCTCTAGTATTTCCAAAAAACGCTTAGATGGTTCATGTGTAATATCGATATAATCATTATTAAATTTTTTTCTAAAATTATTTAATTCTTCAGAATTGCTATTAGCTAATATTCTAAGATAATTTTCAAGTTCTTCAATATCTTTAAAAGTTTTATTGCAAATTCCTAATTTCTCAAAATTAACTACACTTAATGAAATACTAAGCAATTGTATGCAGATCTTAGAATACATAAAAACTTCCACTAAAGCTGTAGAATTAAATGAAATAAATATATCATTTTTTTTAATCGTATCTACTAATTTTTCACCTTTTCGGGTAAATTTAATGTGTGAAATTTTATTTTTTATTAGTTGAATATCCTCTCCAGGATGTGGTCTATAAATAAAATCGATTCCCAATTTACTACAGACATCATTTACTTTTTTAATTGTATCTATTTTCTCTTCAAATAAAACATTACTATACTTTTCCCATTTCTGTCCCAAATAACACACAGTATAATTATTATTTTCCTTAGAAAATGCATTATTTTTCTCAATTTTTAGGGGATATCCTAAAATATACAAATCATCTGGTTTTCTAATGCTATTTTTTATAAAGAAAGTCTTATAATATTTTCCCCATACTAAAATATAATCAGCTCTTTTTCCATAATCTACTGGAATATTGCTAGTAGCATGGCCACATTGAATTAATATTGTCGGTATCTTTAATTTTCTACTTACTAATATTACTGCTTTTGCTATTGGAAGACAATCATCACCCAAAATAATAAAGTTTGGTTTCATACTTATCAAATCTATCTCAATTAAATCTATTAATTTATTTAAGTGCTTAACATTTTTTTCATTTATATATTTAGATACTAATTTTCTATATTTACTCTCGGGGAAATACCCGATAAAATTCTTAGTAGCAAATAATCTATCTCTTATACCAGAAACGGCTAAACTTATTGAATAATGTTTTTTGGTCTCGGTTAAAATATTTTTATATTTTGCTCCGGCGAAAAACAAAATCTTACCACATTTTTCTTTATCATATAATTTATCAAACAATTTTGACTGTATAAAATTATAAACCTTATCAAAAAAATTAATAAATATTCCGTAACAGCCATTTTCCCATTTATTTCTTTTTCCCCAACTTTTTTCCCAATTAATTTGATAATTTTCCCACTTCATTTTCTTGGGAATTTCCAGGTATTCCCATATTAAAAAATTTTCTATATTATTTTCATTTTTTTTCATATTTTTATCTATCCTAACTACACATATTTATAATTTACACTTTTATCAAACCTTAAACATTTTAATTTATATATATCCAATAATCTAATTCACTCCTATTAATTTTAATGCAATTTCTTTAATATCTCTCCTTTCATAAGATTTTAACCCCATAAAAAATACGCAATTAAAATATAAAAACACTACTCCCCCCATATCAATCAAAGTATATATTAAATTTTTAGGAGGAACAAGTTGGCAGATTAAAATACCAATAATAACAGGAAATATTGCATATGGATATGTAGGAAGGATTACTTTATTCAAAAATTCATAAAAATCAACTTTTATCAATTTCAACGCTATAGATAAGTATATAGGATATCCTATGCAATAAGATATAACTGTTCCCCAGATAACACCAATAAAATTTTTTGTTAATATAATAAGAATAATACTTAGAATTAAATTACTAACTGCGATTCCTATTCTATAATATAACGTATATCTCACTTTATCTATTGCAACTAATATTTGCCCAACCAACGCTAAACTACAATTATAAATAGAATAAGAAACAAATAATTGTATAGGAAAAACAATTGAATTATATTCTGGACCGAGCCAATAAAGAACAATATATTTTGCAAAAATAATGATACTTATTGTAATTGGCAATACTAAAACTATTGTATATTTTGAAACTCTTAAAAATATTTCTTTAATCTTATTATTATCATTTTTCGAATTTAATGAAGATACCAAGGGTAGGATAGCAGAACTACTTAAATTGCTAACATTCTTTACTAATTGAAGAAACTTATAGGTTATCTCGTATAAAGTTATTGATGAAATATTTAAGAATACACTAATTAAAATCTTATCTGTATTAAATATCAAAAGACCAATAATCTTGCATAAATACAATATTGAACTGAATTTAAATATTTTTTTAAATGCTTTTTTAGAAATCAAATAATAATCTACCTTTAAAAAATCTAATCTTCTAAATGAATATACACAAAAAAATAAATTTAAAAATATTTGAGAAATAAATTTCAATATAACAAAAAATAAAAAAGGATTACTACATTTTCTAAGAAATAAAATAATCAACAAAAAATTTAATATTTCAAATGCTATGGTTGCTCCCGAAGTAACTGTATAATCTTGATTCCCTTCGAGTACCTTTCTAAATAATCTAAGAGGCCAAATTATTAACAAAGCTATACCTGCAAATATAAGTGTCTGTTTTGTTAGAGATAAATATCTTGGTGGTATATTGAAAAAATTTACAAAAAAAAGAGAAATTAATACCAAAACAGTTGCTGTAATAACACCTACTAAAAAATAAAATATCAATGAATTTGTTAATATTTCATTTATCTCCTTCTTTTCATTTTTAATAAGGTGCTGAGATATAAATTTTACTGATGCGGTTCCAACGCCTGTTTCCATTATATTGATATATCCAGAAAGAGTAATTATTAAAATATATATTCCATAAAGTTCCTTTCCTATTATTTGCAATATAATGGGTAACAAAAAAAATCCAATTGCCATACTAATAAAAACATTTAAAGAATTAAAAGTGGTATTTTTAACTAATTTGTTTTTTATATTCATATCTTCTTTCAAATTTCTCATTCTTTATTGCTTTCCTATACTCTTCCCATTGTCCAACATCTGTCCATGATTTCTTAGATATAGGGTAAACACCAATTTTCTTTTTCTTTTCTTTTAAACATCTTATTAAATCAGTCATATCAAATGATTTATTTTTAGGGATAAATTGCAAAATATTAGGATTTAATATATACATTCCCGTATTAATAAGAAAATTATATTCGGGTTTTTCTTTTATAGTTTTCAAGCTGCCATCACTCTCAAGTTTGCAAACACCATTCAAATGCATATTTATTAATTTATTATTTCCCACTTCAAAGGCATTCCTTTTTTGATATTTATTTTTACTTGTTTGCCTAATATGTATTTTAAATATTTCGGGGGTAAGCCATGCCCTGCTCTTATAGAGCGATATTTTCTTCAGTAAATGTTTCTCCATCTTTTATGTCTTTTACTACAAATAAAGAACAAGAAAAGATTTTGTTTTTCTTTATTCTTTCTGTTAATTCATATTTTATCTCACCCAATGCTTTTTCAAATTTACGAATAGATTTTACCATCATTTTAAATTCTTCAGGTTCCGTTGTTTAATTGTAAATCAAATCGATTTTAAGTAAATGTAACTTCTGTAAAGTAAATATAATAAGCAGGGCAGTATATAAATTTATAAGATGAATTCTCAATCGTTACATCATCTATTTATTGTATTAACCGAAATAAAGTGAATGACCAAATAATTTTTATTACCCATATTAATCCTCTCTAAATAATGCTGCATAAATTATATCCACTTCTTTGCCTCTCCAAATGCAATGACGTTTGCGACGGCCATCTTCAATCATATTTGATTTTTTCATTATTTTAATCATTGCTTTGTTTACTGAAAGTGTTCCAGCAGTTATCTTACGTACTTTTTCTTCTCGAAAAAGATATCTACACATTGCTTGCCATGCTTCCAAACCATATCCTTGTCCCCACATTGTTCTTTCTCCAATTAAAATGCTAATATCCACTACATTATGAAATGTATCTTTATATGTAGTAATATTGCCAATATGTTTTTCTTGATTTATTAAAACAATTGTCCAAAAATTATTTGGAGTTCCTTCAAATGATTTCCAATATTCATAACAAGATTGAATCGTATGATGTTTATGCCGTTGATCACTATACTTCATGGTCTCTAGATCGTTAATCCAACTAACATACTGTTCTGTAAGATATTTCCTAGAAAAAGGTGCAATTTTTAACCTGGATGATTTAATTATTTTATTTTTCATAATAGGATAACCTTTCTTCAATAAAATCAATGAATTGCTTTCGAGCACATTTTGAAATCTAAAATTCTATATTTGGATAATAGTGCTTCTGCATATACTTCATATTTTCTTCATCATTAAACCAATTATACCAGTTAGACTTTTCAACTATTTCTTCATTCAAACAGACAAGGTCTATCAAATCTCCCTTAATAAATATATCATAATTAATTTTATTCATAATACCTCCATAAACTTTAATAAATCATCTAATAAATTCTCTCGTTTTGTAATTAGCTTACAATTAACCTCATCGAATTTAAGTATATCCGCACCAATCTGTCCTGTTTGCACTCTTAAAACCTCTTTTCCCATCAATAAAGCTTCAATTACCATATTTGAAAACATTCCTAAAACATAATCGCTGTAATAAGTTATTGTCAGAGGATCTATTTTTTTTCTTACTTCGATATTCAAAAAATTATATTTTCTATTTTTAATTATTGAATCAAATTTATCCATCTTTTCTCTTGGGTGTATTTTAATTAAAAATAAATATTTTGAAAAATCTATTAAATCTTTACTATTTATTTGAAAAAATGAATTTAAAATATCAGAAAGAACTGTAAACTCATCAAAACCTAAAGCACATTTATCTTTAGCATCCTTTGGAAATGATTCTCGTAAATTCTCTGATATAAACATAATAATTTTTTTATAAACCGGTATGTTATTGTTTTTTAAAAAACATTCTTTATCAACCTTTGGAATAAATTTTCTTATCTTTTCATAAAAAGGATTACCAGAAATAAATATCTTTTCTTCGGGTAAGCCTGCTTCCATAGCCTCTTTTTTCGCAATATCATTTATTACCCAAATCTCATCTGGAAAAAGAGTTTTATTATTAAATGTAAATCTCTTAAAATAATTTGTCCAATGGTCAATAAATGCGATAGTTCTAATTCTCTTTTCTTTTGAAAGCAAACGAATATTATGTTCATAATTATTGCCAGAAGTTGCTGTAAAAATGTACTCCGGTTTGAATTTATCCAAAATATCAGAATAAAATTTGATATTAAAATCTTTTATTTTTACAAGATTAATATATTCATTCGGGAAAACACCTGCTGAATTTGTAAAAACCATAAAATCTTCATTGTTTTTTCCACCACATTTCAATATATTATCTATTAGGGCTAAAGTTGAATTCGCTCCTGCAGGATCTGAAAAAACAAAAATACCTTTTCCTCGAAATTTATATCTCATCTTGTCGTCCAATAATTTCATTCATATTTTTGTCAATCTTATAAAATGCTTCAATTACTTGATCTAGATCACTTTTACTCATGGACGGTCTCATAAATTCATGAGTAATAAGTTCTTTAAAGTGCATTTTTTCGGCAATAGGACAAATTCCCTTACTGTAATTTAACTCCTCTTTTTTATGCTTGTATAAATTTATAGCTTTTTTTTGGTAAATAGGTTCTAAGTAAAGAGGTTTAACATATCCTCCTCCGATTAATGTCTCTTCTTCTTTCATATAAGCACTTGGCAATTCTCTTGATAACACTTTTAAATATTTATCTCTATGTAGTCCATTGTTTTTCTCCGAATAATATTTAACAGGTTGTTTGTAATAACAATGTTTTACATAGGATTCTGGAATACATAAATCCAAATAATTAATATTTTTTAAATTGTTAATTAAATAATTTGCATTATTTATTCTCTGAGTTAAAAGGTAATCTATCTTTTTTAACTGTTCAACTCCTACAGCTGCTTCCATTTCGGTCATCCTAAAATTAAAACCAAATATATTATCTATTTCTTTAACACCTTTATCTTCTACAACTGTTTCTCCATGATTTCTAATAAGTTGACATCTTTCAGCTAACCTATCATCATTAGTTGTTATAATTCCTCCTTCACCGGTATGAATATGCTTATGGATATTTAGACTAAATACACCTAAATCCCCTAACGTACCAACAAATTTATTTTTGTATATTCCAAAAGGTGCCTGTGCAGCATCTTCAACTACAAGCAAATTATATTTATCTGCAATTTTCATAATCCCATCCATCTCTGCTGGATGACCAAAAATGTGAACAACCAATATTGCTTTTGTCCTTTTTGTAATTCGCTTCTCTATGTTTTCAGGAGAAATACAAAAATTATTTTCACTGATATCTGCAAATATAGGCACCCCACCCCAAATAACAGGAGCAATTGCTGAAGCGCTCATTGAATATGGAGATACAATAACTTCATCACCAGGTTTTACCCCAATAGCACCCATAGCCGTGATTAAGCCACTTGTATTTGAATTAACGCTAATGGCATGTTTTGCATTTATTTTATTAGCCCATATTTTTTCAATTTCTCTTACTTTTGGACCACCATAAAAATCTTTATGCCAACAACCTAAAAATCCACTTAAAACTCCTGATTTTAATACTTCATCAACAGCTTTTCTTTCCTCTTTTCCTATTGTGTTATAAGCATCAAATAATTCTGAACGCACTGGCTTGCCACCAAATATTGCTAACTTACTCACACTTATTTACCTCCTTTTATCTTTTACCGAATAAATCACTTTGTAGACCTCATACTCATTTTTAAGGGATGAAACATTGTTTACTTTGTTCGTCAAAAGGTCCCTTAAGTAATTACACATATAATAGCCATATTTATTAATATTTGAAATTTGTATTTCTTTGGAAACTAAATTTTTATAGTTTTTAAGTATAGGATTCTTTTCAACTTTATATATTTCAATTTTACCTCCGGAATTAAATATTCTATACCTTGCCTTTTCAAAAAGTATGTCAAACTCTATTAAGCTAAAACATTTTTCATTCGCAACCTGTAATATTACAGGAAATTTGTTGTTATTATAATAATAATTAATAGAAAAACTTATAGATAAATCTTTATCAGAATAATCATTAATGCTATCTATTATTTTTATAGTATTCACATCATATTTCGGACCAAAAAAATAGTTGACAAAATCAATCATATGTGATCCATTATTACGAAGCCCCTTTGAATACCAAATGTGTACACCTAATACTTTCCCAAAAACATTGTTCTTTATTTTATCTTTCAAATTTACGAAAAAAGGAATGTATTTTCTAAAATAATTTATAACGCATTTATTGGAATATTTTGCATAAGAGTCATAAGCCATACTTGGGTCCCAAAATGGTTTTTCTATTAAAAAAAGTTTTATCTCTTCCTTATCTTTTATTTTCTCAAAAATTTTTAGGTTTACCTCCGGTAAAGCAGCCAAAACAATTATATCGGGAAATGACTTAATTGCATCAATTGATGATAATAATTTTACGTGATTACCATACCTTTTTTTAGCGAGTTTAAGTTTATTATTATCTATATCAATCAGATATCTTAAATCAAAATCAGGATGGTAAAAAAATGATCTAGCATGACTTAAAAAATTGAAATTATCTTTTATATCATAGTCGTATAGCATGCCTATATTTCCCAATCCAATAATACCAACCGTAAATTTAACCATTTTCACCTAACTTCGCTTTCCTTTGATAAGGAGCTATGGTTATTCCTTTATCTTTATTTAATTCCAATAATTGTATATTCCTTTTTAGATAGTTAACAATATCTTTTGTAAAAAAATCAAATTTCTTGTTTGGATAAAAGTACTTGATTATTTTTTTAATTAAATAATAATCTCCTTTATAATCAAGCGTAAGTCTTAGCTCAGGCCAAAATAATTCCTTATCAGCAATAATTGCTTTCAACGAATATTCACCACTTCGATATATATAAGAACTAACATTTTCTCTATCATAAGGTTCTTTTGTTTTAGTCGATATTTCTTTTAATATATCAACTGAAAATACTTGTGTATCAACTCCAATAGGAAAGCTTCTTACATGTGAATTAGAAACGTAATCAAAATTATTATTTAAATATACATCGATTATTTGATCAATTATCTTCGGATCAATCAATGGGTTATCTCCTGTTAACTCAACTATAATTTTGGAATTAACCAATTTGTGCGCATTTAAAACCCGCAACAATACATCATCTTCACTTCCTCTATAATAATTTATTGATAACTTTTTACACATTTTAATAATAGGATCATCTGTACTGTTAATTGTTGTAGCTACAATTATTTGGTCGATGAGTTGCGATTTTTTTACACGATGAATCATAAATTCAAGCATAGACATTCCATTTATTGCCTTCATAAGCACCTTCCCTGGCAGTCTTGAACTCGTCATACGTGCTTCTATTGAAGCAACAATTTTTCTATCTGACATATTTAATATACCTCCCTCTATTTTATCAATTCCCACTTAAATGCTGTACCTTTTTTGATATTTATTTACTTGTTTACCTAAAATATCTTTCAAATATTTTGGTGGCAAGCCTTATCCGGGTCTTATGGAACGAATATTTTCTTTGGTAAAAATTTCCCCTGCTTTTATATCTTTTACTACAAATAGAGAGCGAGATAACTCTCTACTTTTTTTCATCTTTTCAGTTAATTTATAGGAAACTTCACCTAAAGCTTTTTCCACCTCTCTTACTTATTTTACCATTGTTTTAAATTCTTCTGGTTCTAAGGAAAAAGCGGCATCTGATCCGCCTAATTTCCTATTTAAGATTAAATGTTTTTCTATTATACAAGCACCCGGGCAATAGAAACAGAAATACCCAAAGTGTGGTCAGATAAATAAATTATATTTTTTATATCGTTTTTATATTTTTAAACTGTTTATTGCTTTTTTATACTCTTCCCATTGCCCTATATCTATCCACGATTTTTCAGATACAGGATAAACCCCAATTTTTTTCTTCTTTTCTTTCAAACATTTTATTAAATCAGTCATATTAAATAATTTATTTTTAGGGATAAATTGTAAAATATCAGGATTTAATATATACATTCCCGTATTTACAAGAAAATCATATTCTGGTTTTTCTCTTATCGTTTCCAAACTACCATCACTCTCCAGTTTACAAACACCATACGGAATAATATGATGTTGGATAGAAGAAACTAATGTTAAATCAAAATTACCTTTCTTATGAAATTTATATATTTTAGAATAATCACAACTAATAATTATATCGCAGTTAGATACAAAAAATGGGGTACCGATTTTATTTTCAAGATATTTCAATCCCCCTACAGTACCTAAAGGTATATTCTCATCAATAAAAGAAATATTATAATTGGAATGAAAATCCTCGAAAAATGCTTTTATCATTTTTGATTTATGATTAACAGAAATATAAAAATTAGTTACCCCAAATTCTGCAAATTTATCCATTATTATTTCTATTACGGGCTTATCACCGATTGGGATTAGAGCTTTAGGAAGAATCCGAGTAAATGGATCAAGACGGACACCCCTTCCACCAGCCATAATTGCAACAGGAAGCTTTATTTGAAGTTTCTTGGTTACTTCTACACTTTTAATTTTAAAAAACTCTTCTTTTGTAATGATATCAACAAGTTTTTTATTTTTTAAGACCGGAATACGGTTTGCAACAGTATCTTTAAATATTTTCTTTGCTTCTTTCTTTTCGTAATTAAATTCAAGAAAATAGAAATTCTTATTCATAATCTTACAAACTTGTTTCTGTAAATCTTCTCCTCGTAAAATAGCTCTTCGAAAATCTCCATCAGTTAAAATACCAGTAACCTCATCATCTTGGTTAATACAAACAATAAAACCTATTCCACCCTCATCTAATTTTCTTATAGTATTTCTTATTGATGATTTTTCCTGAATTTTATACAAAGATATTTTTTTCATTTTTTTTCATTAGATATTCCGCAAATTCAAAATCCAATTTGCTATCAATATCTATAGACCTTTCTAATGGCATTATATAAGGATATGTTTTATCTGAATAATAAGAATACTTTTCCTTAAGTAATGAAAATTTAAAAACAAAAATTGCACCATTAGGCATATAAGCTTTTTCTATCTCTTGCCTATTTTTATTTTTTATTTTTATATCAAAATAATTTTTTAATATTCCTTTACTATTAATTCTCATTGCCCATATAGGTGGATGAATAGCTTCTGACACAGAAATAACTGAGTCAGCTTTTTTTTCCTTAAAAATTTGTATAGCATTATCTATGTCTAATGATATTCTAAAAGGAGAAGTTGGTTGTAATATTATAAATTCGCCGATACTGTAGTTAAATTCTTTATTCAATCTATCAATTGTATAAATATAATTATCAATGGCAATAGAATCATCTCTTGCTAATTCTTTAGGACGCATAAAAGGTACTCCTACCTCATACCTCTTTGCAATTTTAGCAATTTCATTATCATCAGTAGAAACAATTATTTTATCAATAAATTTAGATTTTTTAGCTACATTTATTGTATACCAAATAAGAGGTTTATCATTCATTTTTTTAATATTTTTCCCTGGCAATTCCTTAGAGCCACCCCTTGCTGGAATTATTGCTATCACTAATCTAAATCCTCCCATTTGATTAATTCATCTTCATCAATATCTTTATTCACTTTTCTTCCTAAAACATATTTAATTTCATCCAGTCCTATTCCTGTTCCCGGTCTTTTAAAATCTAAATCTTCTTCTTTTAATAATTCTCCCTCTTTTATTTCTCTTTTTGTAACAATACTTCTTCTAAAAGACTCTCTTTGCTTCATTTCTTTTTCCGAAACAACTCTTCTGTATTTACCTAAAGCAGTAACTATTCTTCTCCCTTCTTCCACAATTATCTTCATTTCTTCAGGATTGGCAGACACAGCATGATCCCAACCAGGCATTGTTTTATCCAAAGTAAAATGTTTTTCAATTACTTTTGCACCAAATGTAATAGCTGCTAAAGGGATCGGAGTTCCAATAGTATGGTCAGAAAATCCAACTGGAATATCAAATGTTTTATTTAGCATTTCAATATTTCTTAAATTTATAATTTTATCGTCAGGAGGATAGATTGCAATACAGTGAAGTAAAATAACTTCTTTATTTCCCGTCTCATAAATAGTTTTAAGAGCAGTTTCTATTTCCGCTAAACTTCCCATGCCAGTAGATAATATAATTGTCCTGCCTTTTTCAGCAACATATTTCAGAAAAGATAAATTATTTAAATCCATAGAAGCCACTTTAAAAAAAGGAACTTTTAATTCATCTAACATATCCACTTCTTCGAGTGTAGTTGGGGTAGAACAAAAAGTAATTTTTTTATTATCACAATACTCTTTTAAAACAATATGTTCTTTTTTAGAAAGTGAGAACTTTTCAACCATTTCTTCAAGAGTTCCAAAATTATTATCTTTAAATTGGTTTTGTTCTTTATAAAAATTCTTTGCAAACAAAGATTCTTTAGACCAAGATTGAAATTTGACTGCGTCACAACCACATTCTTTAGCCTTGTCAATCATTTTTTTAGCTAAACTAATATCGCCATTATGATTTGCACCAATTTCTGCAATGATATATGGTTCTTTCCTTATACATATTTCATTATAAAATTCACTCATCATATTTCCTCCATTTCTTTATTAGTAAAATTTCACTCCACCAACCGGAATATACTTTATTATAATTTTTATTTATCACTTCAATATATCTCTTACAAAAACTATCATCTTGTATGTATTTATTTAATGTATTAATCTCTTCTAATTTCTTGTAATATATTTTTGCAGCTTCCTTCATTTTGCGCTCTTCACAATATATCGAGAGATTTTTATAATGTATTTGCTTTACCTTAATACCTTTATGTAATATAGTTTTATTTAATTTCTTGCTTATCCCTACAAAATTGTTAGTATGTTGCCTATAATAAGTTATTGCTTCTTTAATAAATCCACCTTTACATTTATTTAGTAATAACATAGAGAATATCCACCAATCTACAGCAATTATTTCTTTAGGAATAAATAAATCTTTTAATCTATTAACTTTTACTGCCGCATTTCCCAAACCAAACAAATTTCTATTAATTATTTCTAAATAATTTATATATTCTATTTTTTTTAGCGTATTATTATAAAATGATTTTTGGATAACTTCTTTTTTTTCATTTATTAAATATAATTCATTAAAAACAAAATCATATTTTTCTAATTTATTTATCGATACTGAGATTCTATTTAAGGAAAAATAATCATCTGTATCTGAAAATATAACATATTTATAATCATTTTCTATTGCATATTTTATTCCCAACATTCTTATTTCTGCAAGAGTTAATTTATTTTTAATATCTATGATAGTTATTCTTTTGTTTTTTAATGGAAACCCAACTATAAATCCATCGTTTAAAATTAAAATATCAAAATTATTCGTATCTTGAGATTTAATAGACTTGCAATAATCTGCCAAATATTTTTGAACTTTTGGATATATAACACCAATTAGAAGTGCATTATTTTTTCTTTCCATATTTCAACTTTCTTAGTTTTGATAAAATAAAAGAGTAAGTTTCACAGATAAAATTATTTTAAAATTGTTCCTCCACATCCTAAGGTTTCATCATCAGGATGAGGTGAGATTACTAATATTTTCATTCTTTTATCCTTTATCTGTTTTTTAAATTTAATTCTATTTTTTGCTTTTTACAATTTTCGCTGGATTTCCTACAGCAATTACATTATCAGGAATATCTTTTATTACCACACTTCCTGCACCGATAATTACATTTTTGCCTATTTTAATTGCTTGAATTAATGTAGCACCTATACCTGTAAAACTTAATTCACCTATATTTACTGCTCCAGAAATATGCGCTCCAGGAGCAATATGACAGTGATTTCCAATTTTGCAATTATGTTCTATTATAGCACCAGTATTTATAATACAATTTTTGCCGATAGATGAATCAATGTTAATAATACTGCCTTGCATAATAACAGTGCCTTCATCTATCTTAACGCTTTCATCAACAATTGCTTCGGGTGAAATGATTACGGGAAAATTATAACCAATTTCTCTTGCCATTTTAAATAATCTATATCTTTTTGTATTATCTTTAATACTGCCTACGGTAATTAATGCATTGTGTATGCCGCTTTTGTAAATATCTCTTAGATCATCATCTGTACCTATTATCTTAATCCCACTTATCAAACTCCCTGATTTATAATTATCGACAATACCTGCAATTTCAAACTTATCTAATTTTTTTAATATTGATATAACTACTTTACAATGTCCACCGCCACCAATTAAAATAATCTTCTTTTTAGCCATTCAAAGTCTCCCTAATTATCAAAGCTGCCTTCCTTATATCTTCTTCCTCATTCAAAGTCGAACTGGGCAGGCATATGCCCTCATTATAAATCTCATAAGCATTCGGACAGGGTTTTGAATATTTCTTTAAATAAGGCATTTCACTTGCAGGCATAAAAATCCTTCTGGTGGGAATTCCTTTTTCTTTCAATTTTAACTTCAAATTATCTATATCTATATTATTTTTATCAATCTTAATACAGGTAAGCCACCAGCTGCCAGAGGCATTATCAGATTCTTCTTGAAATTTAATATAGAGCAAGTCATTAAAAATTTCTTGATATATTTTTCTGAATTTTCTTTTCTTCTCTAAAAATTTATCAATTCTTTCTAACTGCGCCAGACCTAAAGATGCTTCAATATTAGTCATTCTATAATTAAATCCTACCTCAGGGTGATAATAACCTTTAGAATCATCTCTTGCTTGGTTTACTAAAAATTTAATATGTTCAGTTTGTTTTTGATTATTGCTTACTATCATACCCCCGCCACCGGTGGTAATTAATTTATTACCATTAAAACTAAAACAGCCAAAATCCCCGAAGGTACCAGTTTGTCTGTTTTTATAAGTCGCTCCTAAACTTTCAGTGGCATCTTCGATTACCAATAATTTATTTTTTCGGGCAATTTCTATTATCTCCTCGATATTGCAGACACTTCCATATAAATGTACAGGGATTATTGCTTTGGTTTTTTTAGTAATAGCTTTTTTAATTTCTTTAGGGTCAATATTCCAGGCAACGGGCTCTACATCTACAATTACCGGTTTAGCTCCAACGAATAAAACAGGATTGATGGTAGCAATAAAAGTAAGAGAAGGAACAATTACCTCATCCCCTTCTCCAATTCCTAATTGATAAAGTGCCATATGAAGAGCAGCAGTCCCACTTTGCATCGATACCGCTCTTTCTGCTCCAATATATTGGGCAAACTTTTCCTCAAATTCAGAAACAAAGGGACCAAAAGTTGAAATAAAAGTAGAATCTATACAATTATTAATATATTCTTTCTCTAATTTCCCAACATTTGGTGCATCAAGTTCTATTTTTTTATTCACTTTTCCTGCCTTCTATATCTGGTAAAGTATCATAATAATAGTCTTTATAAGGATCAGTAATAATCTTATTTTTTAGTATTTCTAAAACTTCTTTTACTCCATCATTTATTGTATACGAATTTTTAATATTTATAAATTTTTGAAGTTTAAAAAAATCAACTTGATAATCTCTTAAATCACTGCCAGTTTTAACTATTTCTATTTTTGTATCAGGTATATTTTCTTTAACAATATTAGCTATTTGTATTTTTTGATAGTTTTCTCCACTAAAGCCAACATTAAAAACATTATTCTTTACTTTCTCAAAATTTTTAAGCAATTCCATTATAACTTTTGCTAAATCATATACATGAATATAA
>Ga0114920_10000131_pt1 | contig 34986 bp, 40 predicted proteins | sample ChitaG_FD_88683 | JGI IMG/M metagenome (GOLD analysis project Ga0114920, IMG submission 88683) | Deep subsurface microbial communities from South Pacific Ocean to uncover new lineages of life (NeLLi) - Chile_00310 metaG | ecosystem: Environmental > Aquatic > Marine > Oceanic > Sediment ...
TAATTTGTTTACAGCATTTAACTATTTGTTCAGTAAATTCCTTAGCAACTCCAGCATTCCACCTTCTATATAATAAATTAGACAAATACTTAAATTATGGATTTAGCTATTTTGACATCGCAATTTTTGGGTTGGGCTCAACCAATAGCCGCATCTTTTGGATATTTTGGAATCTTACTTATAAGCTTTATTGCATCTGCCTCAATTTTTCTACCAATACCTGCGTTTATCCTTGTTTTTGCTTTTGGTGCTGTATTAAACCCATTGTTGGTTGGCTTATTTGCTGGTATTGGTTGTGCCTTAGGCGAATTAACAGGTTATGGTCTAGGGAGGGGGGGAATAAAATTTATAGAAAAGAGATATAAAAATTTTTTAAAAAAATATAAAAAGTGGTTTAAGGGTAAAAAATTTTTTTATGTCATAGTACTCTTTGCTGCTACTCCTCTGCCAAGTGATGTGGTCGGTATTGTTGGTGGGATGTTTAAGTATGAAATTAAAAGGTTTTTAATAGCATCCTTCTTTGGTAAATTTATAATGAATACTACAATTGCCTTAGGAGGCTATTATGGAATCAAATTGTTTCTAACAATTTTTGGAGGATCATAATGAAACAAGTGATAATTGTAAGAAAGGATTTGAAGTGGGGAAAGGGAAAACTTTGCTCACATGTGGCACATGCTTCAGTTGGGGCAGTAAGAAAATCAAAAGAAGAAATTATAAAAAAATGGGAGGGGGAGGGAGGTAAAAAAGTTGTTTTAAAAGTAAAGGATTTGAAAGAACTGAAAAAAATCTATAAAAAAGTCAGAGATACTAAAATACCTTGTTTTTTTGTAAGAGATGCTGGTCTAACCCAATTAAAGGCTAGGACAGTTACATGTTTAGGAATTGGTCCAGTTGAAGAAAAGAAAATTGATAAAATAACCGGAAAATTAAAGTTGTTGTGAAAGTTTCAATTATTTTTGATAAACAATTTATGAAATTTATTTAATTGCCCCTATTATTATTAGAGGAAAATGATCGTAGAGATAATTTATTTCATCTTGGTTTTTATTGGAAGTTATTTTGTTTTTCTCCATTTGGTATTGTGGTTTGAAAACAAAAAAATATTTTTAAAAAATAAGAAAATTAAAAAACTGCCATCTGTTAGTATTTTAATTCCAGCATATAATGAAGAAAATGCAATAGAAAAAACGATCAAAAATATTTTTAAAATAAATTACCCGACAAACAAACTTGAAATTCTTGTAATAGATGACGGGAGTAAAGATAGAACTTATGAAATTGCAAAAAAATATCAATCAAAAAACTTAAAGGTTTTTACAAAACCGAATGGGGGGAAAGCCAACACTATGAATTTCGGGCTTAGACGTGCAAAAAATGAATTTCTAGTTGTAATGGATGCTGATAGCTTGCCGAGTAAAAATGCTTTAATTAATTCTATGAACTATTTCAGCGAAGATGATGTTGCTGCAGTCACTACTCGTATCTTACCAAAAAAAAGAAATTTGTGGGAAAAACTTCAACTCATAGAACTCATATTTATTTCATTCTTTAGAAAATTAGAAGAAATTCCTAACATAATCAATGTTACACCAGGACCTTTTAGTGTTTACAGAAAAAATATTCTAAAAAAACTTGGGGGTTTTGATGAGAAAAATCTTGTTGAAGATGTAGAAATTACATGGCGTTTATTATCAAAAGGGTACAAAGTAAGGATGGCTTTTGATTCGCGGGTCAGATGTTTATATCCTCTTTCTTTTAGGGTTTGGTTTAAGCAAAGAACAAGATGGGGAATTGGTGGAATTCAAACTCTCTCTAAATACATTAAAGGTCTTTTCAGGAAAAGTTCTCACACTGTTGGGAGTTATTTAATCCCGACAAATATTATAGCCCACGCTTCAGCGGTTTTAATAATTTGCATGTTTATTTACGTTGTTGGAATTGAATTTTTCTATTTTTTCTTGTATATATCCAAATCAATCTCCATGGGAATAAACCCATTTAGTGCATTTTCTTTAAGTTATACCTTGGATTTGAAAATAATTTATGGACTTTTGATGGTTCCGCTGTTTATTGCCATGATAAAACTTACTCTGAGTGCCCACAAAACGAAAATTAATCCATTACTTATTTTACTTTATATGGTAGTTTATGCTCCACTTTATCCTCTTATATGGCTAAACGCCGTATATAAATATTTAAGAAAGGAGAGGGGTTGGTTAACAAAATGAATATTTATGTAAAAGCTCTTATACCAACAATTTTTATTTTTCTTATTGGAATCATGATAGGTATATGGGTAGAAAATTATAGATTAGGCGCAGCAAGGAAATCTCTATCTGAATCAGAAATAAATTGGAATGACGCACAGTTACTCAATTCTTACTTAGAAAAACTGGGAATCAATTCCTGTGACTTAGCACTTGAACAAAACCTTGAGTACAATAATAAAATTTATAAAAAGGGGTTGGAAATAGAGAAAGCGATAGAGGCAGAAATTCTTACTCCTGAAATTAAACAAGAATGGAGAAGATATGTTCTATTACAAACCCAATTCTGGTTTAACAGTATAGAGTTAAAGGAAAAATGTAATTTTAGCTATTATAATGTTGTTCATATTTATAGACTAGAAAATTTAACAAATGAAGAAGTTGTTAATACCAGGGTACAGTCAGAAATAATGTTGAAATTGAAAGAAAAATGTGGTAGAAAAATGATGCTCATACCTCTTACTGCAAATATTGATTTGATGGTTGTGGACGCTATAGTTAAACAATATAACATAACAGGATTTCCTGTAGTTATAGGTGATGACAAATTTGTTTTTCAAGGTTTAACCCCACTTGAAGAATTAGAAAAAATTGTCGAATGTTAAAATCTTAGTTTTATGTTTAAAACTACCATTATGAATTTTGCCGTAGCTAAATCAAATTCTTCATAAGTTTTTGCTTTAATGAAAATCACGTTATCATTAATCTTTACTATAGTTTCATTTGATATGGAAGGCGGAACTAATGCTATGAAAACATTTTCTTTTGATAAGTTTTCAAAAGATTCAACTTCTTGGGCCGAAATATTTGTTGAGAAATTGAATATATTGTACGCTAATTTTAATTTATATGCAACCTCAATAGCCTCTACTGTAACATGGTTTAAATCGGTCGTATCCATAAAAACTATCGTGACATTTTTAACAGAATTGTTCCATAAGAGTTCGTATATAGAAGATTCATCAAATACCGTTAGTTTATCTGCTTCTCTCAGATCAACTCTGAACTTAAGTATTTGGCCATTATAATTTATTGAAAATACAGGTTTTGTTATTGTATAGAAATAAACTACAATAATGATTAAAGCACAAAGAACTACAAGAAAAATTATCCTGTTTATTGTAAACTTTAATTTGACTTTCTTTTTATGCTCTGGCATCAAGAATTATGTTGTTTTTTAAAAATAAAAAAAAAAGAAAAAGTAAGGCAAATTTTTTTCAAGTCTGCCTCATTTCTACACAGCTGTAATACCTGCTGTTGTGGCTGCGGTTACTTCTACTGCTGAACTTGTTTGCCCTACTAACAGTGTATCATACTGTTGCAAGACAGTGGATGCTGTTCTTGTATCGTCTGAAGTTGTACCTGCTACGACTAAAGCTATTTTACCTGTTACAAATGCATCGTCTATTGCTTTGATCAAACCAAAGTCTCTTCCTGGCCATGTATCGCATGTGTAATCGAATTTATCTTCACTTGCCAAGTCGGCTACTAATGTATTAACACATGGTCCACCTATCAAGACTAGATTCTTTGCTTTGTGTGTTGAAGTTACTTCTGTATCAAGGACTGCTACAGGTGATGTTATTCCAACAATTACCTGTTCTGTTTCTCCTGCTACTACTGCTGCTCCACCAACTGCTCCAACAGTTAATGTTGCTTTTACTTGTGAAGATGGTATGTCTATGACTACTCTATCAGCTCCTGCATTTGATTTAGGAGCTCTGATAACAGCACCATAGTTTGTTAGTATGTCTTCGTCTCTTGTTCCCATGTCTGTTCCGTATACATTAATTTCTGCTCCATCTGCTTTGTTTACTGTTGTATCCAAACCTGCAAATAGATTGCTAGTAATTAATGGAGTAATTGTATAGACTCCAGCTGCTGGGGTTGTCTGTGATTCAGTTATTGTAGTTGTATTTGCCAAAAGCCATTTTATATTAAATGTTGTGTCTTGGTATGTAATGTCTGCAAAGTTATCTGAAGCGGTTCCGTCTGTTAATTCAGCATATTGTACGTGGTTGTCTGTATCCTCATAGAATACATAGGTTTTATTATTTAGAGCGGCTGTAGCGTTTTTATACAGATAGATTGTGTCTGAATACACACTTTGTGCAATCACATAAAATGGGTCGCTTGTGGCTGTTGAACTTATCTTAATTGTTGTTGCATCAGTGGGTCCTCCAGCATTACTAAGATCCTCAGTAATATACTCAATCGTATATGTTGCTAATGTGTGAGTTGTTGTTGCATCAAAACTTAGCTGTATATAATCGTTTGGAAATACTAAAGCATCTCCTGGTTCTGGTGGATTCTTACTTGGAATGTTCAATGTCTTAGCATATTTTACTGCAATCTTAGGTTTTACACTTGCCCCTGCTGTAACATTTAGATCGCCTAATTCCCATTTCCAGTTTGGATCTGTTTTGCTTTCTCCAATGTATGGATCTTCATCTTTGTAGGTCTTTGCAAGGGATTCTCCTATTTGTAAGGTTGCTGCACTCTCCGATAGCTCTGTTCTAGATAGGACATCGATTGTCTTTACTTTTATACCGTTAATTGTTTTTGTAGCACCCGTAGATACGATCTCTGATGTTCCATCAACATCTACTACAGCACTTGCTGATCCAACATTGAGTAGTGTTATGGTTTTACCCTCTACTGTTACAGATTCTCCTACTGTCAAGTAGTATTCCTCTGCCAATGTTGCTGTAAATTGATTTGCTCCAACAGCTGTTACCTTAAGAGCTGTTCCTAAGATTTCGATCTCTAACGGATAGGTCGAAGATATCTTGGAAGTGTTGAAGTTTTCATCAAATTGCCATGTATACTTCAATCCTGCAGATGCTATGTGTAGTGCTGGACTATCTTCGTAATCTTTGCTTTTAGTTGAGCTTGTTTCTACCTGCTGGGAGTTTAGATTCGATACAGTAATAACTTCTTGGAAATCATATGTATCAGAACCATCGTCCCATGAGAAGTCAACTGAGCTGTCCTGTAGTACATCTGGAACATCGTAGTGTTTTATTGATGATTTCAATAAGCTACCAGATGATATATTTGTATCAAATGGTATGTCTTCTGTTTCTACTCCAGTTAATACAGCTCCTCCTACCGTTACTTCACGATAGGACAATTCAGCTAATCTTACTGCTAGGTCAACAGCACCTACTACGTCTGCAGAAGCTGCTGTTGCACCTACTACGATATAGGCGTCCAAATCTCTGTCTACTCCTAGAACACTAGGATAATCTTCTAATGCTGTTGTTGCTAATACTGGTGAAATTGCTGTTACTAATGCCATTAATGCAGCCATAAAGCCTGCAATTAATTTTTTACTCATATTTTTTTCCTCTTTTATTTTTTTTTCCTTCTGTTTACCATTTCATCTGTAGTCTATAGTAAACAGCTTGGGTTTTCTTGAAATAGAATTGTTATTATATGCTATATAAAAACTCCTTGAAACATTTTAAAGCTAATTGAAACTGTTTCATAAAACACTTTAGATAAGGAAAAAAAGATAAAATAGAGTTTTTAACTGTTTCTAGAGGTAAAATAAGCCACATCTTTTAAAATAACTCAAAATTCGAACTTCTTTTTCACAAGTTTTAGTTTATTGGTCCTTCCTACCCTTTGTGCTTCTATTAGCCCTCTTTCAACCAAAGTTTTAATCAGCCTACTAACCTTTGCCTTTGAAAGGTTTGTTTCCTGAACTATTCTTTTTTGCTTTACCTCTCCTCCAGCTGCAGTAATTATCTCTATAACTTTTCTTTCATAATCGCTTAAAACTGAAAGGATAACCTCTTTTGGTTTTCTTATCCTGTAAATAATAAAAATTGCCGTAATAATTGCAGCACCAACAGCAATCAAAATATATTGCAATGATGGAGTTGTCCCTGTTGGAATTGTCTCTGTTAACTCATAAACTACTTGAAACTTTAAGGGCTGGTTCTCGGTAACATTACTATACCTCCAAACAACTATTATCCTTCTCCCATCACTTGTTAATATTCCTTCTGTAGGAAAAATAATTTTTTCTATCTCTTCTTCGGGTAGCACAAGTCCTTCAGACAATCTCACAGATGTAAAGACCTCAGTTATATTTTTGTTTAAAGTAAAATCTCCAGTGAAATAGAACCTGTTCTCTAAAGTTTTAACAAAATCATTTGTCTCAAAATATATTTCAACAGCTTTATTTTCAGGAGTAAGGTGCAAATTACAATCAACAGAGCTTATCTCATCCACTGTTAAATTGCAAAAAGCAGGACCAGCCATGCTAATAATGTTGAAATTTTCTATTTTTGCGAATACGATAAATTTAAAATCATTTATAGGTTCTGTAAACATAAGTGATAATTTTACAAAACTTCTTCCAGTATCGTCTAAGATAATATCAATACCATAATTAAATATTTGAGCAATAGTTGTACCAGTGAATAAAATTAATGCAATAAAGAATGAAACAGTTGCAAATAGTTTCACAATAATAATTTCTCTCAAGTATTTATCTCTTTAGTCAATTACAACATTAATTTTTGCTCCACAATTTGGACATCTGTTTCCTACCAAATCAATTTTTTTAACTACAAACCCCTTTCTTTCTATGAGTAATTCTCTACAATTATAACAATAGGTGTTTTCAGCTTCATGCCCAGGCACATTACCTATATAGACATGCCTTAAACCAGATTCCCTTGCTGCTTCCACACATTTCTCCAAAGTATCCACAGGAGTGGGGGGTAATTCTAAAAACTTGTGAGCAGGATGAAATCGAAGTATGTGAAAAGGTATATCTGACCCAAGTTCAGAAACAACCCAAGAAGCCAGTTTTCTGCATTTTTCAACCGAATCACCAACCTGTGGAATTATCAAGTCTGTTATTTCGATAAAGACCCTTTGTTTTTTCATTTGCTTCAAACAGGTAAATATAGGATCGAGCTTTGGTGTAGGATCGAGCTTTGGAACAGACATGAAATTTTTATAAAACTCTGGATCACCAGAAGCTTTAAAATCTACAGTAGCCGCATCTAAATATTTTGCAATTTTTTTAACTGCATCACGAGTTAGATATCCATTTGTAACAAAAGTATTTTCAATATTGCTGCGATGGGCCATCTTGGCAGTGCGAAAAGCAAACTCAAAGAATATTGTCGGCTCAGTATAAGTGTAACTTATGGTTCTACAATTTTTTTCTTGTGCTAATTCTACTATTTTTTCTGGAGTGTACTCTTTTCCTGGCATAACTCCTGTTTTTTCAAAAACCAAGGCTTGACTTGTCTCTGCATTACAGCAAAAATTACATCTAAAATTACAACCAGCAGCAGCAATGGACAAAGCTTGAGAACCAGGATGAAAATGGAATAAAGGTTTTTTCTCAATTGGATCAACGTTAACCGTCACAAGTTTACCATAATTTAAAGCATAAAGTTTATTGTCTTCATTTACTCTCACTAGGCAAAATCCTTTTTTTCCTTTGGCTACAAAGCAGAGCCTTGCGCATAGGTCGCAGCGCACTCCATTTCTTTCTTTATGCCAAAGCATTGCTTCATACATTTAATCGCCAAAAGTTTAATAATATATTGGTCAGGGAAACTATTATAGAAATGCCCCGATAGCTCAGTTGGAAGAGCACCTGAAATTGTTGGTGAGCCTCGTAAGCAGGAAGTCGCGAGTTCAAGTCTCGCTCGGGGCTCAGTGATGAAAATGGAAATACTGCTCCAAATAGAAACGGAAAATTATTCAAAAGTAAGAGAGATATTGTTTAAAGATGATTTGGTCTCAAGGGCAAGCTTAATTTTTAAAGAGGCTAAAACCTTTGATAAAGAAGGTTATTTTTGCTACATTTCAGGAACAGAAGATCAATGTAAAAAAGCTTTTGAAATAACTAAGGATTTGACCAAAGAAATTAAAGATAAGGAAGAAATCATAAATAAAATTAAAGAAGAGGAAAATAGGGCACAAGAAGGACTTGGGGGAATTTTGGGATAAGCGGTGATAGTCCAGCTTGGTTAAGAGGCGAAAGCCTAAGAAACGTTGCCCTGCCATCTTTAGGCAGAGCGGCAGAGACGCGGGTTCAAATCCCGCTCACCGCACATTATTTTTAGATAAAAACATCAAGCGTACGTTAAAAACTTATATTAAATAAACAAAATTATATTTAGTGAGTTAATGCCTCTTTTTGGAAGAAAAAAAGAAGAAATTGAAAAGGAAATTAAGGATATAGAAGAAATTAAGCAAGCAATCGAACCTCTCAAAGCACCTAAAATTGAAGAAAAAATACCAGAACCTGAAAAACCTACATCTGCACCTTTATTTATAAAACTAGATAAATACAGAAAAATTTTAGATTCATTGACAGAGCTAAAAACAGCCCTGGAAGCAATAAAAAACGCTTTTGCTACTTTAAATGAACTGGAAAAACTAAAGGCGGAAAGCCTAAAAGCTATAGAAAATGCAGTAGAAAAAGTTGGTAAAAAAACAATTGCTCTAGATTCAGAATTCTTAAGGCCTTCAGGTTATCAAGAAGAAGTTCCTTCAGAATTGTTCACAACTGAAAGTTTAGGACTGACAATAACTGATTTGAGGTCTCATATAGAACAAATTAAATCTGAACTGCAAAGTATGACTTAATGGGAAAACATAATGTTCATTTGTTGAGATAAGTTTTTAAAATATAAGAATTATTTATTAAGCGCAGGGGTACCCAAGTTTGGTCAAAGGGGACAGAAACATTGAGTACTGATTCAATGATGTCTTAGCTCAAGACCTGTTGGCTTAGTGCCTTCGTGGGTTCAAATCCCACCTCCTGCATAAATTTCTAAAAAAACAGTATTTTTCACTAAAAATTCACGAGAAGTTATTCTATAAAAAGAAAAAAAAGAGAAAAAGTTAAAAAATCTAGTCTATCTCTCTACTAACATTTCGTATGCCACAAACAGAGTTCCTACTAACGCAAATATCCATCCGATTACTGAAAATATTTCTGCTACGCCATATGTTCCCCATGTAAGAGCCTCAGCTAATATAGGAACTAAAGGTAGGGCTCCTGCAAATATGAACCAGACTGCTGCTACTGCTAGCCAATTCCAGCCTCTTGCTGCTTTTGATCTCCATTTGGCATATTCTGCTAATGCTAGTCCAAGGAGAATTGCTACTCCTAAACCAACAAGTCCTATTGCCATTTTTTATGTCACCTTTAATTCTTTTTATAATACAAATGGATATAAAGACTTCTGTTGGCTTTAAAAGCATAACTATTTTTAAGTGATAACAAAGTTTTTGCAGTTCAAAAATAAAAATAAATTATGAAGATAGGGTCCAAATTCTATAGACTATTATCACCAAGAATAGTAACTTTGATTACAAGCATGAATAAAATGCGCGGAATTAATGCTGCCCCTGCAGATTTTGTTTCTCCTGTAAGTTTTAATCCTCAAATTCTGCAAAAGACAAGTTTGTTACCGATTTAAAAATTATCAAGTATAAAAGATACGATTAAGAATATCTTGACAAAATTTTTTCATAATTTTCTAAGTTAAACTCTGTACCAGCACAACCATTTTTAATAAGAGGAAGTGCTTGACCTGGAATATTTTTATCTTTTAAATATTTCTCCCCAAAATCAAGTTCAAAAGTACATGCAACCCCCAAAACAGCTTTATACTTAGGTCCTTTTTCTAATATGTAGGGTATGCAGCTACCACCAGATAAAATGTATACATCATACCCATATTTTCTTGCAAGTTTTGTTGCTTGATTAATTAAACAATCATCAGAGCAAGCATTACAAACATACGATGGTATTTTTTTGTCGAAATTTGCATTGCATCTCTTATCCATATATTTCCTTGAGCAATGAGGTAAAAAAATAACCCTTTCATTTGTTTTTGTTTCAAAAAACCTGTCCCTATCAAGAAGATTTTTGACATTTATATCTACTAAATGTCTAAGAAGTTTTAATGCATCAACAGTGTTTAAACCTGTAAGCTCGTCAACCCTAAAATTTTTCATCAAATATGCTACCACCCCTTCGATTTTTTTAGACCCATTTGTTTTATCAACAATTTTAGCGGCTTGTTTTAAAGTCTCCTGAAAAAAATTTTGGGGTAATTTTGACAGATTGAAATTAAACCTATAAGGCATAATTTTTACCTAGTGACCAAAGTTCTTATTACCTCTCCTTTTGGCTTTTTTTCTGAAAATATCTGGACTTGAAATTTCCAAATTTTTGTATTCTTGTTATGACTATAATCGGGAGTTAAACCAGCCTTATAGCAAAGATTTTCTAGGAATTTTTCTACATTCCAATTAAATTGTAAGGGAACTTGTGGCAACAATAAACCAGAAAATGGCCCATTCTGTAAAATTAAACCATCTTTACCAATTTCAATTTTTTTGAAGTATTCCTTTGGATTTTTAATTTTAATCAATTTAGGTTTTGTTAAAACAGAAATTTCAAAAATTATTTTTTTTAATTCTTGTTTTTCTAATGACAAAAACCTTGAATCTTCAAATGCAGCAGAAAAAGCGGCTCTTTGCACAGCCTCAGTCAAAGGTAAAGTTGGGGATGGAAAACCTATGCAACCACGTAAAGACTTGTCAGGAAATTTTTCTATGGTAACAAAAACTCCTTTTTTTTCTTGTAAATTTTTTTCTTCAGTTTTTTCTAACTCAAATTTCTTATTTTCAAAAAATTTTTCTAGTGTTTTTCTTGCCAATTTAACTAATTTCTTTCCTTCTTCTAAACTGAGCATAATAATAACTAAGAATTATTAAAAAAAAGGATAAAAAAAATATAATGTTACTAGAATTCTTCTTCAAGTTCTTCGGTTGAATCATCTTCAAAGTCTAATTCTTTTGGGTCTTTTGGCATGTATGTTCACCCTACAATTATTTTTAGAGTATAAACAAACATATAAAGCTAACGTAATCTAAAAAATTATTGCTTTTGTAGAACTTGTTTGATTTTTTTAATACATTCTGGATTAGCTAGGGTTGAAATATCACCAAGTTCCTTGCCTAAAATCATTTTTTTTAACAAACGCCTAACAACTTTACCTGATCGAGTTTTTGGTAGAGATTCAACAAAAGAAATTTCTCTGGGATAGGCATGGCCTGCAAGTCTTTTTTTAACAAATTTTTTAATTTCCCCTTCCAATTCTTTTGATGGCTTGTAATTTTTTTTAAGAACAACAAATGCTTTAACAATTTCACCTCTCATCGGATCTGGTTTTCCTATAACACCTGCTTCTACAATACCAGGATGCTCAACTAATGCACTCTCAACTTCAAATGGTCCTACCCGCTCCCCAGCAGTTTTAATTACATCATCGGCTCTTCCAACAAACCAAAAATAATCATCTTTGTCTTTAAAAGCTAAATCACCAGTGATATACCAATTTTTCTTAAAATATGAATTATATTTTTTTTGGTTTTTCCAGATATCACACATCATCGAAGGCCATGGAGATTTGATGGCCAAGTTCCCTTCTTTTCCTTCGGGCAATTCATTTCCCTGATCATCGACTATCGCTGCCTTTATTCCTGGTAAGGCCTTGCCCATTGATCCTAGTTTTATTGGTATCGAAGGATAATTTGCAATTAAAATTCCTCCTGTCTCAGTTTGCCACCAATTGTCGTGAATTGGTAAATTAAAAACTTTCATACCCCAACGAATTGCTTCAGGATTTAAAGGCTCTCCCACACTGCAAATGTGCCTTAAATTGCTTAAATCATATTTTTTAGGTAATTCATCACCAGCAGCCATGAGCATACGAATTGCTGTAGGAGCCGTATACCAAACTGATATTTTATATTTTTCTAGAATCGAATACCATTTTTCTGCATCGAATCTACCTTCAAAAACTATACTGGTGACAGTGTTTGACCAAGGACCTAAGATACCATAAGCTACTCCAGTAACCCATCCAGGATCTGCAGTACACCAATATATATCATCTTCATGTAAATCCAAAACCCATTTTGCAGTTATATGTTCTTGTATTATTGATTGATGCACATGAACCACACCTTTAGCTTTTCCTGTAGTACCAGAAGTATAAAGCATAAACGCATAATCTTTTGGAGAAGTTTTTTCAATTTCAAATTCAGGAGAAGCTTTTTTCATTTCTTCTTCATAGCTAATTTCTTCTTTTTCTGTTTCACCAACGATTATCAGATGTTTTAATTTTGGAAGTTCATTCCTAATTTCATAAACTCTCTTTTTCAATTCCGAATCTGTTATAAGAACTTTTGCTCCTGAGTCTTGTAGCCTATCTTTTATTCCTTGAGGGCCAAAAGCTGCAAACATTGTACCTGCTATTGCTCCAGTTTTCAAAATTCCCAGAAAACTTATATATAAAGCAGGTATTCTTGGAAGAAAAATAAAAACTCTGTCTCCTTTTTTAATTCCTATTTTTGTTAAGACATTTGCAAACTTGTTGGAAAGTTCCGAAAATTCTGAGAATGTGTATTTTTCTATTTTATTTTCACCTTCCCAATGGAGTGCAATCTTGTTTCCATGTCTCTTGACATGTCTATCAACAGCATTGTAAGCAGCGTTTAGTTTTGTACCAAACCACTCAATCTCGTCTCTAACTTTTCCCCATTTAAATTTTTTATACATTTCATCATAGTTCTTGAGGTTTGGTTCTATTTTAAGCAATTTCTTTTTGATAATTTCTTGCATATTTATAAAATGGTCTCTTTAAGCTAAAAAATAGTTTGACAATTTTTTAATTCAAGAGAATCTGCCAAGTAAATAATAGATAAAAATATAAGCCAAAAGATACACTTTGATTAATGCAGGAGGATAGGTTGGGGAGCTGCCGGTTTCCTGTAAGCACAAATCCGGCTTATGGTGCAACTGAAGCCTGATGGCGATATGGATTTATAAACTATTCCGAATTTCCGACTGAGAAGTCTCGCCTTACGGGGCTTATTATTCAACAAATCCCCCAGGGTAGGAATACAGCAAGGGTAAGTTGGGTATATTAGTGCTTGTAAGTTAACGGGATGGAGAAAGAAACTCGGGTAAAATAGTTTATGTGTCTATATCCACTGATGGCATGCCTCCTGCAATTTTTATTTTCTAAAGAACATTAGGGTATTTATGGAAAGAGAACTGTTTGTAATATTATCAGTAATAATTTTTGTTATACTGGCTTATGGGTTTTTATCTTTAATTTTTACTGAAAGTAGAGTTTTACCTATTGCTTTTATTAACACTTCTAAAGAAATTCCTATCCTAAACATTACTAAACAAACAGCAGAAATAAAAATTCCAGCTGTTGATAATGAGGGTAATGGTGTGGTAACAGTTTTAAAGGTAGATTCTATCCCTGGAGAAGGAGGGGTCTTGGTGAATATCAATCAATTACTTTTTTGGGTCGATACTCAGTATTCAATAAGGACGGCAAAGAAAGTTGCCGGAGATTTTACCGGAATGGACTTGTCTGACATAGATTTAATTTACACAATAGAAACAAATGCTTCAGTGATAGAAGGCCCATCAGCAGGAGCTGCAATTGCCATAGCAACCGTAGCTGTATTGGGAAATAAAACAATTAATCCGAACACAATGATCACAGGAACGATAAATCCCGATAGTAGTATTGGACAAGTTGGAGCTATAGTTACCAAAGCAAAAGCGGCAAAAGACATTAACGCCACTTTATTTTTAGTTCCCCACGGTCAAAGTATTCAAATTAGTTATAAACCTGTAAAAAAATGTGAAAAAATTGGCCCAATAACTTATTGTTCGGTAGAATATGAACAGGAAACTATCAATGTTACTGAAACAGCTGGGATTGTGGTAAAAGAAGTCTCTAATTTACAGGAAGCATTAAAATACTTTATTAGTTCTATCTAATAAAATATAGTTCAAACTCATCTTAATCTTCTTAAAGAACTGTAGATGTATTTTAATTTAATTAAAAACCAGTTAGAATTTAAGGGGGTAAAAAATGAAAAAATGTTATTGGTGTGGAAAGAAAATTCCATTCGAACCATTTAAGAAAATTGGTAGCAATCAATTTTTTTGTAGCGAGGAGTGCCACGAGAGCTTTTCAAAGAAATCCTAGAAGTTGGTGAAAAGGCTAAAAGTAAAATTACTTAAAAATTTAGAATATCCTCTTTATTTTCCTTGTCTATAATTAGAGTTGCTAATTATTTCTATTTGCCTTTCCAATCTACGGCTATACCTATGAATATCCGCTTTCATAACTTATCTACCTCGCTTATCGGTCTTTAAGAAGAATGTTAATTTAAACTAAGTTTTAATATTTTTTAACATAACTTTAATACATGCAACCACATCAAAAAAAAGAAATAATAGATTTAACTGTTTAGGTCCTGGTAATAGCTTTTATCTTTTCTATAATTATGGGTCTGGATTTATTTCCAACTTTTATTGCTATTGTTATTTTTTCATTCGTATTTCATGAGCTAGCCCATAAATTTGTGGCAAAAAAGTTTGGATATGCGGCATTCTATAAAATGTGGCCCTTTGGATTAATGGCTTCATTACTTCTAGTAGCAGGTATGAAAATAATAGGAGTACCATTAATTGTCATTGCTCCAGGCGCAGTTATTATCATGCCATATACTTTTGGTAGATGGAAATTTGATGCTAAAACGGTTTCAAGAGATATGGGCTTGATTGCAGTAGCCGGACCTTGTGTCAATCTATTTTTTGCAGTACTTTTCGGTTTTTTTCCAGGATGGATTTTTGGTTTTATGTCTTGGATTAATGCTTTGCTCGCTTTTTTCAATTTATTACCATTTCCTCCTTTGGATGGAAGTAAAGTTTTCAAATGGAAATCTTGGTTTTGGTTGGTTTTGTTTGTGATTTCAATCGTTTTAGTTTGGTTTAGATAAATATGGTAAAAAAGGGTGTAATTTTTCATAATATTTGTCATGTGATTTTGCCTCTTCTAATTTTAATTGTGTTTATTCGTATCACTCCAGAAATAAACATATTAAAATTTTTTATTGTAATCTTAATTGGTTCTTTTTTTCCAGACATAGATCATATAGTTTTGTGGAGAAAATATGAAAGTTTTGGTGAATTTTTGAGATATTGTCTGAGTAGCGACAGGTATAGAAAATCATTTCTAGTATTTCACAACATTTTGACAATTTTAATAATAATTGTTTGTGTAGCAATATTTAGCATGATTAATATTTTAATAGGAACTTTTTTCTTGGCGATGCTCGCTCATTTGGTTTTAGATTTTCTAACTGATTGGACTTTAATAAAATCACATGGTCATTGGAAACTTAAAAGCTGGATATAAAATGATAATCGCTGATTTCCACATTCATAGTTATCTCAGTCGTGCTACCAGTAAACAAATGAACATAGAACAATTGACAAGAGGCGCCAAATTAAAGGGCTTGGATATGCTAGGGACAGGAGATATTTTGCACCCTACCTGGTTTAGTGAAATAAAACAAAAATTACAGCCAATAGAAAGTACCGGTTTGTTTGAACACAAAAATCTATTTTGGATGTTAACAGGAGAGGTAAGCACAATATACCAACAAAATAATAAAACACGAAAAGTTCACCATCTTTTACATTTCCCAAGTTTTGAGATAGTTGAACAAGTCATAGAAAAACTTTCTGGACATGGAAATCTAAGGGCAGATGGTAGACCTATTTTTCAAGGACTGACATCGCCAGAATTAGTTGAAATATTAGTGGAAATTAGCAAGGAGATAATAATTACTCCTGCGCATCTATGGACGAGTTGGTTTGGAGCATTGGGGGTATTTTCAGGCTTTAATTCTATCGAAGAGTGTTATCAAGACCAAACAAAACATATTTTTTCTTTAGAAACTGGTTTATCCTCGGATCCAGCAATGAATTGGAGGTTATCGTCTTTAGATAAATTTACTCTAATTAGTAATTCAGATTCCCATTCGCCCTGGTCTTGGAGATTGGGAAGAGAAGCGAATGTTTTTGAATTGAAAAAATTAACTTACTGGAAAATTATGGATGTAATAAAAAATAAAGATAAAAAAAGGTTTTTGTTTACAATCGAAGTTGATCCTCCTTATGGAAAATATCATTTTACAGGGCATAGAAATTGTAACGTTAACCTGAAACCAAAACAAGCAGTAACATTAAATAATATTTGTCCAAAGTGTGGAAAAAAGCTTACCGTAGGAGTATTACAAAGGGTTGAAGATCTAGCAGATAGGCCAGAGGGTTTTATACCAAAAGATGCAATTCCTTTTAAAACTTTACTTCCTTTGTATGAAATTATTTCATTTGCTACTCATACTAATCGGCTTTACTCAAAAAAAGTTTTGATAGAAAATGACAAACTAATAGAAAAATTTGGAAATGAATTAAATGTTTTATTAAATGTACCAAAAGAAGAATTGTTAAAAGTTACAAGTGAAAAAATTTCTGGAGCAATAATAAAAGTTAGAGAGGAAAAAATAAAATATGTTCCTGGTTATGATGGCGTTTACGGCAAACCAATGTTTTCAGAAGAAAACTTAAATAAATTTAAAAGGCAACAAATAAAAACACAGAAAAGTTTAATAGATTTCGAGGGTCTGTAGTCTAATGGTAGGACGTTAATTGAAGCGTAACCCTCACAAAGACTTAAGAACGGTAAAGAACGCGGTTCAATTCCGCGCAGACCCATGGGCCCATAGCTCAGTATGGTAGAGCAGCTGAAATTAAGTTGAAGCTCTTAAAACTGGGAGCTACCAGTTGGTCGTGGGTTCAAATCCCACTGGGCCCATTAACAGATGAAATATTACCTAAAATCAAAAAGAATGTGAAATCTAACTTAAACTATTTCTTTCAAAACTTTTACCGTGGTTGAACCATCTAAAAAGTAATTATAGCTCAATTCAACTTCTATCGGAATAGTGGTAAATTCTGAAACTTCTGGTAAAGAAAACTTACAGGAAATTGATTTCTGACCAGTTCTTGGAATTTTAACTCCAGTCATAGGAAACTCTTGATTTTCACATGATTCTTGGTCGACTGTTATATCATCAATAGTTATTAACATGTCACTTATCTTATCGGTATATGGATCTCCTGGACCCATATCACCAATTTGAATCGTAATGGTAGACTTCTGCCCCAATTCTCTATAGATCAGAGGTCTTGCTACTCCAGCCAGTGAAATAGTGATAGGTGCTTTTGTTGTACTGAAAGTAGCTATTCCAGAGCTTTTCATAATGTTCTCTGCTTCTTCAGGTTTAGTTCTTAGGTAATCACTGTTATAGACTTTTAGAGTACCATAAGCAGTTGTTTTGTATCCATAGGTAACCCTCACCCCAACAGTATAAATATTATCAACTTTTAAATCTTCCGGAGATGTAGCATCCCACTGAACATCTCCTGTACCACCAGGAATTTTGTACTGAGGTTGACTCTTTGAAAGATCCCCTATTGATTGTGCAGTTTTATCCCAATTCCAATCAGTACCTAAACCAAAAAGTGCTGCCTCTACAGTTGTGGCATCTTCTTCTCCAACATTCTCTACACTTAAAGAAAAAGTTACAGGATCTCCAGAAAAAATTTCTGAAATGTCAGGAGCAAAACTCTTGATTATAACCCCTATTGTCACACCTTTTATCTCTCCTTCGGGTTGACCTATACAACCAGCAATGAATACGACACCAATTACCAGTAAAAGCAAGACTATTTTATTCATTCATACCTACTATATGTTTTAAATTAAAACTAATTTAAAGTTATTCCGGAAGGGGCTGAATTGTAAATGTTTTGGATCCACCAAATTTATAAGTATAATTAAACTCTGCTTTAATCGAAACCAAAGTCTCTGGTTGATCTATTGCTGAAGAATTAATGAAAAAACATATAAGTTTTCCTGGAACTAAAACATCCTTAGTTGAGATTAATATATCATTTTTTATTTTAAAATCACAAGGCTCAGTTTTAGTTAAAAATTGTGATACGTTTAATCTTATACTCTCGTTTAAAATATTGACTTTAGGACTCGCTTTTCCAACAACATCTTTAAAATTAAATGTGACCTCAAATGGTAGATTTGGTTCAGCCCAATGTTCTTTTATAACCTGTTCGCCAACATTGATTTCTTTTCTTACCTGAAGCTCAAAATTTAAAACTATTGGCCCATAGTTAGCCCCACTTTCAGAAAATTTATTCATAGGATGAGTTCTTGTTACCCCATCAATAAAAGGTATATTAGCTATTCTATAGCCAGGATAATTGTATTCTATGCTGTAAGATATTTTAAAAGCTTCTGGCTTAGCCATTATTTCTTTAGATGCATCCAAAGTCAAACTAACTTCTCTTTGATCCAAAGAACCCATATTTTCAAGCACACAACTATGAGTAGTTGAGGGTTCAGAAGGTAGTTCACAACTTATCTCGGGATTTTCAAATCCTGGCAAATTATAAAAATTGACTTTAACTTTTTCAACTTCTCTGTCTCCATTATTTTTAATCCAGAACTTTATCTGAACTTTAGTGCCAGCATAAGGTTTTAAATTGCTGATGTAAATATCTTGTATCTCCATTATATCATTTTTATATTCTGGAGTAACTACACCCCCATTCCCAGAAGGGGGGAATAACTGACTTATCTGTGGCCAAAAAAAATATATTGCTACTCCGACAACAACTAGGATTATAATTACAACAGCCGCCTGACCTTTCATAATATTAATCTCATAAAATAAGTTTTTATTTATGGTTGATTTTCAGAATTTAATCGATTACTTTATCAATCCGTATGGAACTGGATATACTGTCTCAAAAACTTTAGCTTATGCCATAGTTTTGATTGTATCTGCTTATCTAATTTACAAATTACTTGAAAAACTGAAAATAAAAATTGATAAAAGACTTGCCCTTGCGATTTCACCTTACATAGTTTTTGGGGGGATTTTAAGAGTTTTACAAGATTCTGGAATTTTAACTTATAACTTGTTTGTTACTCCTGGAATTTGGTTTTTTATATCTTTTATTCTATTGGGTGCGTTGGTCTTTTCAGTATTTGTAGAAAGAAAGAAAGGTATACCGTATTTTAAAATTTTATTTACTCTTGGACTAGTTCTGGTGTCTTTTTCTTTACCATTTATCGAGCTAATAAATTTTGAAGGTTTATTATTAATCTCAGCTTTCTTTTTGCCTTGGGTAATAATTTTCTTTCTAGTCAGATGGACCTTAGAAAATAAAGCCGTAAGTCTAGTTCAGTTGTTTGATGGTACTACAACTTTTATAGCAATGAACTTTTTCGGATATCAAGAGCAACATGTTTTCCCAACTTTTTTTATTGGGTCCTTTTCACCAGTTTCTTTTATTTTCCTAAAATTAATAGTGGTAGTTACAATATTGGTCTTGATTGATAAGTTTTGTAAAGACAAGAACTTTGGTAGATACTTGAAATTAATAATTGGTATCTTAGGTGCAGCAACAGCAACAAGAGATTTCATTCGTTTATTGGCCCTGGTTTAACCATTGTAATAAAATACTAAGAGTGCATCAGCAATATCATAAAATCCTCTTTCTTCGATAGAAAATGAAATTGTATTATCTCCGACAGTCAAAAATAAAGGACTCCCCCACATGTCTTTTATAAAAGTGTCATTAAAAAGAAGTAGAGGTGGGCTTGACCAAAATATTATTTGTCTATTTACTTTAATCATTAATTCTGGTAATGGTTTTGAAGAATCTTGTCTTCTAAAAATTAGATGGAAATAATCAAAATTGTCCACTTCTCCTTGTTCAAGAGAAAAATTAAAAGCTTTTGGCACGCTTCCCTTAAAATCTACAGTGAATTCTGCAAGTTTTATTTTATAATCAGTACTTGCCCAAAATCTCCATCCTGGTGAACCAGCTTTAATTATGATAACATTTGATTCTCCGATTAGCGAGACATTAATTGGTATTACTTCTAATCCAGAACCAACTTTTTTATCAAATATTTTCTGATCGTTTAGAAAAACAATTAAATTTCCTATATTATTTGTTTCCTCTATTGTAATATAGAGAAATGTTTCTGTCACAAATGGGAGTTCAGTTTTATCCACCAATCCATGCAAACTTGCTAAACTTTCAGAAAAATATCCTTTGGATACTTTAAAATCTCCTTTTGAATCCAAGACCTCAGAACTTTCCCTATAACTGATAGAAAAATCTCCTAGAGGAGGGAATGCATGCGAAAGTAATCCTGCAATTTCCTTAACATTAATTGTTATAGGTACTATTTTTTTACCTTCTGCAGAATTCATTATTATATTGCCAGTATAGGTGTTAAAGGCGATCCTCGATGGAACTTTGACAGTAACCTTAACTGTGGTGCTGTTAACCACATTAAAATTGTTTTTGTTGAAGGATGTCCATGAACTAATTTCTCCAGTTGATGTTAGCGTAACATTAGTTAAAGCGCCCATTATTTCAAGATAAAAAATTGAAGTTGAACCACTGGCGATTGTTAAACTTTTAGAAGGTGGACTCACTTCAAGAGGAGCTGATGGTGTGCCCCATACGTAAGCTAAAATCCCTATTAGGATTATTGCAGCAAGTAAAATTATTCCAAATTCATCTATCTTAGCTTGACTTTTCAGTAAAAACACCTAAAAAATAGTTATACTTTAAAGAATAAACTTTTATTGGTATGAAAATATTTGAATTTGATTCCAAAAAAAAATACGCTAAGATAAAAATTACCAATCAACTTGATCTATGGCATTTGCAAAATATAGTTGAACCAAAAGATCTAATTACAGCTAAAACTTTAAGGGCAATTTTCATTCAAAGAGAAGATAGAAAAGAAAAAGTAAAAAGAAGATTTGTTGTTTTAACCATAAAAGTTGAAAAAACTGAATTTCACAAACATAAAAGTAAGTTAAGAGTCACCGGAAAAATTATAAAAGCACCAGAAGAAATCCAGTTAGGAGATTATCATACAATAGAAGTTGGTTTGGGAAGCATGTTGACTATTCAAAAAGAGGAATGGAAAAATGAACTAATAGAAAGATTAGAAAAAGCAAAAATTAGAGTTGAAAGTGTAAAACCGAAATTGATTCAAGAATTTTTCGTACATATAAACAAGGCTGATAGTTTGGCTACTTATGGTTGTGAACAAGTTAAGTTAGCAGCTTCTCTAGGAGCAATAAAAACTCTTTTAATACCAGAAGAAAAAATTCAAGATAAAAATATTGAGAAGTTAATGAAAGAAGTTGAAAATAAAAGAGGAGAAATAAGATTAGTATCGAAAAAAGATGATGTTGGTAAAAAATTTTGTAGCATGTATGATGTAGGTGCGATACTAAGATTCGCTATATCCTAAATTTATAGATATGGTCTAAGAATAAGTAATATGCAAAATATTGTTAGGCTTGAAGGGGTTCAAAAAATTTATCAACTAGGTAAGGTAGAAGTTCCAGCACTGAGAGTGACTGATCTAGAAATCAGAAAGGGTGAAATACTTGCTATAAGCGGCCCTTCTGGTTGTGGAAAATCAACTTTACTCCATTTAATGGGTTGTTTAGACAGACCGACCAAAGGAAAAGTTTTTGTTGATGGGAAGGATACATCTAAGCTTGATGACAACGAATTAGCAAAAATAAGAAGAAAAGAAGTAGGTTTTGTGTTCCAATTTTTTTACTTAATCCCAACTTTAACAGCATTAAGGAATATAATGCTTCCTATGATTTTCGCTGGAACTCCGGAATTAGAACAAGAAAAAAAATCCAAACAACTCTTAAAAATGGTTGGTCTTGAAAAAAGAATGCATCATAGACCTTCTGAACTTTCAGGTGGAGAAAGGCAAAGAACTGCAATAGCAAGAGCCATGGCAAATTCTCCAGAAATAATTCTTGCAGATGAGCCTACTGGAAATTTAGATTCAAAATCTGGAAAAGAAATTATGGATATTCTATTAAAATTAAATAAAGAAAGGGGCGTTACTTTGGTTATAGTTACCCATGACCCTTATCTTGCTAAGAGTGCTCAAAGAATAATTTATTTAAAAGATGGTAAGATAATAAAGGAGGGGCTAAGAAAATGATTAAAAAATACATATTGTTTTTATTTTTACTAGGTGGTATGTTAGTAAGTTTACCATTTGTTAATGCTCTCGAACCATCATTACAAGTTACTACAACATTGACCCCATCTACAATCGTTCCAGGAAATGACGGTTATGTTCAGTTAACTATAACAAATGTTGGTACTGCCTACGCTAATAAAGTTGTAGTTAAACTTATTTCACTTGATTCGCCATTAGTAGCAAGAACATATTTTTCTAGCTATGATTTGGGCGGACTTGGTATTGGTAAGTCTGTTTCAACCTTATTTAGATTTTCAGTTCCAAGTGATACAACTTCTGGTTTTTATACTGCGCAATTCTCAACTGAAGCTTGTGATGCGAGTGTGTGCAGGGAAACGACTCAGCATGTAATCATCACAGTTCAGGCTCCTTCCAGTTTAGAAATTATTTCTGTAAACCCAAACTCATTTAAAATTGGTGAAAAGACAACATTGAATTTTACTTTAATTAACACAGGAGATATTGTAATAAATAATGTAATTATTTCTTGGGAAAATCCAGCGATTCTTCCATTGGGGTCAAGTGATAGAATTTTCATTCAGACTATAGATGCAAAGCAAACACTTGAAGTTCCTGTGCAAGCAGTGGTTAAACCAAGTGCTACATCTGGTGTTTATTCATTTTCAATTATAATCGAATACACAGATCAAACTGGAACAGAACAAACTGTCAATAGTACTGTAGGGATTACAGTTGCTGGCGAATATAGTTTTCTTGTTGGCATTGAAAAAACTGAAAATATGTACTCTGGGGAAAAGGGAAAAATAATAATTTCAATAACAAACAAAGGTACTGGTACTGCAGAATTCTTAACAGTAAAACCAATCTTTGGACTAGAAGTAATTAAAGAAATTTATATTGGTGATTTGGAATCGGATGATTATGATACGGCTTCTTTTGACCTAGACCTCAAGAACATTAAACCTGGGAAATATTCCTTAAACATAAACATTACCTATAAAGATTCATATAATCAAGAGTTTAGTGAAGAAAAAGTTATTGAATTTAACATCACTCAACGACCTTTAGAAATACCACTAATTATTAAAATAGTTTTGATCTTGTTTATACTTGCTGTTGTGTATTGGAAAAGAAGCTGGCTAATGGGATTGTTCAAGAAAAAGTGATTTCTTGGTTTTTGTTTTATGGAAAGAAACCTTGAAAATAGCTTTTCATAATATTAAACAAAGGAGATTAAGGAGTTTTCTTACCATACTCGCTATATTCATTGGTATAACTGCTATAGTCTCTTTAATTTCTATCACTCAAGGAATGGGAGAAACAATTGAAGAACAGTTTGAAAAAATGGGTGCAAATAAAATAATAATAACGCCTGGTAGTGGTGAAGGAATGGGGGCTATGATTGGTGGTATGTTTGGATCCACACCTTTAACAGAAGATGACGTTGAAACAGTAAAAAAAGTGAATGGTGTTGATATTGTTGCGCCCTTTCTTATGAAAACAGAAAAAGTAGAGTTTAAAAAAGAGGTTGCATACACATATGTCCGTGGCACACTTACTGATGAAGCGTTAAAACTTTTAACAGACATGGCCGAAATAGAGAATGGAAAAATTCTCAAAGAAAGAGACAAATACAAAGCATTGATAGGAAATAAAGTGGATAAACTATTCGATAAAGAAGTAACAATTGGAAGTAAGTTAAAAATAAAAAATAAATCATTTGAAGTTGTGGGGATTTTCAAGGAAATAGGAGCTCCAGATGATGATTATGCAATATACATTCCAATGGACATTGCAAGAGAAATTTTTGACGAACCTACAGATGTTACAACAATATTCGTTCAAATTAAAGATGGATTGGAAATTACAGATGTTGTTGAGGATATAGAAAAAAGATTAAGAGATGCTAGAGACGAGAAAATTGGAGAAGAGACCTTTCAGGTTTTTACTTCTGAACAATTATTAGAACAATTTGGTGTGATTTTGGGTATGATTAGTTTAGTTTTGATTGGGATTGCATCGATCTCATTGCTAGTTGGTGGAGTAGGAATTGCAAATAGTATGTATACGTCTGTTTTAGAGAGAACAAGGGAAATTGGGATAATGAAAGCCATTGGTGCTAGGAATTCTGACATAATGTTAATTCTCCTTGCCGAGGCAGGCTTGCTTGGACTATTTGGTGGTATGATTGGTTGTTTTTTGGGTATAGCTTTTGCTAAAGGTGCAGAATTTTACATGAGCCAAACCATGTTTACAATGTTCCATGCATCAGTTACACCAGAGCTAATTTTGCTTGGTTTAGGATTTTCATTTGTGATTGGTTGTCTTTCAGGGTTTTTTCCTGCAAGAAGAGCAGCTAAGCTACAACCTGTAGAAGCATTAAGATACGAATAAATATTAAATTTTTTCTTGTTTTTTTAGTTTTGTTAAATATCCAGAAACTATATTTCTCAATTTTTTAGATTTCATATCTACTAGTTCTTTAACCAATTCTTTATTTTTCGAAAAATCTGTTGTAAACTTATCAGAATGTTTTTCAAACAAATCTTTGGCTATAGACTTAACAAAAGAAGTCTTAATTCTTCCCATGAAATCACTTTGTCATCAATAATAAAATTGTTTTCACAACTTGAAAAAAACAATAGACCCGAAAATTAAGGATAAGAAGATTGTTGTAAGCAGAGTACTAGGGCAAACAGTTTATTTAGAAAATTACGGAGTAAGACGTTGAATTATATAATACGTTGGTGATCCTTCTTTATCTAATACGGCCCAAACGAAAGTTGCTCTTATGTTATGTGCCAGTCGCACAGCACGAGACATTTCTGGCAAAGAAAATGCCGATTCTTCAGGAACACAATGTACAACAAACTTCGTATGTTCATGGGCAGCCTTAGGTCCACGTTTTAATTTGACCCCACGCTCATAAACCCTAAAATGAGCACCAAATTTGAAACCTGTTTTTACCAAGTAGCCTCTTTCTCTCAAATCCCGAAAAACAATAAATTGTGAGTGAAATTGATTTACATTTTGTGTTCCAATTTCCATTAACTTTTTAAAATTGATTTTTTTCTTTTTCCCTTTTTCTCTAACAAAAACTTTTATTTTTTCCTTTTCCAATAAATAAGCTGCTTCAATTAATTCTAATTCTAACCTATTTGGCTTTTCTTCTGGCAAAGGCTTTCCAAACCCAGACTCATCGTATAAAGCTATTGTTTCTGAACCCCAAATTATTATCCTGTTTTCTAATGATTCTCCTTCCCAAACTTTTTCTGGCATGCTAAACACTAATAATTTATTCATATTTAAACTTTAAAGAAAAGTGGGACGAGTGAGATTTGAACCCACGACACATCGGTCTTCAGCTTCAACGACATAATGTCTCGATTGCTCTCCCAGGCTGAGCTATCGTCCCGCAATTAATTATTTAATTCCTAATCGATATTTAAATCCTTCTTTAATAATAAAAATTAAAACACTAAACTCAACTCTAATTCCTCTAAAAATTCCACTTATTTTTTCATAATTAACTTTTATAGGAACTTGCTCAATTCTCAAATTATTTTTTAATGCCTCGATAAAAAGAGAATTCTCAATTATATAGCCACCATGAATATTTTTAATTTTTTCAACTGCTTTTCTTGTTAAAGCCATGAATCCACAATTTGTATCTTTAAACTTTGTCCCAAACAATAAGTTAAAAAAACCTTTCCAAACACAATTCCCCAGTCTATGTCTGAATGGTAATTCTTTCAAATTTCTATAACCAGTAACAAAATCTGCTCCTTGTTGTAATGGTTTAACTAATTTAATAGATTCTTCTGGAGGATATTGCATATCAGCATCAATAATTACAATATATTTAGCGTCTTTACATTTCTGAATAATATATTTAAAACCAGTCTTTAATGCTTCTCCTTTTCCCTTATTTTTTTCATGCTTTAAAACTATAACTCTTCTTTTCTTAGCAAGTTCATTTGTCCTATCAGTAGAACCATCATTGACTACTATTGGAATAATTTTAATATTTTTAAGTCTGGAAATAACTTCTTGTATGTTCTCTTCCTCGTTATATGCAGGGATTAAACCATAAACTTTCATAAAAATTAAATAACTTCTCAATTTAAAGAATTGTTATTAGATGATAAGTTGATACCAATTAAAACTAGACTCGATTTGGAAAAACAACAATATAGAATAATTGGTAATCATTCAGCTGTAAAAATTTGTCACTGGACAAAGGCGGGGTTGGTTTCTGATAGAGTTTGTTTTAAACAAAAGTGGTATAACATTAGATCACATCGTTGTCTTCAATGTAGTACTTGGCTAGCTTGCCTCAATAAATGTATCTATTGCTGGAGAAGTGTCAGATCCTTTGGAAAAACAACCCCTATAGATGAACCGTCAGAGTTGATAGATGAAATGATAAAACAACAAAGATTACTTTTAAGTGGTTTTAAAGGTTATGAAAAGGTTGATAAGAAGAAATGGAAAGAATCCCAGAACCCAAACAATGTTGCTTTAAGTCTGATCGGAGAAAGTTTGCTTTATCCAAAATTATCTGAAGTTTTAAAGGAATTTCACAAAAGAAAATTCACTTCATTTCTAGTAACAAAAGGTACTTTACCAAAAAAATTGTCTGCTTTAGATGAGGAACCTACAAATCTTTATATTTCTGTTTGTGCTCCAGACAAAGAAATTTATGAAAAGGTCGATAGACCATTAATTCCAAATGGTTGGGAAAAACAAATGGAAAGTTTAGAATTAATGAAAAGTTTTAATTGCAACAAAGTGATCAGAATAACTCTGGTAAAAGGATGGAATATGAATCATCCTGAAAAATATGCAAAATTAATTTTAAAAGCCGAGCCAGATTTTATTGAGCCAAAAGCATTTATACATATAGGAGAAGCGCAACAAAGGCTACCCAGAGATACAATGCCTTCTATGGAAGATGTGAGAGAATTTGCTAAAAAATTATCTGAATTTACTGAATATATAATTAAAGATGAGGACATAGCAAGCAGAGTTGTTTTACTCACAAAGAAATGACTTTTTTTCCACTCCCCTGTGGAACAATTTTAATTTTTGCATTTTTAAATTCCTTTTCAAGTACTTTTCTTTTAAAAAATCTATCTAAAAAAATTGCTAGACTTGCTACTTCACTATGAGGTTGAGAAGTTATAGAAATGTTCCAGTCTGACAACTCGTAAACAACACTCGGTACCTTGGCTCCACCAATAACAATAAGTTTATCCTCAGTAGAACTTCTGATTTTTTTGATAGAATTTTGGATAGGAACCCCATAAACTGTTAAATGAACAATCTCGCCTTTTTTCTTCCATTCTTTAATCACTTTTTTCCAATTTTTCTTGTACTTAACTTCAAATGGTCCCCCAAATCTCTCAACAACTTTTTTGATAGAATCCAAAAGAGAATTGTCTTTTTCTCCCGAGTAAATTATTCCATTTGCTCCAAATGCTCTTGCTACTAAACCACAATGAGTGCTGATTCTTTCGTCTCTTTTTATTCTATGACCAAGTCTCAAAACCCAAACTCTCATAGATAAAAACTCTTATGTCAAAATTTAAATATTAAGTAAAGAAAGTGAAACTAATGGGAAAGAAAAAGTTTGAACCAAGTCGAGAAGAAATAGAAATAGCAAGAATTAGAATTCCAAAAAAACAAGAAGTTTTAGGTGTGGTTGAACTGATGCTTGGCGCTGACAAATTAAAGGTAAAATGCGACGATAATAACACAAGAATTTGCAGAATTCCTGGAAAATTAAGAAAGAGGGTTTGGATTAGAACTGGTGATTTGGTTTTGGTAAGTCCCTGGAAAGCTCAAAGTGAAAAAAGAGGGGATGTAATTTTTAGATACACACACACACAGGCCAGTTGGTTAAAAAGAAAAGGGTTTGTTAAAACTATTTCTGTCGAATAGGCGAGTTTTTGAAACCAAAAATTAGACTTGAAGATATAAAAGAATTGAAAATTGAAAGTAAAGTTTTTGATGAAAAAACATTATCAGTAATATTCAAACTGTTAGACAGAAAAATTATAGGATCAATTGAATCGACCATAAAAGAAGGAAAAGAAAGTGTAATATTTTCAGCAAAGGACAAAAATAATAAATGGCTCGCTTTAAAAGTTTACCGAACTTTTCATTGCGATTTCAAAAGTATGTGGAAACATTTGGCTCTTGATCCAAGGTTTAAAGGTTTGAAAAAAAATAGAAGAGCTATAGTTTATAACTGGTGTAAGAGAGAGTTCAGAAATTTAAAAATTGCATTTGCAAATGGTGTTTTATGTCCCGAACCAATTGCATTCAAAGAAAATGTTTTGGTAATAAGTTTTATTGGGAACGATGGCAAGCCAACTCCTAGGTTAATTGATGTTATCTTGAACGAAGAAGATTTGGAAATTGTCTATAAACTTGTTTTAAAAGAAATGGAGAAGCTTGCAAAAGTAAAATTGATTCATACGGATTTAAGTGCATACAATGTTCTGTTCTTTGGGATCCCATACTTAATAGATTTTAGCCAAGGTGTAACACCAAAACATCCACTAGCAAAAGATTTTTTAAAAAAAGATATTGAAAATATAAATTCATATTTTGAAAGATTTGGAGTGAAAGTAAAAAGCCCAGAAGAGTTATTTGAAAATTTATCTAAAATTATGGGATTGGAATGATAGATTTTGTTGTAATTCCGGAAGAGAGGATGAAAACCCTGAAAAGAGATAAAACATGGAAAGAACAATTAAAAAATTTTTCAGATGTAAAAATTAAATTAAATGATGAAGTTTCGATAGAAAGTAAAAATCTTTTCCAAGTACTTAGAGTAAAAGAAGTTATGAAAGCATTTGGTAGAGGATTTGATTTTGATACTGCTTTAAGTTTACTGGATGAAGATTATTTTTTAGATCCAATAGAGATTAAAGATTTTAGTGGAAAATCAAGAAAGAGACAATTGGTCTTAAAAGGAAGAGTAATAGGAACGAAAGGAAAAATGAAAAAAATAATTGAGAAATACTGTGACGTAAAAATTGCAATATATGGAAAAACAATATCTATTATAGGAAAATGGGATAGGGTGACATTAGCAAAAAAAGCAATCGAAATGCTTTTACATGGAGCAATGCATATAACAGTTTATAGATTTTTAGAAAAACAAAAAAGGTGAATTATGGAAGAAAAAATAACTGCGGAAGGACTTGCAAATAAAATGCGCGAGATTAGCATAGCCGAGTTTTTCGAAATCCTAGAATAATTAGGACGAAATAAAAACAAACATTTCTTGGGCTATGAAAATCCGACAAAAAGCTTACTTACTGTAACGAAGGAAGCCTTAGACAATAGTTTAGATGCTACATGCGATGCAAGAATTTTACCAGAAATTTTTATTTCAGTGAAAGAAATTGGGATAGATAAATTTAGGGTTAGAGTTGAAGATAACGGCCCAGGAATTCCTGAAGAAAAAGTTCCTTTTGCTTTTGGTAAATTTTTGTATGGAAGTAAATTCCATAGATTGAGGCAAAGTAGAGGAATTATGGGTTTGGGTATTAGCGGCGGTGTTTTATATTCTCAATTAACAACTGGAAAGCCTGTAAAAATTATAACTAGTACAGGGAAAAAAATTCATGTTTTTGAATTAATGATTGATGTTACAAGAAATGAACCCCATATAATTTCTCACCTCATACAAAAAAATCCTGAAAAATGGCATGGTATAAAAATTGAAATGAATGTTGAAGGAAGGTATATGGAAAGAACTCAATCAATTCTTGAGTACTTGAAGCAAACGGCTATAGCAAATCCTTTTGCCCATATGGTTTATGATGGCCCAAATGGAAAAATTGAATTTTCTCGAACTGTTGACGAACTTCCAAAAATTCCAAAAGAAATCAAGCCTCATCCTTATGGAGTTGAAATTGGGGTTTTAAAAAGAATGCTTTTGCTTACAAAAGCAAGAAATTTACTTGCTTTTTTGACTTCAGATTTTTCAAGAGTTGGAAGAAGATCAGCTGAGCAAATTTGCAGACTTGCAAAAATTGAATTTAGTAGAAATACAAAAAATCTGAAAGTAGAAGAAATTGAAAGATTGCATAAAGCGATACAAATGGTCAAGCTTATTGCACCTCCCACCAATTGTCTATCACCTCTAGAAGAACGTTTGATTGAGGAAGGATTGAAAAAAGAAATAGATGCTGAATATTATATTGGAGTTTTAAGACCTCCAACAGTTTATCGTGGATATCCTTTTCAAATCTCAGTTGGATTGGCTTATGGGGGGAATTTACCACCAAACACAACATGTCAATTGATAAGATTTGCGAATAAAATTCCCTTGTTATACCATCAAGGGGATTGTGCTATCACTCAAGCCGTGACTGAAATTGATTGGAGAAGATATGGATTGCAACAATCTTCTTGGACACTGCCAATAGGTCCCTTAACAATTTTGGTTCATTTTGCTTCGGTTTGGGTTCCATTCACCACAGAGGGGAAGCAAGCAATTGCCGCATATCCAGAAATTATAAGGGAGTTTAAGCTCGCTTTACAAGATGCTGGAAGAAAACTTGCAAAATTTGTTAGACAAAAAAGAAAACATAAAGAAAGATTTTTAAGAAAGCAGTTGTTTGAGCGTTATACCCCAGTTGTTGCAGAAGGTTTATCAAAGCTCACAAAAAAAGATCAAAAAACAATTTTAAATAAATTAGAAGAGTTTATAAAAAAGAAGGCTGAAACAAAATGAAAGAAGCGAAGAAAAAGCTTGAAAATTTGGGAGGGAAGATTTTGGAAGATATTGAAAAAAAAGTGAATCCGAATATCGATATCCCAATAAGGAATTTATCAAATATAGTCTATGACTCGAAAACTAGGATGCTTACCTTGGGAGGAAAAAGTGCAAAAAGGTTTCTGTTTCATACTGGACATGCGAAAAAATTCATGCAAACCATGCTCATCTCTGCTTTTTGTAAAGATTTAATAGACCAAAATATCCATACAAGCTTGAGAGATTTGTTCTACGCGCTAAAAAGAACTTTACCAAACTCTAATGAAAATACTTTTGATGAGCAAAGCGAATCAAACCCAATTGTAGTTGATTTGGAAGTTATGTTAAATATTCTGAGGGAACGGCTGCATTTGAATGCAGACATCAGAGGAAGAGTTGTGGGTGATGTCATCATCATTGACAGAGGAGACACTATAGACTTGTCCAAGCTTGGTTCCGGGGGATGGGCTATCCCAAGCAATATTGAAGATATCGAATTCAAAAAAGTAAACGCAGACTATATTCTTGTAATAGAAAAAAATGCAGCGTTTGAAAGACTACATGAAGATAAATTTTGGCAAAAACACAAATGTATTTTAATTACAACACAAGGTCAACCAGCAAGAGGCACCAGAAGAGTAATCCAAAGACTGGCAATTGAATTCGACTTGCCTGTTTATGTTTTTACTGATTTGGATGCTTATGGACTTTATATTTACTCTGTAATCAAATATGGTTCAATCAGTTTGGCACATGTTTCAGACAGACTGGGAACTACAAATGCAAAATTCTTGGGACTTACGATGGACGATGTAGATAATTTTAATCTTAAAAATTTCACGATCAAAGCCGAAGAAGTTGACATAAAACGTGCGCAAGAGATGTTAAAATATGAGTGGTTTCAAAAACCAGAGTGGCAAAAGTTGTTAAAATCACTTATCAGTCGAAAAATTAAAGCAGAATTAGAAGCTCTTTCTGGAAGAGGATTGAAATTTATCACAGAAACTTATTTGCCAACCAAAATAAAGAATAAAGATTTTTTAGATTAATTTTTGATTAAAACTTATAAATTATTAAATAGATAGATAATTTCAACGCCTCGATAGCTCAACGGTTAGTCTAGTTAAAGAGCGATTGCCTTGTAAGCAATAGGTTGAGGGTTCAAATCCCTCTCGAGGCTTTCAACATATGGGTTTATATCCCTTTTCCACCTAATTCTATATTATGAGCGACAGTATTTACAACCTCGATAGGCAGTTGGCCTACTTTTCTGCAAAGCTGAAGAAAACTAACAGCATATCGCAGCCGAATAAAAGATTGATCAACGAATTTCTCCAGAGCTGCAAAGCAGAAGGATTATCAAAACATAGGATCACCAAGTATCTCTACATGCTTGCAAGATTAGCAGAGATGTTACGCAAAGATTTTAAGCAAACCAACAAGCACGATATGGAAAAGTTGGTTGCGAATATTGAAGGTAGTGATAGCTGGTCTGAATGGACTAAACACGATTACAAAGTTACGATCAAGAAATTCTACAAGTGGCTTAATGGCAGCGAGGAGTATCCTTCTACAGTAAAATGGATCAAGACCACTATGAAGAATAACCGAAAGATGTTACCCGAGAACTTGCTGACTATGGAACAGTTGCAAGCATTGGCCAATGCAACAACAAACTTACGTGATAAAGCTTTGATCATGTGTCTATACGAATCTGGCTGTAGGATAGGTGAGTTTCTCGGAATTAAGATCAAGCACATTGAAAAGAACGATTACGGTCTTAAGATTATGCTCTATGGAAAGACAGGATCAAGAAGGATCTTGCTGATAAGCTCTGCTTCTCTGTTGAGCGAATGGTTAGAGGTCCATCCAGAAAAAGACAATCCTGAGGCCTGGGTTTGGTGCGGAATAGGGTATACGAACAAAGGTAAAATGCTGTCATACCCAGCTACGAAGAAACTGATAAAAGATCTATGTCTAAAGATTGGTATTAAGGTTAGGATATATCCTCATCTATTCAGACATTCTCGTGCAACAGAATTAGCAAAGACTTTGACAGAAGCACAGTTATGTGAATTCTTTGGTTGGACCCAGGGCAGCAATATGCCAGCAACTTATGTTCATTTATCCGGAAGGGATACAGACGAAGCAATACTGAAAGCCAATAAAGTTAAAGACATCAAGCCAACTGAAACTGGAAAAGTGTTAAGAACATGTCCAAGGTGTAAAGGTATTAACACTTCAGAGGATAAATTTTGTAAGTTCTGCGGTATGTTTCTAGATGTGGAAACTGCTATGAAGATCGAGAAGAAACGTGCAGTTGCGGATATGATCGCTAATTTATTACTGAGTATTCCAGACATTAGAAAGCTGGCTGTGAAGCAGGCAAGAAAGAAAGGCATGACGAAGGAATTGGAAGATCTGTTGGGAGAATAGTTTTATTATCAAAGAGTGAGACAGAACTACTTAACTATGATCCATTGATTTTATCACGCATAAAATAATCAAGTAGGTTTGGAGGAAAGTAAGAAGTAGCTGAGCCGAAGCAGTTATCAACTATCTTTAGATTAAGATAAAAGCTAGTGATATAATTAAACCAACTACTAAACCGACTTCAAGTATCCTGAAGGCCCTAATAGGTTTAGCCTCATGTTTTTGGAAATATATTAAACTACGAGAGAATAGCATGCTCATAATACATACAAAAGCAGCTACTGTTCCAGCAGCTATTAGTTTAGCATGAAGCTTCCATGGATACGAAATAAGTCTTTGTGCTTCTGTATAATTGTAAATTTTACTTAGAGTGATAATGGGGTATGTTATACTTAATGCCATAACAGATGCGATGAAACAAAAAGATGCTAAAGTAATAGCAACAAGAGAAAGATGCATAAGGAATTTTTCAGTTCTTTCTCTCTCTTTGTTTACTTCTTTCTCTACATAAACCGTTGATCTATTCATTTCTTGCTTTGCGATATTCCTCACCCGATTAGTTTATAGTATGGAAGATATCAGACCTTAATTACTTCGATTACTTTGAGCTTGATCTTAGGGTAAGCCGCTTTCTACTTAAAAACTCTTTCACTTCCATCCCGGTTACAAAAGGATGGATCGAAGAAAACAGAGAACCATACCCCACTCTTTTACACCTTTCTCTTGCTCTTCTTTTCAAATATCCTTTTAATTTGTAATAGGCTTTCCGATCACTAATTTTAATGAACTCTTCGCCTTTTAATACAGAATCTATAAAACTCTTATCCAGCTCTATTAATGTTATCCGTCCTATGCCTTCTATAATTTCTGATCTAGTATGAACTATTCCCGCCTTTTCAAACCTTCTTATTACTCTGCCAACAACATTTCTACAGAGTTTAGTCTTTTTAACCAATCTTGTAAGATTGTAGGGGCATTCTGCCAAAGCGACAAGTATATTCCAATATCTCAGGATCCATCTTTCAAGTTCGTAGGTTTTAGCATATTCAAGATACTTTCTATGATCTGAGACTGCATTATGTTCAACTTTTGGTGCATAGGTAGATAATACGCTCATAGTAATTATTTTGTAAAAGGTGCTTAAAAATATGCCGCTAATCAGAAAGGTTTCACGAACAGGTAATTCGTATACAGTTACTCTACCAAAAAGCTGGGTCTTCTATTGGAAGAAGGATAAGCCTATCAAAGAAGTTGAGATGGAAGTTAACGAAGAATTGAAAATTACACCCGTGTTAGAAAATAGGAAGGTTGGTTAGTATAGAAGAGGAAATTGAGAAACACTTACCCAATTGGATCAAGTTACTCAGAGAAGAATATAGACGCCAGCTTATAGAGGAAGGTAAGCTTAAAGAAAAGGAAGGCACTGATAGAAAAGTAATCAAAGAGGAATAAGCAGCTAACCATGCCTTACACA
>Ga0114920_10000132_pt1 | contig 34890 bp, 45 predicted proteins | sample ChitaG_FD_88683 | JGI IMG/M metagenome (GOLD analysis project Ga0114920, IMG submission 88683) | Deep subsurface microbial communities from South Pacific Ocean to uncover new lineages of life (NeLLi) - Chile_00310 metaG | ecosystem: Environmental > Aquatic > Marine > Oceanic > Sediment ...
AGCCTTCTTCTTGGCGGGCTTGCGCTTGGCAGCCTTCTTCTTGGCGGGCTTGCGCTTGGCAGCCTTCTTCTTGGCGGGCTTGCGCTTGGCAGCCTTCTTCTTGGTCGCCTTCTTCTTGGTCGCCTTCTTCTTGGTCGCCTTCTTTTTCTTCTTGGCAGGCTTACGCTTGGCGGCCTTCTTCTTCGCGGGCTTGCGCTTAGCAGCCTTCTTTTTGGTCGCTTTCTTCTTATTGGCCTTTTTCTTGGTGGCCTTCTTCTTAGTCGACTTCTTCTTCGCAGGCTTACGCTTCTTGGTGGCCTTCTTTTTCGACTTTTTCTTAGGGTTTTTCTTGGGGCTCTTGTATTTATGCATCTCGTACGCTCCGTTTGGGTTTTTGATCAATACGGGAGCGGACCCCCCGCCTCTTTCGATGAATTTTTCAGCTCCCGAAAGGGATGTGCTTTCACCTAGATACTTGCCGCCATAATGGATCTCGAAGAGGTCATCTCCAACTGGGGTAATCGTGTAGTACTTGGCACTTCCGCCAAGTACGATTCTTTCCCCGCCTGGATTGGTTACCAGGATCCTATGGCCTTTTTTGGCAGGCATCTGTCAGCTAGTTGATCCCTTTCAAAACTGCTTGTTGAATGAGGTCGCTCCAGCTCTTGCCGCCAGCCTTGCCAGCCTTCAATTCCTCAACTGCATAGCGGAGGCCATTGAGGACGTATGGGCCGACAAGGGCGTCCTTGTCCAATCCGCCCATGGAGATGGGGAAGTACTTCTCCATCTTGTTGAGGCGTGAGACCTGGTTGTAGTTCTTCTGGAAGTCCCGAACGATCTCATTGGGCTGATCGTCGTCACCACCGAGCTTGCCCATGGTTCCGTCCTTGTTCGTCAGCTCAAAATCACCCTTGGGACCGAGGATGTTCATTGGCCATGGACCGATCTCCACAGGGTACCCAAGGTAGTTGAAGTGAGTTCGGATGCTGATGAGGCGCTCGTCGGACGTGCTTCCCCAGTATCCGCCATCGTACTGGTCCCCTCGAGGAGGATTGCCTGCTGGGATGTCAGAAGGCTTAGCCTTCGGCTCCGGAGCGGGCGGTACGTAGATAGGGGGATCGCCAGGTAGATCGTACGGAGAATCCGGCGCCTTTGCTTCTATGGACTTCTTCTTCTTAGTCCCGAGCAGGAGCGCACCGGCTCCAAGAGCCAGGAATAGGGGCATTGCTGATTTGGCCATTTTCTTCTTCTCTCTCCTAGGAAAGCCCGTATTTCGCGGCGTCTTCCTCAAGTAATTCCGGAAGCAGGTCGTAAGACTTGAGCTTACTTGCTACGTGCGAAAGGTTCGTATTCCACCAATTGAGAACTCCGGGTCCGACATTATCTTTCCCGAGGAACAGGCACATTGGAATGTACCGGCTCATCATCTCTTCGTGAATCCCTTCGGCGGCGATACCGTCGGTCATTCCATCCAATGCGTATTGGATAATGACTCTATTTTGCTCACCGAAAAATGCATCATCTTGATGCTCGATGTAGTTGCAGTCGCCGTCGGTGACAAGGAGTTCGTCGGGTCCGTATTGAGAGCCTGATGGAGGCTCGGTTGGATCTGGCACGGTCGACGGTTCGCTGGGGGTCGGTTCGTGCTGAATCTGCGGCTGCAGTACGTGTCCGCCGTCGGGCTGCGCGATACAAGCTAGCGGCGCCGGGTACGAAACGAATGGGTCGCAAGGGATAGGCTTGCCTGAGAAGATCGAGTTGAGGACCATGAACATGGCCTCGTCTTCTCTCGAGGTCCAAGACCCAGTTGGGGTAATGCCGGCAAGCGCCTGAAAAGCTTTGATGGCCTTTCTGGTGTTGCTACCAGTCTTCCCATCGACGCCTTTTGGATCGCACTTGGAACAAAGCCATACTTCCCTACCTTCCACGATAAAGGAAATCTGCGAAATCGCGTACAGTGCCTCTTGTCGCTTTCTCCAGTCGACGCTCGAGTCCGAAGTATTCGGAGCGGTCGTGGCCATTGCGCCGTAAATATCCGGAACCTTCAGCCCGGACGGCTTCTTGTACGAAATTCCGCTGGCTGTAGAGCTTCCGGATTTACTTTTACCTTTGCCGCTCAATAGAAAAAGAGCTGCGCCGGCTAAAGCGAGTGGTACTACTGGTGAAGACATTTCTGGGCCCTATTCTCTCTTTTTGAGCGTCAAACGTCAACTCATTGGTTCGAAGCTAAAAGATGTTGGACGATTGATGTCTATGTAGTGCACCAGATCGACAATTTGATCGTAAGAGGCCTTCAATCCCGGTCTTGTTGCAAAGAAGGCTTCCGCGGTGCCTGGATCCCTCTTGAATCCCTCACGAATTTCCAGAGCGCACGTTGGGTGCATTCGGTTGATGAGCGCGGTGGCGATGTTATTGTCCCAATCCATGAAGTCTTGATCTGGGTCAGCCCCCTCCCAGGCTTCTACATTGTGATCCTCAGCCGAGCCCATTGGTTCAGCGTAGTCGATGTAGAACCTAATCATTCTGTCACCCGTAGTGGACAGCCAGTCTTCACCCATGAAAGACATCTCGCATCCATCATCGAATTCGACCGTGTAATTTTCGGACCCTAAAAGCTCTGAAATAGCATTGTATAGCCACTGAATGAGATAGTAGACATCCTTGAAGTTCCGAAGGAACTGTTCTCGGAAGTACTCCTCGTTCATCGGCTCGAGGTCGTCGTCCATGACCGGGAACTCGGCTGCACAGGGCGCCATTTTAACGATGAGCGCTCTAGCAATCTCGTAGGGGTCGTAGTAATCGGCGTCAATGAAGTTTTGAGCCGCCTTTTTCCCACGCGTATTCCACCAGTATTCTGGAGAGTCGTTGACGTACGCTATTTCTTTGCAGTCTGGAGAGACCCAGATTCCACCGGCTGCCTGAGCTTTCGAGCTTCCGCTTCCACCCGATCCGGAACCAGAGCCAGAGCCGCCCCATCCGCCGCTGCCAGATCCTCCACCGCCACTACCATTGTCGTCATCACCCGGTGTGGATGTCCCTCCTGTTGAGGGGTCGGTCTTCTTCTTTTTCTTACCACCCAATAGAAGGGCGGCCGCTCCAAGTGCGATTAGTAATGGTCCGGATGATTTTGCCACGATCTACTCCATTCCCTTCGGGAACATTCGGAAAATACCAGTAGGACCAGGCTGGCTAAAGTACGCGTTCGATCCAACCTTGAATCCGTGCTTGAGTTTCAATCTCGGGGCTACGTCTGCGCCCTGGAATGTACCAAGGATTTCGACCTCGAAAAGGTTGGGCTCGCCGTTCGGCCCAGACATCTTTCTGATTTTGCCGATAATATGCTCAGCGTTCTCCTGAGTCGTATCCGTCGCAAGAAGCTCGACACGCCTGTCAATCAAGTCTTGCTTGGCAGCGTTGTCGACACCCATGAATCCTGGGTCAACGGTACCAAGGGAATTCCTGGTGATCGTGAATCTCTGACTTGTCTGGAACAAATCGCCCTGACCCGGATCTTCGATGCCGGCTGTGAATTGGGCGATGTTCACGAGACGAGATCCACCATCCCACACGAGCCTCTCCGGCTCGCTGAGAGAATCAATTGGGCTCTCCCAATTGCAATCAGAGTTGAAGTTCTTGAGGGCCTCACGAAGCACGACGCTTGCTACGGTTCTTACCTCTTCACCGCTTTCCATCGCCTCGAAGCGATTGAGCATATAGTCGTAGAGCTTCTTTTGTCCATCATGGTTGATGTAAAAGTAGTACCCCTTTTCGGGATACAGGCTCCACGAGTTCTGGGCCATCGAGACATTGTCGGTAATGTACATCGGATCTCTCGAGTAAAGAGAGGTTGCGCATGACCCAGATCCAGTAGGCCCGATGGCAGGCTTTGCATTCGACTCAGTTGGCTCAGGCAGAGCTGGCGTAGTAGGAGTCGGCGTAGGGGTCGGCGACGAGGAGGAGGGATCTATATCCAGGTCTTCATCTTCGCCCTCAAGCGTTGGCAAATCATTCGGAACTTCACCTGTAGGCGGAAGAGATTTGGACGTGCTCTTCTTTTTCTTCTTGCCGCCAAGGATGATGACGGCTGCGCCGCCGACGAGTAGGAGTGGTAGTGCGCTGGGCATGATTTAGTCCTCGAATGTGCTTTGCTGGAATTTGAGTATGTAGCCCATGATGAACTTGTTCAGCTCTTGGACTGCGGGGTATTCGTCACCTGAAGGAAGCAGGGCCATTGGAACATCAATGCCGCCGACATTTGCGGTGTGTTCCAAAGTGAATTCGGCTGCAGCCTCGGTAGCTGATGCGGCCAGGTCAGGAGAGAACGCTGCATCGATTCCGGCCTCGGCCAAGAGTCCTGCTGCCATCGAGGCTCCAAGACCAGCAACGCCGCCGCTCATCATGACGATGCCCTGGCTGACGCCGAACTTGGCCATTTGCGTAGTGCCACCAAAGTCCATGAGGGCCAATCCTATTTGTGACGCTCCGAAACCCTTCTTGTACATCTCCCCGGCTATCTGCGTAGCTCGAGGCCCGAGTATTTGCATGGCACGGGTAGCACTTACAGCTTGGGTTGCGGCATGGATATTCGCTCCGGCTGAGGCAAATCCGGAGGCATAAATGCCGAGGCCAGCCGTGGCCATGAGCCATAGGCCTCCGTAGATTACCTTTCCTCCGGTGTCGCCCAGCCCTGTAATGTCGCCGATCCATGTGGATGGATCTTCAACCAGGAAACGATACAGCTGTCCGGCGTCATGATCGACGACGGCGAGCCTGCCAGAGAGCCTGCGCTCGTTGAGCCATGCGTCCAGCGTCCGGTATGGCCACGTCGCACCCATGGCTACCGCATCGAGTTCGACGGAGAGAGTGACCCCGTTCGATGGTGGAGTCGGTGCCACGTTTGCCCCGCCGGTGACTTGCTCGTCGTCAAAGACGATAGACGACGTCTTTTTCTTCTTCTTTCCTTTGAGAAGAAGAATGGCGCCTCCACCGAGGAGCAAGGGGAGCAGGTTCGCAGCCATAGTATTTACAGTCTCGACTCGAGTTCGGCGACCATGTCGCGGAAGCTATTGAACGACATCGAAAAGTCCTCCACCTCAACAGGTGGGTATCCGAACTCGTGCATGGCCTTGTCGTATCGGGCCTGAGTCATTGGCCCCCAAGCGCCGTCCTCGTCCGCCAATGTGTACGGAGAGTTCCCGACTGCCGGCGATCCCACACTATCAAGATACCCAATAAGCGTATTCCAATCGGTTTGAAACAGCTTGATAGCGGTGGAAGTAGAAGCGTCCGCCAATCCAGTAGCCGCACCAACCTCAGAATACCCGAGAATTTTGAGCCCCTTTTGACGAGGCTTCCACTTTTCAGACTCAGACTCACTCTCTCCCCCGCCTCCGGTCGATGGAGGAGGAGTATTCCCTGGGTATACCTCACCAGGAGGAATGTCATATAGACCGACTGATTTACCCGCATTGCTGGTTCCGCCCTTTTTCTTCTTCCCGCCCATGAGAAGAAGAGCTGCAGCCCCGACGCCTAGTAGTAATCCTGTGTTGCTTTTTGCCATTTTGAATCCTATGAGTTCGGAATTGGAGTGCTGCCCATGTGGTCTACCCACCATTTATCGAGCATTGCTACAAGCTGCATGGCCTCAGACTTGCTGATAACCTCAGCCTGAAAGAGGTCTTCTGCGATGGTAAATCCAACGCCGTAGAAAAGAACGGGCGGAGAAAGCTTCATAACCTCTCCCATGCCCACGTCCACATTTACCAATATCGATGCATCGGCGATGCAAGATAAAGGGATCATGTGGGCGATCGTCTTTTTGGTCATGTCGACGATATTACGATTGCCCGACTTTGCTTCATCGTAGGCAATCTTTGGCAGCGCGACTTCCGTCACGCCTCCACCATGTGGAATCGTGACGATTACCGAGGGTATATCGTCCTTGGACGCGGAGATGACCGACGGACACGACGACGAAGATTTCTTCTTCTTTCCGCCGAGTAAAAGAACGTCAGCTCCGCCGAGTATGAGTAGTGGTGCGAATGACATGGTTCAGTAGTTCTCCTGGAAGTGCTTCACTCTGTCAAAGAGCCATTCATTGAACTTTACGACGCCGGTCTTGCCTCCGGGGAGGGAGCTTATTAGCACGCGTTCGTCTCCGACCTTTACTTTGTGCGTAGATCTAAAAGCGGCGATTACTTCGCTCCTGGTGCTGACGACCAGAGTGCCTTCGATTCCGGCAAAAAGCTCACCGGTCTCTCCGGGTATTTGAAGATTGCCATCTTCGGCCTGCTCGGCGAGATAGGACTCGAGCTGGATCTGCTCGTAGTCGTCACCAATGGTGAAGCTACCGTAATTGGTAGCAAACACGACCTCGTTCGATCCAGCATCAGGAGCGGAAGAGCCAGACGATTTTTTGTCGTCCGCCTTCTTTGACTTGGAGTAAATGAGAGCGGCTCCGCCTACAGCTAATGCTGCTGGCAAAAGGAATGACGCAAGAGATCTCTTCTCCGGCTCTAAAAGCAGGTTTCCATCTTCGTCACTCATGCGATTTCTCCATAGGGTGGTGACCACTCGTCGCGGTCCATCAATCCTTCAGCTTCCTCGAGAGCGATGATCGTGTCTTCGTCTAGGACGCCGTCATCGCGTAAGTCCCATTCGGACACCGCGGACATGTACATCTGAAAGGCTACGAGATTTCCATCAGGGAACCCGACCCTTGCCAGAGCCGCATCGATGCCAGCTTGGTTATTGTAATGTCCGAAGCCAAGGTGCTTCTCGCGCTCTTCCTTTAGCTCCCATCCGCCGATGACCTGGCCGCACTCGTAGCCATAAGGGGTCAACTCCTTGGGATCGCACTCCTCACCTCTGCGGTCCTTCAGATTACGAGGAGCCTTCTTGCTCGCCTTAGTGAGCATCAAAACGCCTGCACCCAAAAGGGCGAGCGGCAGTAGGTCATCTCTCGTCATCCGGTAAACACCTCGGAGGAAGCTTGGGAAATAGCCGCTTCGAGTTCGTTTATGAATGCACCTGTCGAGACTTCGCTTTGTGGAAGCCCCGATATGGGCATGACAAACTTTCCGACCAGGACACCACGGTTATTGGCGAAGTCCGCGAATGCGACCTCGAGCCGACCCTCATCATGTGCCGCTTGAACAAATGGCCGGACCGTTTCCTCGTACCAATTCTCACCAATCTTGTAGTTGGACATGTCGCTGGCAAAAGCGACTTGGTTGGCGAGCGTATCCGGTACGTCAGAAGTTGGGTAATTGCGCCAGTCTCTGTACCAGTCGATGAACGAAATCTGAGTCGCGTCGTCGATGATTGAGCCTGCGGTCTCGGAGTTGCGTGGATCGACGATCATGAAGGATCCGACGGCTCGAGCAATCACGGCGTACAGCTCAGCAATCTCCGCGCCCTCGGGCTGCTCAGGAAAGCCGGAGCATTGCGGTGCGACCTCTCCGAACAAGGCGTCCGTGATTTGAATGAGCCTCAGACCAGAGTCGACAGATGCAAGCTCGTCGTATGCGCCGTACAAAAACTGGTCGAACAACTTGGTGTCGACAATCTTGACGGTCTGACAATCCTTGCTGATGCTTACGCCCCAGCGTGAACCGCTTCCTGATTTCTTCTTTTTCTTCTTGCCTGACATTAGGAGCAAGGCTGCTCCACCGGCGACAAGTGGGAGTGCGGATGATTTTTTTGCCATGGTGGATTTCTACCTCAACTTCTTGACCGCGCCCCTGGTGACATCAGCGACGATCGTCATATCGACCGCGAACCACACCAGCGCACCTATTAGCGCAATCTCTGCCGTGCTTCTCTTTTTCTTCTTCGCCATGGCCTATTCCGTGAGAACCTTGAATCCGAAGTAACCGGCCGCGCCGATAGCCATGATGCCAATAGCCTTGCTTGTGAAGCTCGAGCCCTTATCGCTACTCATTCGACCTCCGCTGCCATCAAGGTAGCTTCCGCCGGGCGGAGCCTCGAGCGTCCTCATGGGGACACCTTTGGCGGCGGCGGGAGAATTCAAATCCACAGCCAATATGACATCGAGATAGTCCACCATGCAGGCTGCCTCGTCGAAGTAATTGACAATCCCGCGAATCTCCCCAACCCAGTACGCCGTTATCGGGTGATAGAAATTATCGCTGTAGACCTTATCGGGCTTGATGCCTGACTCGTCCCACTTCTTGATGAAGCCATAGACCTTATTGAACTTGTCCTGCAAAGGCGTGGGTAATGGGGCGCCCTGGGAAATACCCTTGGCTTTATTCAATGCAAGATTGTAATGAGGTACAAGCTCGTCTTCGAAAAAATTCGCAGTTGCTGTAGCCCAGCTGTTGTAGCTCGCTGGACTGCAAACTCCAAAAAAACACATCGCGTCACCCTCGCCAAGCTCGTGCCACGCCCGGCCATCATCGCCTTCGAAATCATAAGCAGGAGAATAGAGTCTACCCTCCACATTTACGACCCGTCTATTCTTGCATTGTATCTCTCTGTCCATGGGGACCTGGCAATGATTCTACCAAACAAGCCCCCTCCTTGTCAGCGTAAGCTTGCCACCGTAGCAAATGAACACTTCGGGGTGTTCAATGCTGGGGCCGCAGTAAAGTTGGACGCCCTTTCCGAACTGGTGTATGTAGTCAGATTCTAATCGCTTAGGCGACCACTTGTCTGACCTATAAACAATATGGGAAGCGCTCTTACCCACTTTGTGCAGTGGTACATCTGGAACGGTTAGTTCGAATGTATTTTCGGCCGGACGAGCCATGAATACCTCGAACATTTTGGCAGCCCCTCCATAACGAGATACATCGGCCAATTGGTACATGTTCCGCGGCCTCTTTTGTCCGACTACCGCCTTGTACTTCGGGGACCACATAAACATCCACTCTGAGCGTGGATCCCACAAAGCGTTGCCGTGTTCGTCGATTTTCTTGGACGATTCGCCGGCATCCATCTCCCATCCGAATTCGATGATGGAACCAAGCCAAGGGCAAGGTCCGGGATCGGGCATCTGCTTGGGCGATTTTAGCTTGATGTATGTCGGAGCCTTTTTCTTAGAAGACTTCTTCTTATTTGTCTTCTTTAATTTCTTATTATTTTTCTTCTTTGTTGGCGGACTGTATGGGTTGCCGATTAGATCTCGCCTGAGGGACCTAACGACCCTCTCATCTGCGGACGTAGATTTAGCCGCCCTCGTAATCTTTAAAGCTCGAGCCCTGTCGGCTATATCCCCATCAATCAATCCGCGAACAAGGGAGCTTTTAATTTCCCTCTTATCCACGGATGAGATGATCTTCCGAAGCGATTCTGCATCCTTCGACTTCTCAATTGCCGGCTTGATCGACATCCAAAAATCGAATTCGCCCACCACAACCTCGTGGTGACCGCCCTCTTTGAACTGCAACCATCGCTGTCCAGATGGATTGGCCGCGTGCTTTAGCTTTCCGTAAACGAGAACAATGCCGGGCTCGCTTGGCAAGGGGAACGAGCGGCAGGAATTATTCACGAAGTCGGACGACGGGCGCTGACGAAACATCCAGCTCGAGTCGGTAGCTCTCGATGTGTAGATGCGATTGGCATAGGGACGTGCAAGCTTTTCTGCGGCCTTGCGCGTACTGGCGATCTGCTTAGATACGATGATCGTCTGGAGGTTTTCTCGAGCCATATCAGTCCCAATCTATCAGGCTCGTGGCCCGCAACGACTTAGGCGTTGAAGTTGACTTGGGTCTGATATGCGAGGCTGGCGATGAGCGACATTCCGTTCCAAACGGCAAGCAGCGGGTCGTCAGCTTCTAGACCATCGCTCGATGCCGGCCAATCCGTTTCGGGCTTGAGGATTTTCAGAGCGCCGTAGACCGTGGCGTCCAGAGTTCCGCTTGGCTCGTCATAGACGTCATTGTTATTCATGACGCTATCTTGAGCCGCCTTGTATGCGGCGTTCACTGCGTCGGGAGTCAGGTTGGTGACAAGCTGGCCGAGACTGTCCAGGGCGCCGTCACCACCTTGCTGCCCACTTCCATCTTCGAATTGAATGCGCCAGCTTCCGCTAGGAAATGCATTGAACACGGTGATGGGGCTGACAGTTCCCTCTGAGGGATCTCGGTATCCGAGGGATTCAACTCTCGAGGCACCAGGTATGACTGCGAGCGCATCTGCGTCTGGGTCAGCGATTGACAGACCCACTGGAAGAATTAGGAACTCCATCGTTCCAGAGGAGGCTCCAAGGGCTGCATTCTCGGCGTAGATTCCGCTGAGATCGTGCACCTTGGGCCCTGTCGGAGCCGATGCCTTTTTGGCCTTCTTTTTCTTCGGTAGCAGAAGTAGTGCAGCACCTGCTGCCAGAAGTGGGAATAGTTTACTTGCCATGAATTTTTCTGCCTTGGGTATTCTACGAAATCTTTGTTTTGATTTCTACTACTTCCGCAGGGGGCTGCGGAGGTGGTCCTGGCGGGTCTAGATGGAACACAATCGAGCCTTCGCCCGTTTTTTTGCCCTCAAAGATGTACACCTCGTCGCCTGTCGACGCTCCAGTCATTCCCTCTGGAATCTCTGGGCCCTTGTCGAATTCCTGCGCGACCAGTTCAACTGAATTGTCCGGAGGCGATGCCGAGAGCCGCCATCTATGACCGGTGCTTCCTAGCTCTGGAAATCTAATGGAGAACCGGGATCCAACCTGATCCATAATGATGTCAGGCGGATCGCCCCCCTCAAAGATCTCTCCCCTGTCGGTCGAAGCCGGAAGTGCCTTAATGCCTGACTTCTTCTTTTTCTTCTTGCCGGACAAGATGACAATGGCGCCGCCTACTAGGATTATTGGAAAGAGACTCATATTAGTCCTCGTCGAGGTAGGTCACGACGGCAATAGCACCTAGTGCTGCGATGCCGCCCATTTTGAAGAGCTTATCCCTGCTTGCGCTCTTCTTTTTTGTCACCTTGGGCTCAGGCCAAGGGAAGCACCAATTATTCGAAACGAACTCAACCTCGGAGAGCTGCTCGACAATTTCAAACTCCAGCTCCGAAGCCCGTCCGCCGAATATTCTTCCAAGAGCTTCGCTCTTTTCTTGCTTCCTAATTTGTATAATGTAGGAGATCGATATCTCCGCCTCATATATCCATTTTTCGAGCGCAGGTAGAGCTTCTGGGCTCAGGGTCCCGTCGATGCTTGGGGACTCGAGCTTGTCCCATCTTTCTATCAGACTGTTCCTCTTGCTCGAGAGGCCCGATTTCAGAACGACCTGACCTGGGAGGCGTGACAATATATCGCGCAGCTCAGATGACCTCTCCCATAATTGGGAGAACTCTTCTAAGCCGTCGCTTTCAGATTGTGGCGGTAGCGCTTTCGTCTTTTCTTCCACGGTCTATTCCTCGCTGCTACTGCTCTCGCTCTCGCTGAGTCTTTTGCGATCGCTGTACCGAAGCCGATTCAGCTCTTCGCGTTCGTTGAGATGCCGATTCACATAGAACATGGCAAATGCGGTAGTGGCTGCTGCGCCAGCAATCCACAGAACCTTATTGCTCGCACCGTCTTCTTTCTTTTTCTTGGCCATGTTCTACCTAATCTTGTGATTCCGCAGGGATGATATTCGGAGAAAATGACGCCGTTTTGGGCGCATTGGCTTCGTCGATGACGGATACCGATAACTTTACGAGGCCAAATAAGACGTCTTTAGCAACGTCGCTTTCGATCTCCCTGCCATCGTCGTAAGTGAATTCGTCTGCGGTGGAATCGTACTTCCAGCTACAGACTGGGATGAGAGCCTTTAGCGCGTCGAGGACTAGCGATGGGCCGACGGCCTCGTGGTCAAGTGGGAGGCCCAGGCTCGAGGCGATCTCTGACGCTGCTGCTTTCATAGCAGGAAGGGCGGTCTCTTCGACGGCGACGGGGTTGACAGGGATCTCATCCGGGTTCGAGGTTGGGGCGTGGATAGCCTTCATGAACTCCTCGCACATTTGTGCGGGGTCTGACTCGGGATCGGGATCGGGGGCCTGGTCGCCTGGGTCTCCGGATTCCTCGTCGTCTGCTGAGCCTACGTCTTCCTCTTCCATATCGAAGTCACCGACATCGTCCTTGGAGAGATCGGCATCACTGTCGAGGTCGGATTCGTCGATGGGCTCTTCTTTCAAAAAGCCGTCATCGCATGAAAACCCAGAAGGCGCACCCAATTCTGGGTCGCACTCTTGTCCGGACTTTGGACCGCTGCGCTTCTTTTTCTTTCCAGAAAGAACAGCGACAGCTCCTGCTGCGACTATTAGGGGTAGAACTTGAAGTGCCATGGTTTCCTATGCGTATACGCCTTGAAGGCCGAATGACTTAATCATCGTGCCCAATCCGGGGTAGTTTTGCCACCCCGAGATTTTAACCCAGACAAAATCTGGGTCGATGTTGGTCCCATAAGCTTCGTTGCATTTATGGAGACCATTTTCGAAGCGACCTAGATTGTCGCTCGAGTAAGAGTGTTCGAAGCTGAAGTCGTGAACGCGGCCGGGGATCCCCCACCAACGCCTGACTGCAGCCCAGTCAATCACTCCGCTTTTCTCCTCATAAACCCTTGTGGATGCGACCCATATATGGTGGACCGCTGTAACGAATGCCCACCTCGGATTCATTAGAGCGTTCGGATACGGCCTCATGTACTGCAGGCCGTACTTCTCTTTGAAGAATGTATCGGGACGTTCCCCAAAGAGGCCGCGAGCTGCATTGGATGGATCGCTGCTCGTATTGATGGCGGCCGGATTGAAGTTCGACTCAATGAATCCGACGACAGTGAGGTAGTCGGCGAGGAACGGCATCGAGCCGTATTCGTTCGAATACCACTGCGACATCGAACGAATTTCGTTGAGCCAATATACTCGGTCCTCGCTACCCTTCACGCCCCATCCGCCTTTATGCACGGATGTGCCACTATTCTTCTTGCCTCCAAGAAGAAATGCGCCCCCAAGGGCGATAGCGGCTAGCGTGATGGGTTCCATTATTTCTTACTTGGCTTTTTGGCGCGTCGTCTCTTACGCGCCCTTGGCTTTCGGGCTTTGCTGCTCATGCCTTGGCCCTTTTTCACGACTCTTGCGAACACGTTGAACAGGAATTTGTCGACAGGATCCTGGGCGTCGGCGACGCCGCTCATGATGCCTTCGTCTTCCTCATCTTCATCCTCGTCGTAATCGCCTTCTTCCTCTTCGTCGTCGCCTTCGCCTTCGGGCTCGTCGGCTTCAGGAGGGTCGCCATCGGCGGCGGCCATTAGATCTTTGATGTTGACGCGAGGCTGAGACTCGTCGTTCAGCATTTCCTCAATTGTCTCGCCTAATTCTTCGGCTGTCAGGCAGGCGGCTGGATTCGAAATGTCTTCAACTGGTGAAACAGTGAATCCTCGCCCCTTTCTCCCGCGTCGAATTATCAACAGAATGGGTTCGTCTTTGTCGTACTTCTTTGGCATAGCGCCTTTCTTCCTAACAAAAACCTTACCATTTTATGGCTTACAATTCAACGCTTAGGAAGAATCACTTTCCTGTGGGCAGTAGCGGCCAACAGGGACAAGAATATGAGTGCTGAAGATTGGTAATGCATTACATGGACGAGCGGCCCAAGAGCATTGTACTTTTTTTTCTTAGCCATCAGGACGCGATTACGGTCCTTCTAAAGTCGCCCTCAGGGAGGTCACATCCGACTGTTTTCTCCTCAACAGAATCAAATCCGTAATCTGTTATTTCTTTTGGAGGATCAATCATGCTTCCACCAATTCCATCTTCACTGTCTGGGTGATGCATTCCCTCAGTACTAATGACGCCTTCCATGTCGTACTTGTCGAGGTTGATCATGGGGATCCAGATCAGCGCAAAGTAAGCACCTGGAGCACCGCTCGCACCGAGGCCGTCAGACATTCGAGCGAAGTTGTCTTCGTAGATAGGGTCGAACGACACGGCCATCTGCGACCACTGACCCTGAATTTGAGCATGACCGGACGTCAGCTTATTCAAGGCGACTCCATATAGAGCCTGGTTCCAGGGTCCGCAATCAATCCGCGTGAGCAGGTCCATCGCGGCCTGACGCATTCCGGCATCAACAACAGGGGCTCTCGAGCCAAACAATGCCTCTCGGCAGATGGCTAATGGAGTGTCACCGAACTTGATTTGGTAAAGCGATCCAAGCTGAGCTAGGCCGTTGGACCCTAAGTACCTAACAAGGGCAGACCCATCGGGCTCCGCCCCTTCAACAATATCAGCTTCGTCTTCGCCCAGCTCATCGTCGTCAGATTCGAATATGACGTCATTGCCTGAATCCAAATCTTCCGATTCGGTAGCGCTGGGAGTCGAAGAACTCTTTTTCTTCTTCTTGCCAGACATAAACAGCAAGGCTCCCGCTCCCGCGAGAATAAGAAGTTTTCCTTGCTGTGTAGCCATTGTCGTAAAACCCTCGATTATAGATTAGCCATCCAGGCGTCTGGATCTTGCTCGTAGGAATTGATCTCGCTCTTGACGATTTGCTCAATCCCGCTCCAGACAGCCTTCTGCTGATCTGTTTCAAGATCCTCCCACTTGCACTCTCTCAATCCGTCGGCCACTGACATTACAATATCCCCGAGAGTGTAGCCCTTCTGAGAAAGAGCATACTCCCGGATTTTGTATTTAGCCAGCTCAAACGTCTCGTCCTGAGCGTCCTGGGTCATGTGAAGAGGGCCCTCATCAGACCAAATGTCAGGAAGCTCCTGACATGACTTTTTCTTCTTCGACGCGAAAAAGAAGATGCCTCCTACGACGACGATTCCAGCGGCCCATGCGGCAGGTTTTAGATCTCTATTCGCCATAATCTTACTGCCCGAGAAATTACTTTCTCTTACGACCCTTACGTCGAAGCCCTTTACTCTTTGATTTCAGGGCTCTCGAGGGCTTCACAGCAGAGAAGGTTCGGCCGCTCTCGTCCGTAGAAGCGCACGGCGCATGCGGAGGGCAGAGGGGATCTGCCGTACCTGCGAACCGAACGCCACCTTGTGGAGTGAACCCACCACTTGCTGGCGTACCTGCTGCCCACTGGCCTGCTGTGTTGAGCAATCCCGCTCGGTGGAACTTCTGTCCTAATCTTCCAGCTTTGTATGTCATCTTCTTCTCCTGCTTCGACTTCTCAGGCCCTTGCGACGACCGCTATTAGATTTCAATCTACGGCCTGGTGAAATGCCCATTCCGCCTGGGGCGGGCTCGAATGTCGATCCAGGGTGATCGATCTTGACATCGATGCTGTCAATTGGGGAGATAGCGACGATTCGCCGCATGTTCTTGACGGTCACAAGAGGAGTCCCCGGACCATCCTCTCTCCACTCTGTGATGTCCTGTCTCAGCCTCATTCGAATCTTCGAGTTTGTGTGGCTCAGAGACTCCATAGATCCAGACGATGTATGTCCAGATGCCATTTCGATTCTTACCAGGAAGAATCCATTGGAAGGCTGAGGAAGAAGATTGAGGTCCGACCCAAGGATCGAAACGATGTTGCCGAATGCAAACGCTGCAGTGACGCCTAGGTCTATTCCAAAGGGCCTTTGTCCACCGCCGCCAATGCCTAATCGATTGTACTTACGCCCGTATCTGCCGTTTCTTCTGGTCATCTTTTTCTCTTTCTGTACTTGCGACTTGGTCTTTTGGTTCCTACGCGTTTCTTAGAACTTTTCGGAGATGCGTAATTGCGGCCACGAATAGCCATGTCCATACTACCATCTCCCATGCTCGCATACCCTAGACTTCCGTAAGTCTGGGTAGCAATAGGTCCTCCGCCTCCAGATAATATCTGAACGCCACCTTGGCCGGCGCTTAGGCTTGGGCCGAATGTGCGATCTGGCATGGCTCTCATGCGGCTATTGGGGTGAGGGCTTTGTGCCACTCCTCCAGCGCCGGCCCACCCAGGAGTCCCAGGACGGAATCCGGGCACTCCGAATCGTCGCCCTGTTTGATGCCAGAGCATCCTGCTTTGCTCCCCTTGGCGATGAGGTTCAGTCATTCTATTTGGAGGCATGGTCTTCTCCATTTTTGTGGTCTCCATCGGCGCTGTAGGAGCGCTGTCGATCGCCATCATAGAACCATACCCAGATTGATACGTAACCGCCGGCTCTCCTGGGATGCCAGCTGGATGAGCCTGCCTAGGACGGATGCCTGCAGAGCTAGATAGCCTGGACTTAATAAGCCGTGTTGCTCTTCCGAATCTGTATGTCATTTTCTACCCCGTAGAAGGTTCCTAATGGGTCAGCTGCTGCGAACCCGACGGCGCCTTCGACCCTTAGCTTTTCTCGCCTTCCGCGCTCCCGCCCTCCTCCGAGCCGGCTTAGGCTTGGACTGATCCTCAGCGTGTCGAAACTTCTTAATGTAATGCATCCAGTTTTTGGGCATTATCTTATTGAAATTCGACGCCCACTCGAGGCCGTTGAGCGTGTGAATGCCAGCGATACCGTCAACCTTCAAAGTTCCCGGAATCTTCGTTGGCTCGTATTTGTGGGCCAAGTTGTAGTCCCTCTGGAAATACTTGAAGGTCTCCTTCGGGTCGAGAGACACAGGGTATCCCAATCCCGAAATAATGATCCCAACCTTTTGTGGGCCTGTAAACATGGCAGTGTTATAACCCTTTGGATCCCCGCTTCTATTTGGCGGATGCTTAGCTGCCGGAGCAGCTATTCTCATCGATCCACGTCGGTTGTATTTTCTGCCCAGGCGTCCGTTTCTTCTGGTCATCTTCTTTTCCTTATCTAGAAAGAACGCAGGGGCAACGAAACGGCTCAGCGCGTCCGCCGGGTAAATCCGACTGCGGTGGAATCTTCACGATTGCGAATACGACTGCGCCGTCTCGCTCGAAGCCTACAACCTCTGCTCGCAAGGCGATGTCAGAGTCGATGCTCTTGAGTTTGGCAATTCCGTTCTTCGCAATCTCTACGTAGGACGCTTCATAGGGCTCACGCTCATGCGTTCGGGATACGACGACTTTCTCATCGCTTCCGCAGCCTCCGGGATACGAAGGGCGCTTGTGGCACAACGATTGCCATGAGCGGGCGGATGGGACGCCCTCATTGTCTTCACGCTTCTTCGACCAGCGGACAGCATGCTCGAGTGCGTTAAGAGTATCCTTATTTAATTCCCCAGTTATTTCTACCTTGCCCCATTGCCCAAATTTATCAGAGCACTTGTTGTAGTCGCGCTGAAACTCGCGGACCGTGTCCCTCGTGACTTTGTGGCGGGTAGTGTTTACGCCGTATCCTAAGATCATAAAGCCCTTGCGGACTGCACGATCACTTCGGAACATTTTCTTGTTGTACCCTTTCGGGTGCTTGCTGATATTCGGAGGGCTCGCCATTTTACATTCCCTGAGCCGCGTTGTACTGACGATGGCGGCCGTAGCCATTGTCCGATGAGGAGGTGAGCCCAACAATCTCTGGCCAGGTGAGGTCAGACATGCGTTGGTTGATCACCGCAACCTCAAGAGCATTGAGACTGTGCGGTCCAGGATCACCATCAGTTCGAAGGTTGCCTTCTGGTATGTACTGGAATCTTACGTTCGCGTATTTGTTTGGCGCGTATGCAATTGCCGAGATGACCCCGTTCCAGTGACGCTGAAACTGTCTGAGCATGGCGTTTCCATCCGGTGAGCTGTAGCCGATGTAGTTCAGCGCCTGCCCGATCGCGTCCTCGTCATGGAACATGCGGTCGTTATATCCGCCAGCGCCCTGACTGATGTTGGGTGGACGAAAGGGAGACTGCGGGCCCTTATTGCCTGGACATACGTGAGCATCTCCGAGCGACATAATGTCGGGCTTCCAACCTCTGCTTCCTGGAGAAAAGCAGCTCTCATTCTTCCAGGATCCATGATCTCTCGGAAGATCTCCCGGTCGGCCAAGCGCCGGAGGAGGCCCGGGGCGAATACCAATTCCGGGCCCCGGTGGATGAAAGTTGGGGGGATCGCCCTTCGGAATGAACTTGAGGGTAGGAGTTCCCGGAGGGCGCGTCTGCGTAGTTCCGGGCGGACGCGTTCCAGATGGTGGACGACTAGGAGGGCGTGTTTGAAGAATGCCTGGAGGCCGCGTCTGCGTGGGCGGGCGATTTGGATCAGGCTGACCCGGGGGTCTCGCGGGCGGACGACTTGTCAGAGTTGTTGACGTCGACGGTCGCTGAGGTTCAGCGCCGTATCCACGGCCACCGCTTTTCGCGTATTTACGTGCAGTTCGGGTGGTCATTATACATTTTTCCTTCCACCCCGAAGTCCGGGGAAGCGAGCGTGCTCGAGGCTGTCAGCTGGAATTCCCATTCCGTACCGACGCGATTTTGCCTCGTGGTTTTTCATTGAGCTTGCTCGTCGTCCAGGTCCACACTTTTTCTCGCGTAGATCCTTCATAAGCTTGAGCCACTTCTTGTCGCACTTGGTCATCTTCGCAGGCTTAGTGACCATGTCGTCCCAGACCTGCCTGCAGCGACCACCTTCAACCGTGTCGCATCCATCTGCAGGCGGTCGAGTGGTTGGCGGAAGCCTAGGAACCTTCTCAGGGGGCCGCGGCGGCGTGGGGGCAGTGCCGCCCGGCGGAACCCGTGGGGGCGCCGGCGGAGGACATGCGGGGATCTCCAGCTTGTGATCTCCGTACTCGTCAGTCCAAACAAGCACGCACATTCGGCCATTCGGGGTGTCGATGCAGTTCCCGAATGAAGATACATCCTTATTGTGCCAAGGGTGGTCTTCCGGAGCGCACATAAGCGTGAGTCCAGCGGAGGATTCAATCACACAGCAATCTGCTGGTGGCAATTTCGGAATGTCTCGAGGCGGTGGGCAAAGAGGAACTCGAGCGCCCCTGCCTGGAAGCTTATCGCTTTCGACTGAAACGATGATGATTCCACCGATCTCCGACTGAGTCACGACGTCGACGGGCAGGCCATGGTATTGGGTACCCTCACAAACAAGCGTTCCCGTTTGCGGGTCGTAGCAACAGATGTCCGGAACCTTTACTGGAGGCGGAGCATCAGGGTGACGAATGATTGGAGGTGGAAGCTTCGGAGCCTTCTTCTCGCAAACGGGGAAAATGTATCCACCGAGCTCTTCGCAGATAGTCCACATGGCGTCGAGCGTTTCGTCGTCCGCTCGATCTGATGGGGAAATCGCCATGATGTCGCCGCACTTGAGTCGAGCCAATCGGCTCCCATCAGCATCGGTGACAAAGACGAGATACTTGAGCGGAATCTTTCTTCCGTCCAAAGGAAAGTCAACTCCTTCGGGGCATACGATAAGGCCGGTGCTTTCCTCAATGCAGCAGGGCCTTTCCTCTGGAGCCTCTTCAAGGGGTTCGCAAACTGGGAGTCGAACGCCGCCGCCCGGGATATCAGGGTGCGACACAGAGGCTATCTGGATTCCTCCAACAGTCCCAGTCGTCACGAGCTTCACAATTAGAAGGTCGTAGGACGATCCCGGACAAACAATCTGAGCCGAAGTGTTGCCAAGAATCTTCACGCAGCAACTCTCAGGAACAGGCTCTTTGTCCGCACCAGGCTCATCGCAAAGCGGAGCGAGATATGGACGCTCGGTATTTGGAAGCTTGACCGAGCAAATGGTCATTCCATTTGCATCGACATCGCATCCAAGAACCTCTGCCTCAGATCCATGCAGGCTCGTTTTCGCATTACGGAATCTAAAGAAGTATCCGTGCTCTCCTTTTTGTATGCAGAACTTGTACTTCGAAGGAAGACTGTCGGGAGCCGCGGGAACCGAAGGAGATGGCTTGAGCTTGAATACGCCAGCCCTGGCCAGCCCCGGCTTGGGCACAGGCTCTTCGCCATTGGGCCCGGCGGAGACAAGCACCATCGGACGGATCATGCTCGAGGCTGCGCCGTACTTGCGACCCTGCTTCACTGAGAATGGCGCGGGAAGCTTCATGTTCCGAATGACCGGATACCCGTAATGGTCGAATCCAGAAACAACTCCGCCAACTGTTCCGCTGTACGAACGCATGTCGTCAGACCCTCCGGCGCAAGGAGCCTGAGTCCTGCAGTCTGAATAGCGGCGCTGATTGTTCTTACGGGATTTGCTGGATCTTCTTTTTCTCGCCATGGTTGGCCCTCCTAGATTTGGCAGGTCCGGCAGTTCGGGGACCTATGTGAGACCAAAAGGCCTCTTTGTTCGAGTTCTGCAGATGGGTCGTATTCTAACATTTCGCCGCGGGTATCGATACCCTGAGTGACAACATGGAAGATTCCTCCACCTCTTGAGAAAATATGAGGCCACACCTCGAGGCCCTCATAAATTTTTGCTGCGACATCGAATGCTACAATGTCGATACATAGCCCCTTTTCTCTCTTGATAAGAATAGGCGCTGTGCTGATCTCTCCAATCATGGAAAGAACATCCTGATTTTTTGAGTCGTACTTTATCTGTCCGCATGCCAGAGCGCAGGTAGCTTCTGGATGTCGGCGAAAATAAAGAACGTTAAGCCTGATTGCAAACCATGTGGCTGCGAGACCCTGCTCGACCATCTCTTCATCGGAGACACCCTCGTCATCAGTCGGGACACAAAAAGTATACTCTGCCATTACTGAGCCTCTACAACAAAGATGATTGACCACCCGGTTACAGTCGAGCCGCCGGCTCCTGAATAATCGATCAGGATTTGCGATGAGCTTGGAACAAGAACAAGGTCACTTCTCGACTGTCCTGCGTTGATGTCGATGATTCCAAGGTCACTTCTTCCGACAAAAGTGCCATCATCGCCAGCATCAAATCGAATCAAGTAATCAGCTGCAATTGTCGCATCCTCATGGCAGATAACTTGAACCTTCAGAGTTCCCGGTGGAATTGGTATGCGTGAAGTAAGCACGTCGGCGCCCGGCCTAACCAGGGTCACCGTTCTATTCTCGGTGTTCTGCGTACTGTTGATGACAATCGGGACGATGCGAACTCCGATGATTGAGTCTTCAACTAGGCCTTCAAATGCCGTCTGAGGGGTAGGCTGCCCACCGTTCGAAGTATTCACTTCGTAAGCAGCTTGCTGAGGGGCTCCTTCATAGAAGTTTCCGGGCGCAAGGATGAAGGCAGTCACGCCCCATGCGTAAACATCGATGCTGCGATTACCCATGATGTCGACGTCGTAGAACCTTTGTCCCGATTCGTCGAAAACCATGACTCGACCCTGAAGCTGAGTGATGGCCGGAACGAACCTTCCAGTAGGAACAATATTACCATCGACCGGCTGCAGCTGCTCGCTCAGAATTTGATTGTTGGTCAGAGGCTCGAGGGCCACTCCGTTTGCAACTCGTTGTACTCCAATTCCGAGAAATGAGATGTGCCAGAATCTCGGACGGCAATCGCTCGAGACATAGGTTGCCATACCGATTGCTTTGTCGAATGGATTTCCAGCAACCGGGGCATCCACACTCGTCGACGCATTGAGACGCGAGAAGACATGAGTGCGCCGATATACCGACTTGCCGGCACCGGCGTCACCGGGTGGTAGATCGATGATGCGATCGGGCTGAACCTGGAATCCTAGGGCCTCGTTCTTGGCAACGCGACCCTGGGGCCTAACGCGATCGAACGGCGCATCGGCTGACGGGTTCGGCAGCATGACGTTCGGGTTGTTATATCGGGCAACTGCAGCACGCTCCATGTCGCGGACTTGACTGATATTCGGGCGCCCATCGGGGTACAGAACCCCGAAGTTTCCAGTCTGCTCGGCGTCCAGCTGCATTGCGAGGTTCCCCATGGAATCCAAATGCTGTTGCTGAACTGATGCAGACATCTGCATATTTCTGAGATTTCTTTTTTTGGTCATGGTTCAACCTCAAATATTAAAGTGAATCCTGTTGGTACAGCAGGCACAAGATCTGACCGTATAGATATAGATGAAGCATTGGGAATCGCAATGACGGCCGTCTTGGACTGGGTTCCTTCCCAGTCTATTGCGCCAAGATCTGTCCTAGATCCCACAGCCGCTCTCCCGTACCAAAAATCTAATCGCCACGGCAATGCTGCCGGATCTGGCTCATTGGAGAATACTTGAACCGTTCTGGCCCCAGGTGGAATCGGGACGACATAGCGGCCTCTATCATCAATCGTAATGCTGATAGTTCTGTTTTGAACGTTCTCCGTCTTATTCGTGAAGACGGGAACAATGCGGGCGCCAACGACATCGTCTTCGACGCCTAGTCCACCCGCATCTATAGGTATGAGGCTATCCGGATTCTGACTGTCGACCTCGTACCCAGGTGGCTTCACCAGGAGAAATACGCTTACGCCAAATGCGTACACGGTAAACGACCTATTGCCGATGACGTCAACGTCGAAGAATCGCTGTCCTGACTCATCTTGAATCATCACTCGCGCTTGAGCAACGGCGACGCTTGGGATGAAGCGCGGGGTGAGATCGGTCTGAACTGCGCCGTCTAAATAGATAGCCTCGAACTGTCTATCCTGTGCCTGGGCAATTGTTAGGGGCGTAAAGAATTCGCCGTCGCGACCCGGCCTGCGAACGCCAAATCCATAAATCGACACATGAAAGTACCGAGGAGTCTGAGTCGTTGATCGATTCGTGGCGATGGCGAGAGCCTTCGTGTAATTTAAAACGCCAGCCCTTAACAATTCTCCCATGGGATAAAACGCCTGGATGCGACGATAGACTGACTGCCCTGCACCTGCATCCCCCTTGGGGAGATCAAAAAGTCGCTTCGGAGATGTTGGCTCCATACCAAGCGCTCGAGCCTTTTGATCGCTTGGAATCGGAGCGTGCCTATCGAACGATGGCTCCGCCGTTGGGTTGGGAAGCCACACACCATTCCTATTGAATGGTCGCGCCTCATCCCTTTGCATGTCTCGGATATCTCCGATGCCTAGCTTCTTTCTAGTCATGGAGTCTCCTCAAATACTACGGACCACAAAGTCGGAGGGGCACCCATCACGTTGACAAACGAAATAAGGTTCGAGTTTGGTATACGGTAAATCGTCGAAGACGAAGTTGCCTTGACAGTCTCCCTGTTGATTATTCCTTCTCCGCCAAGCGCTCCTGATGTTCCGGCGCTTAGTGGATCTGCATCAATAAACGATACTGTATATGCATCAAATGCCGCCGGTCCATCCAGGCATCTAATTTGAGCAGTCCTTGCTCCTGGTGGTATCGGAACAAGTGCAACGCTTTGAACGATGCCTCCGGGGTGGGAAATCGTCACGGTCCTGTTATTTGGATTTTGCGTCTGATTCGATCGAATTGGAATGATGCGAGCGCCGATTATGCTCTGGTCGACCATTCCATCAAAAGCGGGGTTATCGTCCGACTGTCGATCGATCTCGTACCCTTCATCTTTGATGAGTGCGAATACGGTTACGCCGAACGCGTAGACATTTATTGACCGTGTGCCAACCACATCGACATCGAAGAATCTTTGACCTGACTCGTCGGCGATCATGATTCGGAATTTAGTAGCCGATACGAGTGGTACGCCTCGAGCAACATTTCCAACTGCCGGAACAACACTCTGAGGTATGCCCGGGGCGAATTGGGTAATTTGGTCGTTGGGGGCCGGGGTAATAGGGAACCCTGCCTCGAAGATTCTTCCCACAGAAAATAGGCTAACGTGGAAGTATCTGGGGCGCTGGTCTGTCGACCGCATTGTAGCGATCTGGATAGGCTTGATGAATGGCGTCGATGCTACGCGCTCGCCGGGGGGCGCCAGCAATTGGAATAGACTTACACGTCTAAATATCGAACTTCCGGCACCAGAATCACCCTTTAGGAGCTGCCAGAAATGCTTGGGTACATTTGGAGCTAAACCTAAAGCTTGAACCTTCGACTCATATGCTTGAGGCTCGGTTCGATCGAATGGTGCTTGTGCCGTAGGGTTCGGTAGAGTAACTCGAGGGTCGTTGAAGCGCGAAACCTCAGCCCGCTGAGCATTTCTTATCTGCCCAATCGATGGGCGAGATGCGGCCAGATTAAATCTGCCCTGTCCGGTATCCGCCTTGTCGTTCACCACGAAATCCTCTGGGTATTATACCCTGTGGACATTAAAACAAGAAAGGGTCCTGGGTGTCCCCAGGACCCTTTCGGGGTTGTCTCAATCCACTACGACTAGGCGTAGCAGTCGAGAGACGTGACGGCGTTGCCCCAGATGGCCGCGAAGATGACCATATCTTGCTGGTTCAAGTTGAACACAGAGATCTGGAGTTCGCGGGCCAGGCCGACGGTCGAGAAGACCGACCAGTTGACGAGCAGGGGCTCGTCCGAACGGTTGAACACATCGCTCAACAGCTCTGCAGGCGATGCAGCACCACCACCCGCGGGGGTGAGTGTGTTGATCGCAAGCTGCGGACTACCACCAACGGTCACCGCGCCAACGGTGAAACGAAGGTTTGTTCCGGGAGCGTTGGGGTCGATACCGAAGAGGTACACGGCCTTGGGCTCAAAGAACGGACTGACGGTCGGCACGACCGAAACGACACCGGCGGTACGAGCCGCGATGTCGGCCGAACCTGCAACCTGCTGCCATCCGCAGTAAGTTGGAAGTCCGTAGCAGCCTGGGTAGGTCTCAACTCCGCCTTGACCAGCGTAGAACTTGTCTCCGCCGTGGCCGAATTGAACCATACCTTCACTGCCAGGTCCACGACCACGCATTGCGGCGGCGCCCTGTTGAAACGAGGCTCGCTGTGAACCACCGTATTGTGCCATCCCAGTTTGCTGAGTGGCTTGATTTGATGCGAAACGATATCCCGACATTTTCTTTATCTCTTTTTTCTTGGTTTCTTTTTGTTCAGGTAAACTGAACGGTTTTTTTGTCCTACTTCGAAAACTGGGAGATCCGCCCTTGGTTTCGAATCCGAAGGAATCCTTCGGCTACCACTTGGGTGAGGGAAGGCCCTGCCGGCCTAGATCCCCCTCACCCTTTTTCTCGAGGACTCGAACGTGGTTCTTACTCTTCCGCCTCAGTGACGGAGTCTTCGCCCTTTTCGTAGCCCATACGAGCTGCGTATGCGGAAAGACCACCGATACCGAACTTGCGGACAGTGTTCGACATCTTGCCACCGAGCTTGAACATACCTGCAGCTGCGGCTGCGCCACCAACAAGGAGGTCGAGATCGACGCCGGCCACTTGGCCACCCTCGGCGACTGCCTCGTTGTACTTCTCGGAACCTTCGGCATTGCCTGCCTTGATTGCAGCTTCTGCGGCTTCAGCGTGTCGCTGACCCATGAGCATACCGAGTCCGCCAGCAGCGGCGATTGTCAGAACGTCCTCGACAAGGGCTTCACCCTCGCGCTTGGCCTGGGTCTGAGCGTTCTTAGTGCGGGCCTTAAGCTTGCTGTAGCTTTCGGCGAGTTCTTGCTTCGAAACATCCTTGAGTGCGGCGTCTTTTGCCATTTTGAATTCCTGCTTTTTTCTGAGTAGCTAGTCGCGCGCTTAGCGCTTCGTTGGTTTGAGTTGCGCCGAATAAAACATCCAGCGGCTTCTGAAATTAAATTTGCCAGAGCGAAAACAATAAAACAAGGGAGATACAAAAATCGGAAACAGAGCAGATACAAGTGTTTTCAACCACTTAAGTATGTTTCACACTTTAGTTTTATTGTTTGGTATGATCTTTCCATGAGTTTCGAGGATTTGAGGCACGTTCCAGAGTTTGAATTACCTGGATCTGCACCCGATGCACCGTCGGATGTAATCACTCTTATTGATGACCACCATGTTGGTCTTCATAAAGTAGTGATTCATAAAATGATTCGCCGCGGAAACTACGAATCCATTGCAACGATCATTTGCTCGGAAAATCCGAATAAGAAATCGAAGCCTTTAGCGTCCCCAGAAGATATTTCTGACTACTGCATGATGATCATGCAGTACGAAATCGACAAATCTGATGACCCGGGTACCTATCGAGTCAAAGTTTTAGGTCCTCCTGGCAGGGGAAAGTCGGAAGCAAGCAAGCATGTGCACCTTGGAGGAGACGGAGAGGCCTCTACAAAGTCATTAATGACCGAGGGCGAGCTTGTTGAGCAGCAGGGTCAGTACATTGGGGAGCTACATTCGCAGATTGTTGCGATGTCGGAGACTGTACACAGCATGATCAAGCCTCTTTTGCAGGAAAATAAGGAGATGATGAAGATCGTTTCCGAAGCTGCGAAGAAACAGGGCGAACTCGAGCGCGAGAAAATGCGCCATGAGCTTGAGCTTCGGATTCACAATGACGAGATCAAGCTTGAGCAAGAGAAGGAGGAGATGAAATCCGAGCGCTGGCGCGAGACGATGGATGCCGTCAAGGAGTCTGGGGCCATTGAGGGGCTAGGGAAGGCGATCCTCAGGAAGCTGAGCAATCAAGATGCCGACGAAGACGATGACGATGATGATGATGACGGTGAGGAGGGGACCAAGAAGCCTTCGGGCAAAGGAAAGGTCAAGAATCCTGTCACCTCTAAAGTAAAGAAGGAGGGGAAAGAGTCGAAGCTCGACAAGGCGAAGGCCAAGGGTGGCCGACCCAAGTTCAAGAAGCGAAAAAAGGGGGTGGACGAGGACAAGGCTAAGACGAGGGCTAAGGTGAAGAAGAGCACTGGTCTTAGTGATGACACTGTTGACGCCCTCGAGGGCGGGGATGAAATGTCAGATTCGCAAATCGAGGAAGTCTTCGAGAAGTCGGCCCTAAAGAAAGCTGACGACAATCCTCTATCCGTCATGTGTGAGATTCTTAAGATGACCATTGATGAGGGCGATCAATGGGAGATCATTACGGAGACCCTTAGCGCGGAACAGATGACGCTGTTCAAGAAAATCCTCAACGGACAAGAGGACAAGAAAATCAGAAAGCAATGTAAGAAGCTCTACAATCTCAAGGGCGCGAGAAGATTCCTCAAGCTCGAGAAGCATCTTACTGAGCAACAGCGAAGCTACGTCGAGAAACTCGTCGAAATAGGAATGAAGTAGGCATGCTCACTATCGATTGGATAGCTGAACTTATATTCGGTAAGTCTAAATGGGGAGGTGACCTAATCAAGTGCCCCGACTGTAAAAGATGGACCGGGAAAAAAGACGAAACCTGTGAATGGTGCAGTAAGGATAAGGAGTCGATATGCCCAAACATCCAAGCGTAGAGCACGTCCTTCAGTTTTTCACTTACGAGCATTTGCCCGAGCATCTACAGAAAATAAGCAAACCGTTTTGCGAACTCGCAAACACGCTCGCTGAGGAACTCGAGGGGCCGGAGTTGACCATCTGCCTTCGCAAGATGCTCGAGGCTAAGGACTGCGCCGTTCGTGCAGCGCTTTCGGCTTAGCTGATTTCAGCGCACAAAAAAGCGGCGGTAGCTTTTGCTCACCGCCGCTTTTTTGTGCGTGCCTATCTATTCGGCAGCGGGCTCTTCAGCTGGTGCCGCCTGGCCCGCTGCCGCTACCTGAGACGTCTGGGCGGCCGGCTGCTGCTCTGTAGTGGTGTGAGTGGCGGCAGGCTGTACGCCGGACTGAACCATCTGTGCGGCGGCCACGGACTGCCCCTGGAGCGTCGCTAAGATCTGCTCCGGGGTAAACCCTTTAGCCTGACCCATGGCGATCTGATCTTGTACCCCTCGAGCCCGACTCGACAGCGCCTGCTTTTGCTCGAAGAGTGTTCGCTCGAGATGGTAGACCCTATTGGGAAGATCTTGCGGCATCTGTCCTTGTGGACTTTGCTGATTATCCATCAGGAATTGAACCTGATCTCGAAGCGCAAGGATTTCAGAGAACAAAGCGAGTACCACCTTAGCTCCCGCGTTAGCCTCCCCTGTCGGAAAATCAGACGGTACGTTTTTGATGATGACGTCCGACAATTCAATATCGACAGACCCCTTCGCACCACGAACCGGGAACCAGGGGACCTTGGGTTTATCTACAGCTTGCGTCTGCGCATACGCAGCGATTCCACTCGGTCGCGCCTGCGCAGCCTGTGGCGCAAGCTGTTGTTGTGCAGGTTGATAAGCCTGCTGTGGCGCAAACTGTTGTTGTGCAGGCTGATACGCCTGCTGTGGCGCAAACTGTTGCGGTGATGGCGGCTGATTTTGGTATACAGGCTGCGGTGGCGGTTGCGGTTGCTGGTATACCGGCTGCGGAGCCGACTGCGGCTGCGGTGGACCGGCGAGAACTTGCTCTGCGCTCAGGCCAGGAATAGGTGATTGTGGAGCTGGCTGATCTTGTTGTGTCATTTGAGGCGGCATCTGTGCGGCGATATTCGCAGGTATTTGGCCTACAGCCTGATTGGACTGAGCCGGTGCTGGCGCCGGTGCGGTTTGTTGAGCTGCAGGCTGTTGCGCAGACTGCTGTGAAAATCTATTATTCGTTGGAGCTGCAGGAGGTGCATTTTCGCCTGAATATCCAGCTTGCTTCTGGCTCTGCTTAACCTGCTGCGCCATAACCCTTTGTTGCTCAGCTACGATTTTCGCTATCTGTTCAGGACTTGGACGCGGAGGCGCCTGAACACCTGGCACTCCCGGCGAGGGCGCTGGTGCTGCAGCTTGTGCTGCTGCTCCTGGTTGAGCGCCTTGTTGTCCGACGACGCCTACTTGCGGGGTTTGCGGTTGATCTGCCATATCTTTCTTCTTACTGCTTGACTCCAGGGATGACGAAGAGCACACTGTGCTTACTCATCGTCATCGGGAGGAGGTTCTTGATGCTGGATGGAGTGAGGCCAAGTGAGCCCGGGTTAATCCTCGGGCTCACTTTTTTCTTTTTGGGCCATTTGTTCCCTCAAAATTGAGGAGAGATAGCTGGAGATTCTCCGCCTATTCTCTTGCCTAAGTTTATAGTTCCAGGTCTTTTCGTTTGGGTCGATCGACCCGTCGTGCTTAATACCTCCGCACGATAGGCAGACCCAAGCATAAGGCGCCGGGGACCATTGTGCCATGGGACCGATCAACTTCTTGTAGCGCATCGGAGGTATGTGTCCGCACTGATCGCAGTCAACACTGCGGTCTTTTCGGCGAATTATTTCCTCGATGTTTGGACGCTTGGAACGGGGCACACCTGAGTCCTCCTGAGGGAGGGTATCCATTTCAGCAAAAGCCTCACTCAAATGTGTAGAGCGCGCAAGTGTTGCGCGGAAAAATAACCGTCCCAATTTGGTCCCTTTTACTTTTTATGGTTTTTAGCGATTCATTTCGAGTGATCGTATTACTTAGTAATTATCTACTTGAGATTAGCCCTTCGTAATCAGGAGGGTGTTGGCTGTTTTATTTCTTATAGAATTTGGGTAGATCTATGATTCAAAATAGCCTGGCGCCTTATCGCGCAAAGCGGATCGTCAAGCGTAAACAGCGCATGCGCGGCCCACGCTTGGTTAAGTGGCCCACGTGCCCACGTGGCCTAGGTAGTTCCTAACACAGGCTAACTATTAAAACCGGGTACAGTAAAATACCGTTTTATAAGCCACAGTATAATCTACTTAGATTTATCTAGACCACCTAGTCCACCTAGGCCATAAGGTAGTTAATAAGAAGATAGAGGCTGAAAAAGGAATAAAGCGCGATTGCCGACATGGGCCACTACGTGGGCCATTACCTAGGCCACCTGATGCAAAAAAGTTAAAAGTGCTAAATAGAAGCAATAAAAAAGGATGTACATAAAAATGCACATCCTAAAGGTTCAGGCCCACATAGGCCACTTGGATTAATACTTACGTTTTTAAGTTATCCTTATCTCTCTTCTCCGCCCACGCGAAAATATCGATAATTTCAGCATCGCTTTGTCTGCCATATTCTTCCTTGGCTTTATCCCATTCTCTTTCGCCTACCGAGTCGATGATGAAATTTTGAACCTTTTCAGGGTTCAAGCTGATACCCTCATACACTTTTTTTCTAACCCCGTCTATCTGACGTCGATCTTTCTTGATTCTCATGTCCGCAGAAATGAGCTGCTTTCCGAATGCTGATTTACTCTGAGCGCCTCGATATCCTGCAACCTTCCTCCAGATACTCCAGTGCTTGTAGATGTCTCCTGTGGGCTGAATCAACTCGTCTCCGACATCACACATGTCTTCGATGAAGCTCTTGATGGGGCTCGACTGCTCTTGGAAGGACTCTCTAAGGTAGGCGGAGCTAGCCGGGATGGTGAACTTGCCGGTCGAGAGGACGCGGTGGTAGCCCTCGACGGCCCAGTTGAGGATCGCCGACAGCTCCAGCTCGAGCTTGCTCATCATGTCAGTGTCCTCAGGCCCTGAGAAGCCAGGGAACCGGATCCACAACATCCGTCGATTCAGAGCGCCGGATGGGTCAGACAGATTGATGACGTCGTTCGAGACGATCATGATTCTCGTATTGAGCTTCTGCGTGACCGACGGGACATTCTTTCTATCGATGAAAATATCATCTTCTCCAGAGATAGAAAGCAGCGTACTAATTACGTTTCCTTTTGTTTGCCCGTAGCTCTGCCTTGCATCTGGGAAAATCATAACCGATTTACCGAGAGCTGATTGAAGTGCGAATCTATCGCCAATCTTCTCGAAGTCCATAGAGCAGTAAGCTCCTTTACCGATCAGCCACTGTAGAACCCTGACCGCGGTACCCTTTCCGGAGCCAGGCTTACCGACGGTCATCAGAATCTTCTGTTTCCGCGTATCTTGTACGAGGCAGTATCCGAACCATTCCTGAAGAAGCATTCGGGACTCCTCATCCACAAGAGCCGTGTTGAGGAACTTCAACCAAGCCTTCGGCTTAGGAGCTTCGGGGTCGTAAACGATATTTGTATTGGTAAAAGAATAGAAGGATGGGGATGGTGGAAGTAGTTTCCTATTGACGATATCTAGCAGCCCATTATCACAGGCTACGATTTCTCGTGCATCAGGATGCTCTACGCCGTCCTCCGGTTCGCATAACCAGCATGGATCTAGGTATTCGTCTCCGACGACCGACATATCGGTAAGCGTCTGCATCATCTCTGTTACAGCAAATTTTCGAACTTCGTACTCTTTGTATATCGCCTTGCCGGTCTCTTTGTCTTTGGAGTCGAACGCGGCGAAGTGAGTCAAGTAGCTCGCAACCTTTGCTCGTACATTCGCATCAGCCATGCGCGAGTATTTTCCATCCTTGTGCAAGAGGAACTCGCCATTCTTGTAGTGAATCTTGCGAACGTTATCCTCGCTGGAGAATCTATCCTTCAAGATATGCCATGCAGTATCACGAGGCTTAGTGTTATTCGTCTTGATGAGCCTCTTGCCCTTCTTCTTAGTGAATCTTTTACTGGGCGGATCTCCGGCATCCTGCCACACGAGCATCCCTGGGCCGCGAGCCATCATGCTCTCTCGGGCTTGGATCTTCTTCTCGTCGGCTCTTTCAATCTCTCGCTCCCGGAGATTGTTTTTACTGGCAGTGATTTCAATCTCTAATGGATCTACAACCTCGTTGAAGATTGAAGAGTCGGGAGTGTTGCGGGGTGAGAAATCCGGGTACTCAGGTGGTTCACCGACATCGTCACTGACATCGTAGACTCGAGTGTTGCCGGAGGAAGATGGAGCGTTAGACCATGGGACGCTCTCGTCCCTCTTCGCTTCAATGTCGTCGATGACCCAAGATCTAGACTGTCCTTGCTCACCGTATCCTTCTTTACCAAGCTGTCGCGCTGCAGCCTCATATTCACCATTGTGGTGAATTAGAGTGTAGGCGGTAAATTTGGTGATCGATTCATTGCATGGGAAGGGGTCACTATTCGAAGTGAAGCTGTGGAAAAGCTCGAGGCCCTCGAAGCTGCGGACGGTTGCGCTGACTCCATCGCGCTTTGATTTGCCTGGTCGACACCACAGTTCGGCGCCATCACGGCGGGTGAACGCAAGCGTCCAGCCGAGTCCCTCGAGCATTTCTGTCCAGGAACCACGGCGGTTGTAATCATCGCCTGGACGATTTCCTTCAAGCGCAGCTTTGTACTCACCGACCTGACGGCTTCTTTTCTTTGCCTCTTTGGTATCGAGGCCTGACTCGTCGAAGGTTCGAGCCATGGTGAACAAGGTCTCCCTTTGCTCACCGGTGATTGTGGGGATAGATTCAAAACTCCCAGAGATTAGATCGTATGTCCTGCCAGTTGGATGGCACTCCGAGGGGCATCCAGGTGCAAGTACGTATCCGCCCTCACCTCTTGTCTCAATGATCGTCTCTGTCTTGGGCTTAATGTCCGGAGGATTTAGAACGCTGGCGAGCTTCTTATTGCCCTCGAGATCGTCGCATCTGTAGTAGAGGTGAATGCCGCCGCCAGGAGTCCGAACGATTGGCATCGAGTGAACGAGTTCGACGAGGTCTACATCAAGCTGGTCTAACCACTCATCGAAGAAGCAGTAACCGAAGTACTGATTCGTCTTCTCTTTAGGTACGTCGAAATCAAGAAGTTCTAGATTGCCAGATATGGCTCCACCGATTACAGCAATGCCGACGCCCGGCTTGAATAACTTCTCAATCTCCTCAGGTGTAGCAAGCCTCTCCTGGAACTCTTTCCACGTCTTAAGGGACGGGCTTTTAGAGCCGTCAGGCTTGATCGGTATAACCGATATGCCAGCGTCTACCCATTTCTGAGCCTGCTCACGTAGAGATTTTAGAGAAGAAGATTCCATTACAAGCTCACGGCTTGATCCAAAAACATCAAGGGGGGGGGGCTTTAGGGTTAGGCGGACTTAGCGTCCGCAGCAGTCTGAGCCAGCATCTGCTGGTTGAGCTTTTGATTACGCTCGCGCTCATACTGTCTGAAATGTAGAGGCATATCGATCCCGGAAGCCTTCGAAGGCCACTCACCATATGCACTTTGGTATCTAACTTTTGCCCAGTTGGGCTTATGCTCCCGTTGGACGCATTGCGTCGCAAGCTTATTGAACGCCTCTTGCCGTTCGCTTACAGGAACCTTATTGGCGCGCTTGACCATCTTAGGATTAAGCTCGATGAGATCCTCATCGGTATACTCAATACCTTTCTTGAGCCATATGTACCCGCACTCGTCGCACTGCATCACACCGAGAGGGTGCAGTGTTTTACACTGCGGACATTCTCTTACAGGAGCCTTACCGGGAGCACCCTTACGATGGCGACTCTCTGGGGCAGTAAGGGAGTGCTTCGTATACTCGTAAAGGAACCCATGGGTCTGAGTCCAGTTCGCATGGTCAAGCAGGAATTTGATACGCGCGTCGTCATCCGGACGCATCAGTCGACCCCCAGCTTGCTTGTACACATTCTTAGATCTAGTCGGCCTAGCGCCAATGATGCATTCGAGTCGTGGCAAATCCCAGCCCTCGAGCAAGATATCAACTGAGGAGACTACGCTTAGATCTCCGTTCCTCAAATCCAATAGAGCTTTATCTCGAATAGCATCATCAGTATTGCCATCGATGTGTGCCGCCTTTACGCCTGCAGCTTTAAATTGCTCTACGATCTCTATGGATTTTTTGACGTTGGGCGCAAAGATTGCGGTGCACGCATCACAGGTTGTCTCCGCTACGCGGTCTCTGCCTTCGCCATCTTTGTACCAAGTGGTCTGCGCTCCGAGAGCGCCGCCACAAATCTTCGCCCAGTTCGTCAAAAGCTCACCATGCAAGATGGTTGAGGCCATGGCTTCACCGAGCTGCTTCCTTTTGTAGTCCCCCTTGGAGCCGACATCGACCTTGGAGAGATCTACCGTAGCCGACCCAAAGATTGTAGGGTTCACAAGGTAGCCCGAATCGATAAGCTCCTGAGTGGTGATCACCTCAACGAGAGCGTTGTAGATCTCCCCGAGAGGCTTTCCATCAGCACGTGATGGAGTCGCTGTCAGGCCGATGACAACCACCTTCTTTTCATCGTACCGAGCGATGATGTCTCGGTACGTTTTAGCCATGCTTCGATGAGCCTCGTCGATAATGATGAGATCCGCCGGCCAATGCTTCCTGCGAATGAGGGTCTGGATCGAAGCTACCTGTACAGGCTTCTTGAGGTTCAGCTTCGGATGCTTACTTTTGATCACTCCGTGATCAACGCCTAAAGCTGAGAGCGTTTTACTGCACTGCTCGATCAGCTCTTTTCGATGCGCAAGGAAGATGCATCGCTTCCCCATGGAAACGGCACTCTTGATCATGCTGCTCGAGGTGACGGTTTTTCCGCCACCCGTAGAGATCACAAGAAGGACTCGCCGATTCCCTGCGGATATCTCTTTTCGGACGCATTCAATCGCGTCTTCTTGATATGGGCGTAACTTCATCTCATGGCAGCTTCGGAGGTTCGGAGGTTTGAAGCAAAGGCGGACAACCACACTAGCAAGCCGGCACCAGCCTTACAACTAGCGCGATCAGCGCAGATCAGGGTGGGTTCAGGGTGACGATAATGAATAGTTGACGTGCAACTGTAGGGCTTCTACCATCCGCGCCGATGGGCATTCGACCACCAAGAATCAAGACCATTATACCGACAGGCCGGGATTACTTCGCAGCCTTCCTTCCTGATAAAGAACATAAGATAGAATTAAGGATAGAAAAAATTGTCTGCTGGTCATTGATCGAAAGGATTAAACCTGATGAGTCAGATGAGGTGGTTGGTCAGATTATAGAAGGAAACATCATTACCGAGGTTACAAACGTCGACGATGAAGAAGGCTTCGGCGAACTCCTGGGCTACTTTGAATCTTCAGATTTTGCCACTCAGGCCATTGAGCAGGAGATGGCGAATCGTAAGGACGAAGTGGAAGAGGAGGAGGAGGAAGAGGAGGAGGATGAGGAAGACGAAGAAGAGGACGAGTCCGATGAAGATGAAGAAGACGAGGACGAAGACGATGACCTCGACGACGACGATCTTGACGATGACGATCTCGACGATGACGAAGACGAAGGGGACGACGACGATCTCGACGATGATGAAGAAGACGAGGATGAGGGATGATCGACATCCATAGATATAGAACGCTCAAGCCAATCATCAAATCCATTCCAGAAGAGAAGAATGGAAAGCTTGAAAAAATCCAGGAAGAT
>Ga0114920_10000137_pt1 | contig 33081 bp, 23 predicted proteins | sample ChitaG_FD_88683 | JGI IMG/M metagenome (GOLD analysis project Ga0114920, IMG submission 88683) | Deep subsurface microbial communities from South Pacific Ocean to uncover new lineages of life (NeLLi) - Chile_00310 metaG | ecosystem: Environmental > Aquatic > Marine > Oceanic > Sediment ...
AATAGATTATTCTTTATATTCTGGGAAGCTTGCAAAGCAGACATTAGATGCTATGGAATGTGTTACCTTAAAAACCGTAGATCTGGATTCTCTTTTATGGCTTCAGGAGAAGTTGTAAATTTAGCTACTATATCAAGTGATTCTAGGTATGGAATATTATCTAAAACTGGACCTGATGCTAAAACGATGTTTACTGATAAGGTTGTTCCTATATCAGTTAATTATCCTTTCTTTTTTAAACCGATTCAAGATGGTATGGATCGACCTAAAACAGAATTAGCATACAGAGTACCAGCTTCTAAATTTACTAGAAGAAAGATTATAACAGGTGAAATAGCAGAAGAATTACAAGGATTAGATACAACAATTGATTGGAAAAATACGGGAGATAATAGTTATGATGGTGAAAAATTAAAACTATTAGTACATGATGAATCAGGAAAATGGGAAAGACCAAACAATATTTTAAATAACTGGAGAGTTACCAAAACATGTTTACGATTAGGAAGTAGAATTATTGGTAAATGCATGATGGGGAGTACTTCTAATGCTTTAGATAAAGGGGGTAATAATTTTAAGAAATTATATGAAAGTTCAGATGTTACAAAGCGAAACGCCAACGGACAGACTCGCTCAGGATTATATAGTTTGTTCATACCTATGGAATGGAACTACGAAGGATACATTAATGCTAATGGCATACCTGTATTCGAAACACCCAAAAGTCCCGAAGAAGATCCCCACGGTCAAAAAATTAGAATTGGAGTATTAGATTATTGGAAAAACGAAGTAGATGGTTTAAGTGAAGATCAAGATGCTTTAAATGAATTTTATAGACAATTCCCTCGTACAACTAAACATGCGTTTAGAGATGAGTCTAAAAATTCTTTGTTTAATTTGACTAAAATATATCAACAAATTGATTGGAATGCTGATATAAAACACAGTCATGTTATAACACAAGGTTCTTTTCAATGGATTGGAGGAATAAAAGATACAGAAGTAGTATTTATGCCAAATAAAAATGGTAGATTTTTTGTTTCTTGGGTTCCACCAAAAAGATTACAAAACAATATTATAATAAAATTAGGTAAAAAATATCCAGCTAATGGAACCTTAGGAGCTTTTGGTTGTGATAGTTATGATATATCTGGAACAGTAGATGGGAGAGGATCCAATGGTTCTTTACATGGTTTAACTAAATTTAGTATGGAAGATATTCCTCCTAATCATTTCTTTTTAGAATATATAGCTAGACCCCAAACAGCAGAATTATTTTTTGAAGATGTACTTATGGCTTGTATATTTTATGGAATGCCAATATTAGCAGAAAATAATAAACCAAGACTTTTATATCACTTTAAAAGAAGAGGGTATAGAGGTTTTGCTATGAATAGACCTGATAAAATTTATAATAAATTATCTGTAACAGAAAGAGAAATAGGTGGTATACCAAATTCAAGTGAAGATATTAAACAAGCTCATGCTGCAGCAATAGAAAGTTATATTGAAGATTATATCGGATTAAAAGAAAATAATACCTATGGAGATATGTATCATCAACGAACTCTTGATGATTGGGCGAAATTTAATATTAATAATAGAACTACACATGATGCCTCTATTAGTTCAGGATTAGCTATTATGGCTTGTAATAAAAACAAGTATCGTCCTGTACCTAAATTACTTATAGAACAAATGGATTTAGGAATAAAAAAATTCGATAATAGTGGAACAGTATCAAAAATTATACAATAAATGAAAGTAAATTATAATACTAATAGCATTTTTCCTAGCCAAGTAGTTAGTGATGAAGAGAAAGATAGCTGGGAATATGGTGCAGAAGTAGCTCGTGCTATAGAACAGGAATGGTTTTCTCAAGGTCGAACTAATGGAAATAGATACTTAACTACATGGAATAATTATAATTACTTAAGATTATATGCTCGTGGAGAACAATCAGTACAAAAATATAAAGATGAATTATCTATTAATGGAGATTTATCTTATCTTAATCTGGATTGGAAACCTGTACCTATTATATCTAAATTTGTTGATATTTTAGTAAATGGAATTTCTAATAAAGATTATGATATATCTGCTTTTGCTCAAGATCCTCAATCTTTAAATAAAAGAACTGATTATGCTCAATCTATTGCTACTGATATGTTTGCAAGAGATATAATTGATCAAGCTAAAGCAAAATTAGGAATAAATTTAGAACAAACTAGTATTCCAGAAGATAATTTACCTCAAACTGCAGAAGAACTAGAATTACATATGCAGTTAAGTTATAAGCAAAATATAGAAATTGCAGAAGAAGAAGCAATAAACCAAGTATTAGATTATAATAAATGGGATTTAATTAAAAGAAGAGTTAATTATGATCTTGTTACGTGTGGAATTGGTGCTTGTAAAACAAACTTTAATATTTCTAATGGAATTAAAGTAGAGTATGTAGATCCAGCTCATATGGTATATTCTTATACAGAAGATCCAAATTTTGAAGATATATATTATATAGGAGAAGTAAAATCTCTTACTATTCCTGAATTAAAAAAACAATTTCCAGGTATTCCAGAACCAGAACTAGAAAAAATTCAAGCAACTAAAGGTAATAGAAATTATATATATGGGTATGGAGATTATGATCAAAATACAGTACAAATATTATATTTTGAATATAAAACTTATAGAAACCAAGTTTTTAAAATAAAGAAAACCGAGAATGGTTTAGAAAAAGCATTAGAAAAACCCGATACATTTAATCCTCCTAGTAGTGAACACTTCGAAAGAGTAAGTAGAAGTATTGAAGTCTTATATACAGGGGTAAAAGTTTTAGGGACAGATACAATGATTAATTGGGAGCTAGCTAAAAATATGTCTAGACCTTTTGCAGATACTACTAAAGTAGAAATGAATTATGCTCTCTGTGCACCTAGAATGTATAAAGGAAGAATAGAATCAATTGTTAGTAGAATAACTGGTTTTGCTGATATGATTCAAATAACCCATTTAAAATTACAACAAGTGTTATCTCGTATGGTTCCAGATGGTGTATTTTTAGATATGGACGGGTTAGCTGAGGTAGATTTAGGTAATGGTACTAATTATAATCCTGCCGAAGCCTTAAACATGTATTTCCAAACTGGTTCTGTAGTTGGGAGATCTTTGACTCAAGATGGAGAATTAAATAGAGGAAAAATTCCTGTACAAGAATTAACTTCTTCAGCAGGACAAGCTAAAATACAAGCATTAATTCAAACATATAATTATTATTTACAAATGATAAGAGATGTTACCGGATTAAATGAAGCTAGAGATGGTTCTTTAGCAGATAAAGACACTTTAGTTGGTTTACAAAAAATAGCAGCTCAACAATCTAATATTGCTACTAAACATATAAATAATGCTAGTTTATATATTACATTAAGAGTTTGTGAAAATATTTCTAAGAAAATTGCTGATGTATTAGAGTATCCTTTAACAGCTAATGCGTTAAAAGAAAGTATTTCTTTGTTTAATGTAGAAACATTACAAGAAATTAATAATTTAAATTTATTTGATTTTGGTATTTTCTTAGAACTAGAACCAGATGAAGAGGAAAAACAACAATTAGAACAAAATATTCAAGTTGCTTTACAATCAGGAGGAATTGATTTAGAAGACGCAATAGATATTAGAGAAATTCGTAATCTTAAATTAGCTAATCAATTACTTAAACAAAAACGTAATAGAAAAGTTCAAAGAGAGCAACAACAACAACAACTTAATATTCAAGCTCAATCTCAAGCGAATGCTCAAGCTCAACAAGTAGCCGCCGAAGCTGAAGCTCAAAAACAACAAGTAATTACTCAAAGTAATTTAGAATTAGAACAAGGAAAATCTCAATTTGAAATTCAACGTATGCAAACAGAAGCTCAAATTAAAAGAGAACTAATGGCAGAAGAATTTAACTATCAAGTTCAATTAGAACAATTGAAAATGCAAAGTGAATCACAGAAAGAAGGTCAAATTGAAGATAGAAAAGATAAAAGAGTAAAATTACAGGGTACACAACAAAGTCAAATGATAGATCAAAGAAAAAATAATTTATTACCTATCAATTTTGAAACAGAAAATACTACTTCTTCTTTAGGAATGTAGTAATATTAATAACTATTTAATTATATTTTATGGCAAAAAATGCACAAAACGTCGCAGTAGACGTAAAACAAGAAGGTGACTTTAAAATAAAGTCTAAACCTAAAGGTAAAAAACCTAAACAATTAGTTGCAAGAGATAAAGAAGTAGCTAAAATAGATTTTACCAAACCTGAAGCTCAAGGAGATGTAGTTCCAAATGTAGCTCAGGTAGATTTAACAAAAAATTCAACAGAAAATGCCGTTCCAACACCAGAGACAAATGTGGGCGATGTTGTTGTCGAAAAGCAACAAGACGCGCCAGACAGCAAAGAAGTGGTTGAAACTATACGGCCGACCGAAGAAAAAGTAGAAAATCCAGTAACTGAAATACTAGAAAAAGAAGAACCTATTAAACCTACAGAAAATGTAGTAGTAGATGAGGTTTCTCCTCAAGCTCCACTACCAGAAAACGTGGATAAATTAGTAAAATTCATGGATGAAACTGGAGGAACAGTTGAAGATTATGTTAAATTAAATAAAGATTATTCTAAACTAGAGGATGATACTTTATTAAAAGAATACTATTCTCAAACTAAACCTCATTTATCAAAAGAAGAAATTAATTTCTTAATTGATGATAAATATCAGGTGGATGAAGAGATAGATGAAGAAAAAGATATACGTAGAAAAAATCTAGCTTATAAAGAAGCTATTGCAGAAGCTAAACAAGATTTAGAAAAACTTAAATCTAAGTATTATGCAGAAGTTAAAAATCGTCCTGGAGTTAATCCAGAACAAAAAAAGGCGGTAGATTTTTTTAATCGTTACAATAAACAGCAAGAAGTTGCTCAAGGTGCTCAAAAAGATTTTAAATATAAAACTGATGAGTTATTTTCTACCGATTTCAAAGGTTTTGATTATAAAGTAGGAGAGAAACAATTTAGGTATAAAGTTCAAGATCCTAAAAGCACTGCTCAAAAACAGACTGATATTAATAATTTTATATCTAAATATTTAGATAAAAATGGTAATGTTCAGGATGCGGCTGGGTATCATAAAGCTCTTCATGCTGCGATGAATGCTGATAAATTAGCGCAACACTTTTATGAACAAGGAAAAGCTGACGGTGTTAAAGACATTGTCAAACAATCCAAGAACCCAGCTACAGAAACACCGAGGCAAGTTGCAAGTGGGGAAGTTTATGTAGGAGGAATAAAAGTTAAATCAATAAGTGGTGCTGATTCATCAAAGTTGAAAATTAGAAAACGAAAATTTAATAATTAAAATTTAGAAAAATGGCTTTAACCCCACAATTTGGTACTATTGTACCAAGTCAAATACAGGAAATTTTAGCCTCTAACTATTTACAATGGACTAATGCGGCAGGTGCTAACTTTGCGGATTTCGCTCAGCAATACCTACCGGAGATCTATGAACAAGAAGTTGAACGTTATGGAAACAGAACGTTATCAGGCTTTTTGAGAATGGTTGGTGCAGAACTTCCTATGACAAGTGACCAAGTAATCTGGTCAGAACAAAATAGATTACATATTGCTTATGATGGCTGTGCGCTTTTAGGTGCTAATGTTGTCGATCTTAACCCAGGTGCTGTTGCAGGCGTGAATAACGTTATTTCTGTAGGAGCAACTGTTGTTGTTATGGACGACTTCGGTGCTGAAGTAAAATGCTGGGTAAGTGTATCAGACCCTGGGAACGCTGTTCCTGCAACTGCTAGACAGATTACTGCTCTACCTTATACAGCTGCGACTATCGCTGCTGCTGGTTTAGTTGGTGCTGTAAAAGTATTTGTATACGGTTCTGATTATGTGAAAGGTTCTACTACTCCTAACTACAACACAGCTACGGCTGCTACTGGTTATGTTAGTGTTGACCCTTCTTTCACGCAATTTCATAACAACCCTCTTATTATCAGAAATAAATACGTTGTAAACGGTTCTGATATGGCTCAGATTGGTTGGGTAGAAGTTGCTACTGAAGACGGAACAGGCGGATATCTATGGTATCTTAAAGCTGAGTCTGAAACAAGACTTAGATTTGAAGATTACCTAGAAATGTCTGTAGTTGAAGGTGAATTATCAGCTGCTGGTTCTGCCGTAGCTGGTTTAGGTACTGTAATAGGTACTGAAGGTCTATTTGCTGCTATTCAAAATGGCGGTAATATAATGGTAGGATTCAGTCCTGCAACAGGTATCACTGATTTTGATGACATCCTTAGAAACTTAGATACTCAGGGTGCTATTGAAGAAAACATGTTATTCTTAAATAGAGCTACAGATTTAGCTTTTGATGATATGTTGGCTGGTGTATCTGCTGGTGCGGCTGGTGGTACTGCTTTCGGACTATTTGAAAACTCAGAAGAAATGGCTTTAAACTTAGGTTTTAGTGGTTTCAGAAGAGGTTCTTATGATTTCTATAAAACAAGCTGGAAATACCTTAATGACGCTTCTACAAGAGGTGGCATGACTGGTCCTGCTTCTATAGAAGGAGTATTAGTTCCTGCAGGTACAACTACTGTTTATGATCAAATTCTTGGTACTAACATTAGACGTCCTTTCTTACACGTAAGATATAGAGCGTCTCAAGGTGATGACAGAAGAATGAAATCTTGGTTAACAGGTTCTGCTGGTGGAGCTTTCACTAGTGATCTTGATGCAATGGAAGTTAACTTCCTTTCAGAAAGATGTCTTGTTACTCAAGCAAGAAACAATTTTGTTTTATTCCAAGGAATATAACATTTGTTTAATAGGGTAGGGGTGCTTCGGCACCCTATACCTTTATTTTTAACTATTTAATTATATTATATTATGGCAAAAAAAGAAAAACAAGAAGAGGTTGTAGTAGAAGAACCACAAGTGGTTGCTACACCTGTTAAAAAAGTACCAACTAAGAAAAAAGATAGTTGGGAAATAAAAGATAGACAATACTATTTAATCGGAGATAAAGAACCTTTAACATTAACTATTCCTAGTAGGCATAGTAGAAGACATCCTTTATTATGGTTTGATCCAACAACTAGTACTCAACGAGAGATTCGTTATGCAACTAATATGAATTCATGTTTTGTTGATGAACAAAAAGGTGAAGCTACATTAGGACATATAACTTTTAGAGATGGTGTATTAGCAATACCTAAAAAACAACAGGCATTGCAAAAATTATTATCACTCTATCATCCAATGTTAGGTAGAAAGTATGATGAAAGAAAACCTGTGGAAGCAGCAATGAGTGATTTAGAGTATTTAGAAATAGAAATAGACGCTTTAACTGCAGCACGAAATATGGATGTAGAACAAAGAGAAGCTATTTTAAGAGTAGAAATTGGTTCTAAAGTAAATTCTTTAAGTTCTTCTGAGGTTAGAAGAGATGTTATGAGATTAGCAAAAATGAATCCATCTTTGTTTTTAGCATTAGCATCTGATGAAAACGTTATGTTAAGAAACTTTGCAATTACAGCAACAGAACAAAACATAATTAAAATATCTCAAGATAACAAGAGTGTTTTATGGGCAAGTAATGATAGGAAATTAATGACAATTCCTTTTGATGAAAATGCTTATTCAGCTTTAGCTTCATGGTTTAAAACCGATGAAGGTATGGAAGTTTATAGGTCTATCGAAAAAAGACTAAATAAATAATAATATCAGGGGCGGATACGTCCGCCTCTATATTAAATTAAGATCAATATAATGGCAGTAAACGTAGATATAGTTTATAAAACGGTTTTATTAATATTAAACCAACAACAAAGAGGATATATTACTCCTGATGAATTTAACAAAGTTGCTACACAAGTGCAACTTACTATATTTGAAGCATATGCTAGTAATTTAAATCAACAATATAGAAAACCTCAAAACGATACTGAGTATGCTAACCATATAAAAAATCTTGAAGAAAAATTACAATTCTTTTTAAGAAGTGGAGCTGCAAATTATGTAGGTCCACATTTTACTTTACCAACTGTAAGTACTGTTCCTACAGTAGTTGAAACTTTTGTAGGTAATCCCCCTATTGATGGAATAAATACTATATTTAATGTAACATTATGGACAACAGCTCAATCTAATGGGGCTCAAGTAGTAGTATTATTAGATGGTTTAGTGCAAGCCGCTGGTGTAGATTATACATGGAATGCCGCTGCAAATCAACTTACAATGACTGTAGCTCCACCATTACTTAGTAATGTAGTAGTACAATTATTTCCTAGTGATTTTTATAGATTAGGTACAGTTCTTTATAAAGATTTTAAAATAGCACAATATGTGCAAAGAAATGAGTTAGCACAATTATTACTTTCCCCGTTAACTCAACCCACTGAAGATTTTCCATTATATAATTATGAGAACGATTTATTATATTTACATCCTCCTAATATTCAAGCAGATGTAACAATAACTTATTTAAAAAAACCTAGCGATGTAGTATGGAATTATACTATAGGAGCTCAAGGACAATTTTTATATAATGCTACAAGTTCTACTAATTTTGAATTAGATGTAAGTGAACAAAATGAAATTATTTTAAGAGTATTAGCTTATTCTGGAGTAATAATTCAAGATCCAAATATAATACAAGTAGCTTCTCAAGCAGTAGCTACAGAAGAAACTAACGAAAAAAGTTAATAAGATATGGCCTTTCCAGATGGTGGATTAATCACCGAAACTAATCAACAATATTACGCGGGCGCACAAGGATTTGTAATAGAAAATCCCGCCGGAGAAAGTACCTGGACCTTTACGTTTGATACTGATTTAATTTTAGGAAGTTGGGATCCTACTGCAGTAGATTATGCTTTAAATAATTTTAAACTTTATACAAGTCCTGATGGAATAAATTATACGGAATATATAACACAATTTGTAGTAATAGATAATACTATAACTTTAGGAACTATAGGAGTTCCAGTTATATTACCTCAAAATAATGTAGTAGTAGTTCAATTAAAGAGACTAGATGGAGGAAATTATGGGACTAGAGATGCTTATGGAAATACTACAGAACAAAATTATGGAGAATATTCTTATTTAACTTTAGGGGATGTAGTAAATAATTATATTGTAGGATATGTGGGTCAAGACAAACTTATTCCTAGAGTAAATAGAACTGATGTAATTTTTCATGCTAAACGATGTTTACAAGAATTTAGTTATGATACATTAAAAAGTATTGAATCCCAAGAACTTAATATTCCTCCTAGTTTAAGCGTAGTATTACCTCAAGATTATGTTAATTATGTAAGGGTTTCATGGATAGATCAATTAGGAGTTCAAAGAATAATATATCCAGCTAATAATTTAACTAGTAATCCTTATGAAACTCCTGTTCAAGATAACCAAGGAGTTCCTACCCAAGATAATTTTGCAGAAAATATAGAAGGAAGTTCTTTAACAGAAGAACAATGGAGAAGAGCGAATACTAATTTATTAAATCAAGATTTTAATTGGGATTTATATAATGCTGGAGCTGATTGGGCCGGATATGGCTGGGGCTACGGTGGTTTTTGGTATTGGGGTTGGGGACAACAATACGGGATGGAGCCTGAATATGCTAATTTTAATGGATGGTTTACTTTAAATGAAAGAGAAGGAAAAATGTCTTTTTCAAGTAATTTAATAGGAAGGTTAATAATATTAGAATATATTTCTGATGGATTAGCTTATGATTTAAATAGTAAAGTTCCTAAGTTAGCTGAAGCAGCTTTATATGCTTATATAAATTATGCTATTTTATCTAGTAGAATTAATCAACCTGAATATGTAGTACAAAGATATAAAAAAGAAGCGAGTGCTAAACTAAGAAATACAAAAATAAGATTATCAAACATTAAATTAGATGAAATAGTTCAAGTAATGCGTGGTAAATCTAAGTGGATAAAACATTAAATTATGCCGGATATTAAAAATACCTTTCTAAAAGCCAAGATGAATAAAGACTTGGATGATAGATTAGTACCAAATGGCGAATATCGAGATGCTCAAAATCTACAAATAAGTAGATCAGAAGGATCTGATGTTGGTGAATTTGAGAACATAAAAGGAATGGATATGGTCGCTGATTTACGTACTGGATATGATAATGGTAATATAGCTCCTAATTTAGGATTAGGATATAATGCACAAGTAATAGGAAGTTTTAGTGATGACACTAATAATACATTATACTTTATGAGTACTGCTTGGGATCCTATAAGTCCTACAGATACTGTATGTCCTAGAGATATAACAGCTTATTCTAATGGAATTCAAGCTTCTAGTACTATAGCTTTAGAAGATTCATTAGGTAATGTTTTAGATTGTCAAACTTTAGGTATAGAAATAGGAATGCTCTTTCAAATTCCAGATGGTTCAAATCCTGCAAATGAAGCTTTAGTAATAGAAATTAATGCTGCTAATATAGTACTAAGTGCGAGTGTATCTTTAGTAGCAGCACAAGAAATTATAATAGGTTGGGCTAATATGATTCACGCTTATGATACTGCTAATAATGTTTTAAGTTTATTAGTAAGAGGAGCTTTTTTAAATTTTAATAAAAATTATCCTATACATGGAATAAGTAAACTTGAAGAATTATTATTTTGGACAGATAATAATAACCAACCTAGACGTATAAATATACTTCAAGCTAATCCTGATAACCTTTATTGGCCTAAATATTATACAAATGAAGATCAAATTTCAGTAGCAAAATATTATCCTTATGAAACCCCTTTAGTTTTTGATAGAACTATTCAACTATGTAATAGTGGAGTAGTTGCTACAGCTCCTTTACGTGGTTATATATTAACCATGAATGATGTTACAGGAATAGAACCCGGAGATTTAGTAACAGGATTTACTGATCAAACAGATGAAGAACTTTGGGAAGTTATAAAAATATCGGGTACAGATGTAACTATATATAATAACTTTTTAGCTCAACCTCTACACGCAGTCGCCGCTTTAAACCTTAGCTTTAGTCGTCCTACTATGACTAATGAGTCTAATAAATTAGCAGATAATGGATTTGTTACTACTTTAGATAGTTTGGGAGCAGGAGTAATTACCGCAGGTAGTGTAGTACAATTAGTTTATAATTTTGATAATGCTACTACCGGAGGACCTCAACCCACACCAGTTGTAGGAGATTTAATAACCAGTGATGATTTAAATATATCTATTAATGATGATATAGAAATTCAATCTATAGATTCTATTACACCCGGTATTCCAGGAAACATTGTAATTACTTTAACTAAAGATATTACCGTAGTAACTGGAACAGAAGAATTATTAGTTTCTGCTAATCCTTCTTATGATTCAATCTTTAAAGGTGATCCAGATTTAATAGAAGAAAAATTTGTTAGATTTAGTTATAGATTTAAATATATAGATAATGAATATTCTTTAAGTGCTCCTTTTACTCAACTTTGTTATATACCTAAACAATATGGATTTTTTGGTATGGGAGTTAATCCTACTGAACAAGATATGATTGATGCATATACTTCTACTATACTAGCATGGTTTGAAAATAGAATAGATAGTATTGGATTACAAATTCCTTTTCCTTTAGGTGGTACTGATATTACTAGTGCAATTACTTCTTTAATAAGTGACTATCAAATAAAAGAAATTGATATACTTTATAAAGAATCAGAAAGTTTAATTACTAGGATAGTAGATACTATTCCAGTTTCAAATACAGCTTCATTTACTGATTATGTAAAAGCTATTCCTTCTGGAACAGGAGGATCTACAACTGAATTTTATTTTACATATGACTATAAATCTATTAAACCTTATAAAGCTTTACCTCAAAGTCAAACTACTAGAGTTTATGATATAGTACCTGTTAAAGCTTTAGGTCAAGAAATTGTAGCGAATAGAATTGTATATGGAAATTATTTAGAAGGACATACCCCTCCTCTAACTATGGATTATGGAGTATTTAGAGCAGATAAATCTATAAATTATAATAACTATATACAATACCCTAATCATACTTTAAAACAAAATAGAAATTATCAAGCGGGATTTATTTTAGGTGATAGATATGGAAGACAATCTAGTGTTATTCTTTCAGTTAATGACGACGTACCAAATGTAGATGGTTCTACTATTTATGTTCCTTATAAAATGTGGGAAGAAGTTAGTGATATTCCAGGAACTTTAGGGGGAAATGATGTATCAACCTATGAATGGTTAGGTAGTGTATTAAGATTAAGACTTAATAATGGTATAACTCCAGTGGTTTCATCTTCAACAACAGGTGAACCGGGATTATACAAAGCCTATGAAGATACAGGCGCAGATAGAGTAACAATAATAAACGGCGGAACAGGATATGTAGTAGGAATATGTGATGCTGTATATGATAATGGAGCGACAGGAGAAGGACCAGGTTCAGGTACAGGACTACAAGTAGAAATTACTTCAGAAACCGGAGGAGTTATTGATGGAATAAGAATAACAACTGCTGGTACGGGATATGTAGATGGACAATTACTAGTAGTAAAGTGTGGAAATACTGATGCTATTATTCAAGTTACAGTATATCCTCCTAATCTATTAGGATGGTTATCATATAAAATAGCTATTAAACAACAAGAACAAGATTACTATAACGTGTTTTTACCAGGATTTATATCTGGTTATCCAGTTATAGAACAAACAGCTGCAGGAAAATTAGCTTTAACCGCAGTATATAGTGACAATATAAATAAACTTCCTAGAGATTTACAAGAAGTAGGTCCTTTAGATACAGAATTTGCAGCTTCAGTTAACTTATATGGAAGAGTAAATAATCCAGATATTAACAACGAAGGTGGTGGTGGTGGTAGTTTATTTTATAATACAAGAACTGAACCTTGGAATTGTCAATATTTTCCTGGAAGATTTAAAGATGAAGTAATTACCGTAGCTCCTGTTGGAACAGGTGGATTAGAAGTAGCTAATATACCTTTTACCGCTGGTGGTATAGCTCCTTTAGCAGCACAAGGTCCGTACTCTAATACTATAGATGGAAACTTAAGTATAGCTGGCCCACAAGTAGCTTGGGGAACACCGGGTGCTTTATCTAGTATATTTAATATAGATCAAAACCCATTAGGTGGAGTATTAACAGTGGGTGTACAAGATTCTCAACCCAATTTAAATCCGGATATACTTGCTACATTAGGTGCTAGAGTAACAGAATTTGATTTTGATCCTGTAGCTACTAATGATATTAGATGTATGACCCCTTATTTAAGTATTTCAGAAACTGAACCAGTGCAAAGTAATTTAGAATTATTTTATGAAACTTCTACATGTGGTAATTTTGTAACGCTTAACGATGAAGTTAGGTTAAGTTTTACCGGAGTAGATGCAGTAACAGAAACTACGGGAGATTTTTATGAAAGTGATATTATTGGAGCTAGCGCAGTTAATGGATTTAGTTTTGTAGATGCTGATGGTACTGTTCAACCTAGCGCGACAGCCATAATAACTAAAGTAGTAGATAACAATGGTGTTCTTTATGCTACTGGGGGACCTACAGCTCCTTTTATTTTAGATAATTTAGGAGGAGGAATATGGAATTTAGAATTAAACATTTTACCTGTAGATTTTAATATAACCCCTACTATTGGTACAGCTATAAGAAATTATTTAATATCTTATGAAGCAACTCTTCCTACAATTGATGGTCCTTTAGTTACAACATTAAATAATGCGCAATTAGTAGATTTATTAAATTATCGTCCTAATGTAACTGGATTTGATGAAAGTGCAGCTACTACTAATCCTGGAAATATTGCACTTCCAGGAGAAACAATTAATGTTACTACTCCTCCTGCTGTAACTACAGTTTATGGAGATTTTAAAGGTGATAATGGAAGTACTGCTGGAGCTCAAACAAATTTAACTTGGGAATTAGGTAAAACAGTTATTCCAGATTATGGAGAAATATGGACTGTAGATTGTACTACAGGTGCTTTAGCATGGGATCAAGCTTTGCCTTCTGTAGCTCCTAAACAAGATACCTTATATCAATTTTTTGCAGCTCCTAAAGATTGTGCAACCTGTACTCCTGCCGCGGCTTGTTGTCCAACTACAACTATAGATTCATTAACTGGAGGAGGAACATTTCACATTCAATTTGGAACTCCATCAGTTCCTAAAGCTTTATGTGCTGGAAGTGATGGTTATCCTTTTCAATATAATACTCAACCTACTAATGCTTCTACTAATAATTACGGAACTACTCCGCTTTGGGTCGCAGGCGCAACTAATCCTTATCCAGGACCACCAGCTGGTGCTTCTGGTTGGTATTTAGGACAATTAGCTGGAGGTACAGGTGGTGCGGCAAATGGTGGTGGTAATACTACCCCTAGTGCTGGTGCAAATCCAGGTCATCCAGCTGAATATTATTTCGGTCTTAAAGGAGTAAAGAATGCTACTGTATTAGGAACTAATACTCAACCTTATTTTGCAGCTAATCCAAGTTATACTACTTACGATCAACTTAATGCCAACGGAGGTGTAATAGGAGATGATCCAGTAGGAACTGGGATAGCTTATGCCCCAGGAATAACATTTTATAATGTAGGAGATCAAACTTCATTTAATCCAACTTTATGTGCTCCTCCACAATTAGCAATTACTACTGGAGGATTAAATAAAGGTACTTTAGCAATTTTTGTAAGATTAATGAGAGTAGGAGCTGCAGTAGTAGATAATGCTACAACTGATTATACTATTTTACATAGAATAGATCAATATAATCCTTGGCAACCAGCTATACCTTCTGCGTTAGCTAGTGGTGATCCTGCAAATTCTCCAACTGATCCAGGAGCACCAGTTGCTGCTACAAATACCTTAACTACTAGTGGATTAGGACAAGTAGAAGATAATGCTTTATATTTCTTTGATATTCCAGGAGAATATGTAGTAAGAAATAATGGGATTACTGGATTAGGAGCAACAACCGAACCTCAATGTAATGCATTTATGGTAGATTTCTGGGATGCTTATAACGGTACTATTCAAGGTCTTCTTACTGAATGTAATGATTGTACTGGAACTTCGTAAGAATTTAAAAAAACAAGTAATAATAATAGATAATGGCAATTACACTTGAAGTATCATATTTTAACTCATTTTGGTTGAAGAGATTGAAGAATTATCCAGGAGTAACTAGTGGTACTACGAGAGATAATGGAGGGGATGGATATATTGAACCCAATGTAAATGAAGATTGGTATATAGAAGAAGCCAGAATACGTGGAGGTTATAATAATACTTCTGTGGATTTGGGAGTAAAGGCTTATATAGTAGAAGATGCACCAGACCAACAACGTAGAGGAAATTCTTTAATATATTCAGGTATATTTAATTCGAGAACTGGAATAAACAATACTAATCAGTTTCCCGTTGGTGAAGAAATTACTAAAAGTGTAGATCCTGTAAGTGGTACTATACAGAAATTGTTTTCTGAAAATACTAATTTATTAATATTTCAGGAACGAAAAGTTAATAGAGCTTTAATAGATAAAGATGCTATATATACCGCTGAAGGTGGAGGAGTACCGGTTAGTCAACTTAATTTAGTTATAGGACAAATTCAACCATTTCAAGGAAATTTTGGTATTTCAGATAATCCAGGATCTTTTGCAGTATATGGCTATAATAAATATTGGACAGATAAAGATAGATCTGCAGTACTAAGACTTGGAGGTAGTGGTATAGAAGAAATATCTAATAATGGAATGATAGATTGGTTTAGAGATAAATTAACTGTTAACAATACTCTTGAAGGAGATATAAAAGGAACTTGGGATATATATAATAAAAATTATACATTATCTTTACAAAGTTCTCTTGAAGATTATACACTAGCTTTTGATGAAATTTCTAAAGGTTGGGTAAGTTTTTATTCTTATATTCCTGAACAATTTAAAAGTAATGTAGGTAATTTTTATAGTTGGTATGAATCTAAACTTTGGAAACATTATCAAACTAATACTTATAATGAATTTTATAAAACTTTAAATGATTCAAGTGTAGCTTTTGTTTTTAATCCTCACCCTACAAAAATTAAAACTTTTAAAACTATAAATTATGAAGGTAGCAATGGTTGGGAAGTTGAGAGTATTATATCTGATCCTACAGGACCTGACGCAGGTGTTGATTATGTAGATGGAGGTTTTGGTACTCCATTAGTAACAGATCCAACAATTTGGAGTTACGATGAAGGGGCATATATTGATGTAGGAGTTCAATATAGAGCTGGTTTTGATAGAAAACAAAATACTTATTATGCAGCTATAAAAAACAATTCTGTTCCTAGACCAGGTGAAGTAATATTTGAAGGCGCTAGTGAAACAGGAATAAAAGCATTTTATACTACAGTTACATTCAAAACTGATACGACTACTGATCCACAAGGACGTAAACAATTGTTCTCTGTAGGAAGTAGTTACATAAATAGATAATTATATGAAATTAAATATTAGAAAACTAGAGGAATCTGATTGGAATACTTTAGTTAGTTGGTGGGATACATGGCCTAAATGGCAAAACCCTCCAAAAGATTTTTTACCCAATAATGGTACAGGTGGATTAATGGTATATAAAGAAGATACTTTAATAGTAGCTGGATTTTTATATTTTACTAATTCTACCGCGGTATTATTAGAATGGATTGTATCTAATCCAGAATATAGAGATAAAGATAGAAAAGAAGCTATTGAACTCTTAATAAACACTGCAGAAACAGTGTGTAAAGAAGCAGGTAAAAAACATATGTTTTCTATTGGTAGAAATAGAAGATTAATTGAAACACATAAAAAATTGGGGTGGACAGTAGATCCAGATTCTTCCCATGAAATAGTTAAAAATATATAATAATATGGCAGTAGTAACAGCAATTGCAGCTGGAGTCGCAATAACCGCAGGGGTTGCCGCAGCACAAAAAGCAAAAAAAGCAAAAGACGAAGCGAAATCAGAAAAAGAAAGATGGGAAGCTGAGTTAGATGATTTAGTAGAAAACAGACAAGAAATTGTAAATCCTTATGCAGGTATAACCGATTTATCAGGTTTAGCTAGTGATTTATCTGGTCAAATAACTAATCCATTTAATAACCTTCAAGTATCAACTGCAGCTGCGGAGATGCAAGCTGAAGAAGCTGACATATCTTTAGCTAATACTTTAGAAACTATGGAAGCTACTGGTATGGCAGCGGGTGGTGCTACAGCATTAGCTATGATGGCTTTAAAAAGTAAAAAAGGTATTGCAGCTTCAATAGAACAACAAGAAGCTAAAAATGCTGAGTTAAAAGCTGGAGGTGAACAAGCTATGATCGCTCAAAAGGTCGCAGCAACTACACGTTTTCAAGATCTTACAATTGATCAAGCTTCTAGGGAACAAGATTTTGAAGCTAAAGGAGAAGAATATACTTTCGCAGTTCAAGAAGCAAGAACTAATGCAGATATCGCAAGAGCAGCTGGTATGATGGATGGTCATGCTAAAGCAGAACAAAACGCAGCAATGGCTGAAGTTCAAGCTTGGTCATCAACAGCTCAAAGTGTTGGTAATATTGGTTCTGCTATGTCAGATCGAAGAAAAAAACATAATATTAAATTAATAGGTAAATCTAATCAAGGATTAAATATATATACATTTGAATATTTAAATAAGATTTTTGGAACTGGAATTTTTCAAGGTGTTATGTCAGATGAAATTCCTTCTTATGCAATTGTAAAGCATTCCGATGGATTTGATAGAGTAGATTATTCTAAAATAGATGTCGAATTTAAGAAGCTAAGTTAAAATGGAAAACTCACTAGAATTATTAAAAGCTCATAACACTAATCAAGAGAATCTACATACTACTTCGGTATTAAGAAAAACAAATATAAGTAATCTTTTAATGGAATTAAGTTTACAATATAGAAGTTTTGTAAATGGTCCTAATACTGATAATCCTTATGAAGACCCTAAGTTAAGTGAAAAAATTATAGAAGATAAAATAAAAGAACTAGAAGAACCTGGAGGAATTTTAGAAATGCAAACTATGTTACGTAGTAATGCTCAAAATTTACCTCAAAAGGAAATAAAATATATGAAACAACGTATCGAAAGATACTGGAAAAGTTTAGAAGAAGTTGAAGAATTAGGAGGAAGTTTAATAGTTGCAGTGGAATCCATATTACCTAAAAACCTTCCTCTTTTTATATCTCGTTTATCTAAAACTAATTTTAACGGAGTAGATGAAAGAGAAAGAGATCTTAGTGTATTAATGGCATTAGGATGGGGAAATTGCTTTGATTATACTCCTGATGTAAAAGTAGATAAATCATATTATTATGATGAGGAAGGAAAGAAAAGTGTATTTACTCAAGAAATTCTTATTAATATGTTTAGTGATATATTTCAAAAACATTTTAAACATCAGAAGTATATCATGGAAGATGTATATAAAAATAAAAATTTAGTTCTTATACAAAATAATCCTTATTATAAAGTTACGGCAGATATTGATTCTAATCAAATAAAAGAAGATAATTTTTTAAGTTTATACATTAGTGAGAGTTTATCTGCAATGGATGTGGGAGAAGCATGGACAAGTGCGGGTATAGAAGTAGAAGGAAATATTCAACCTCAGTTTTTTTTAGGAGGAAATATGCCAACCGGTGATGAAGAAATAGATGAGGAAAATTTAGGAGATGTTTTTATAGAAGATGTTCAAGGTGAAGAGGACGATGAAATTATACAACAAAATCAAATTAGATTTGTAAATACAGAAGCTATTAATAGTAATATTACTTATAAATCTACTAAAGGTTCTTTTATTGAAGGAATATTTGCTGTAGGTAGTGGATCTCCTGGTGTATTATATGCATTTGCTAATAACAATTTTAAAATAGATTTACCTTTTGGATTTTTTAAACCTTTAAGTGGAAGAGAAGTTGCTATGTATAATTCTTTACCCCCTGTAGCTAAAGCAGGATGGAAAGGTAATAGATATAAAATGAGTATGATAGGTACGTCTCAAACTCCTATTAGTATTATTGATGCTCAAAAAGCTTGGTTTTTCTTTCAATTAAGTGAAAATAATTTAACTAGAAAATTACAAGAAGGTAGTTCTCATAGTAATCAACCTACTTTTATTAGAAGATACTTAACACCTCAAGATCAACTAATGATAGAGCATCTTAATGAATTTGAAATGCCTATTCCAGAATTTTATAGAATACATTTAGGTATTAAAGAATGGCAAGTAGGAATGATAGTGTATTATCAAAATACTCCTCAAGAAGTTGTTAATAAAGAAGAAGAATTAGCAGTAGAAGCTGATGCAGCAGCTCCAGTTTTACCACCTCCTCCAGTAATTTAAATAAAATCATATGGCTGAAAAGACCTTAGAAGAGAAAAAAGCGGCGTTACGTGCTAGGCTTGAAAAAGCTAATAAAAGCGAACAAGAAATCAATGATGCACTTGATGAGCTTGAACTAGATTTTATGTCAGAACAAGAGGTTTTAGTTGGAGTTGCTACAGATGGTGTAAAACCAGTTGTAATAGGTGGAAAAATATCTGATGATGTATTAATTGATGGAGTAAAGTTTAAAAGAGAGGAGATTATGCAATATCTTGAAAATCCTCAATTAATTTTAGATAATGGAGGAAGTCAAGAAGATTATAATAGATGGGTGTCAGCTAATGGAGATTATCAAACTTATATTAAAGGATTACAAGATAGTGGAATAGACATTGGATATGATCAAGAAGGTATAGATGGTCCTTTAAGTGAGGTAGATGTATCAGGAGATGTACAAACCTTCGTACCGGGTACAATGGTACCTCAATCAACATCCGAATTAGATAGAGATATTTTAAATCCAGATCTTAGTAATACTACTATTAATCCTACAAAACCACATACTACAGAGGATAAAAATAGTAAAATAGCTGGAGAAATGTTAACTCTTACTGTAGACCAACAAATTCAAAGAGTAAATGATGCTGGTATTGATACTCCTGAACAAAGAAATGAAGAATTAAATCTAGATATAGCAGAAAACCTTAAAAATACAGTACAATCAACGGGATTTACTACTCCTAATAATATAAATTGGGAAAATCCTAAAGATGGAGAAAATTATGGTAAAAAATTATTCACTAATTTCCTTGATAACGATCCTTTTATTAGAGATATTCAAGAATCAGTTTTAAATAAAAACACAGCTCTTTTGGATGCTAAAAAAGCAGAATTAGTTAAAAAACTAGATCCTTTTATAGTGCAAGGTAAATATTTTAGGTCTTTTGATATAGGATATTGGGATAAAATAGCAGAAATAGAAAATGAATACTCTGTATTTGCTAATAAATTAATTTTAGCTGACCCAGCTTTTCAAGATAGAGTAGAAAGATGGGAAGGACAATACACTAATATGGTTTCTCCTTTTATAGAAGAGGTTATAAAAAAAGAAAATAGAGAAAAAATAATAAACGAAAATAGTTTATTCAACCCTGACGGTTCACCTATGGATGTTTCCGAGATGTGGGATAAAATATGGAGTGCTGAACCTGGTGATATTAATGATTTAGGATTAGGTCTTAATTCAGATGTGTTATTAGAAAACACTATTTACAAAAGATTAAGAGGTTTTGATTCAGTTTTAAGAAGTTTTGGATTAGAAGCTAATATAGAGAGTTCTTCAAGATATGGATTACAAATGTTGTCTCTAGATAAACATATAGAAGCTTTAAAATTTAATAGAGCAGCTGATGCGATGACTGATTTAAGTGATTGGATTTTATCTCAAGAAGAACTAGATAGTTTAGGTCCAGGTGAACTTCCTTTTGCTGCTGATGGTGAAGGAAGAGAGTCTAAAAAACATCTTTTATACAAAGGATATGATACTCCAGTGTTTTATAATACTAAAACAGGGGAAATTAGACCAACTCATTTTCAAAACAACAAAGGAGAGTGGAAAAAACTCTCGGGATTAATTAATCCTGTAGGAAAAGGCCCTGATGGAGAGGATTGGGAAGAAATTAAATTTGGTGATGCTAAAACTAAAGCAGAGAAAGTAATAACTCAATTTACTCAAGATGCAGGGGAATGGTACGGACAAGTAATAGACAAAGAAGTAAGACAAGGTAATTGGGACACTAGAGAATTTACTGATTTTTGGGATACTATTGGAAAAGGAAATATAGTCGACGCGGCTTTATTTATACCTGAAGTTATATTAAAACAACTTCCTTATATGGCAGCAACTAGACTATCATATGGATTGTATACTATAGCTATGGAAGGTGGAAACATTGCTAGTGATAGATTAAGAGCGAAAGCCTCAGAATCATTAAATATTCCATTAGATAAATTATCAGGAGACCAAATAATAGAATGGATGGAGGCTAATCCAATAATGGTAGATAGGATTTTAGGTACTAGTATGGTGGCAGGAACCGCAATTGCAGGAGCAGAATATGCTTCAGCTGGGTTTATATTAAAACAATCTAAATACGCATTTAGTGGTATGAAAGAGATGTTGAAAGGAAATATAAGACAAGGTTTAAAACAATATGGTAATTCTTATATCTATAAACTCCATGCTGCATTAGTAGAATCCGGAACTGAAGGTTTACAAACTGGAATAGAGCAGTTTACTAAAGGGAAGTTCAATGCTATGGAATATGTTAACGCTATGGGTGAAGGATTTGTAGGTGGTTGGAGTATGACGGGTCTTGGTGGAGCTGTATCTGGTACAATTACTTCTATAAAAGATTTAGTAATTAGTACTAGAATGAATATCAAAGATCCTAAATTATATAAAAAAATCCAAACTAGTTTTAAAGAAAAAGAAAAAAAAATTGAAGATGATTTTAATAAAGGATTAATAGACAACGACCAACGTCAACAAAAACTTCAAAACTTATCCAATGAGAGAAGCACTTTGCTTAAACTTCCATTTCATTTTAGTGCGGAGGCTAAAAATAAAGCTTTTGATTTACTAAATAGAAAAGCAGAGCTAGAAAATGAAATTGAAAACCAAGGCCCTGAGTTAGCCGCAGATGCTATAGAAGAACTAAAACTTGTTATTGATCAAATTAATGATTTATCAATACAAGAAGCAATAAACAAAAAAGTTGCTAGAGTAAAGTTATTAGTAGATGATAGTAATGGAATGGTAAAAATGCGTAGTTTCAAAACCAATAAAGGAGCTGAAAATTTTATTAAAAAACAGAATGAAAGTGGAAAATGGAGTAAGGTGTCAGACAGTAAAGACATGGGAACTATTTTTCAAAATGATGAGACAGGGGAACAATTAATAGTAGTAAACGAGGCGAAATCTAGAAACCTAAGAGATATTGCGGTGGCTGATCACGAGTTTTTACATGCTGTTTTATTCCAAACTGTAAAAAATAATCCTGAAGCAGCCACAGCTATGGGTAAAGCTTTATTAAATTATTTAGAGCAAATCGATACTGATGGTCTTATGAGTGCTAGTCTTAAAGAAAGATATGAGGAATATAAAAACAAACCTGTTGAAGATCAATATGAAGAAGCTTTAACTTTCTTAGCTGATGCTCTTATTAATGGAGAAATTACTTTAAATGAGAGTTGGGGTGATAAAGTTGGTAATGTAATTAGAAATTTATTAGGAAGATTAGGGATTAATGCAAGATTTAAAACTGGTAAAGATGTATTTAATTTTGTTAAAGATTACGCGAAAGCTAGTCAAGAAGGTAAAGCTCTTAATAAAGCATTTAGAAAGCTTGCTAGTGGAAAATCTACTATTGGTATAGGAGAGAATTTAGGTAAAGGAAAACAAAGTCAAAGTACTATAAGTAGTATTATTGAAAATCAAGCAGGAAATCAAATATCTGGGAAAAGCTCTATAAAAAGTGATGGCAAACTTTTAGATAAATTAACTAAACAATATCAAAAAGATAGAAATGCATTAGGAGAAGATTTAAGTACATTATATGAACAATACGTTGCTACTAGTTTAGCAGCCTTAGAAGAATCTTCTAGAAAAAATAAAGTTCCATGGAATCAGATTGATAAAAGAGAAGCGGTTTCTTTAATAGGAGGAGAGTTTGAAAGTATAATGCGAAATTATAGAGAAATTAATCCTGTTACTGGACAAAAACAAAGTGTCTCTAATTATCTTTATAATATAATGGGAGATAGAGTTGGTAGTATATTAACTGCAGAATGGAAAAGAAAACAACAACAAGTTAGTCAAGATGTTTTAACTGAAAAAGGTATTTCTCCAGAAGTTTCAACTCAAGAAGATTTTGATGCCCCTGGTCGACAAGACAAAAGGAGATCAAAGAAAACCCCAAGTACTTTACCTTCAGTAAGAAATATTATAACTGGAGAAATATTAACTGATATTTTAGGAGGTAAAAATACACAAGGACGATGGACTGGGGTTTCTAAAGATATTTTAAATGCTATGGTAGGGAGTGTGAATCCTATTAAAGTAGCTAAATCTCTTATAGCGGCAAGTAAGAATAAAACGTATAGAGCTTTATTAAAAGGCGAACAAAGAATAAAAGATACGACAGGAAAGATTATAAAAATCACTCCTAAAGGTATTGGAAAATTTGGTAGTGAATCTTATAATAGATTTGTAGATAAAATAGTAGATGAAGGATTAAATACTATTATTCCTATTTCTACTATTAAAAGAAGATTTAAAGATTTATTTAAGGTTGAGAAAGTTAAAAGAATTTCAGAAACTAAAGTAGATGAAAAAGGAAAGAAAACTTCTCCTGGTCCTTACCAATATAAAATGAAAAAACCTTCGAAACAAGAAATGAAGGATTATTTTAAATCTGATGAGAAAAAATCACAATCTCTTTTTAGTTTACTTGCAGAAGGTTTAATGGTAGAAAACATAAGCAAATTGAAAGACAATAAAGAATACATGTCTAAAATTGCTGATACTTTATCTTTAAAGGACCCTAGTTTTGATACAAAAGTTAAAGCTTTAGAAGCTAAACAAAAAATTGAATTAGATAAATTAAAAAAAGTTTCTAATCAAAGAATAGATAAAGTTGAAAATCTTAAAGATTTACATGAACAACAAATAAAAGATTTAAAAATAGAATTAGCAGAAAATTATTTAGATGATATTGCAGACCAATTAGATCAACGAAATAAAGAAGATGCTTCGTTAGATATAACTGGTAAAGCTAGTTCTCGTAGTAAACCAATAACTTCAAATCAAAATAATAATTTAATAAAGCTTGGTCAAGCACAAGATTTCCATGATGCAGCGCTTATATTAGATGATAAATATGTTAAAACTCCAGTTAAAGAAAGGGATTTAAATAATCTTTATCAAAGAGATATTGATTTAGTAACTCAAGGACAATTAGGAACTGCTGTTTTAATAGCTTCTGGATTGGGTAATTTTGGAAGAGTCCGACAATATGGTAAATTGAAAAATGGTAAGTTAGAAACACATAATCCAGTAACTGGAAATAAATATAGTAAAGATGATGAAGGAGTAAGTAAGTTTTATAAATTAAAAAACGGTGGTTGGGCTAAAGCTGGTACACAAGCAGCTTCTCTTGAAGGAATAAATAAAGGAAATTTTTTACCTCAAACTGGAGTTTATTACTCTAAAAAAGATCCTGCTTATGAAAATTTAGTTAAAGAATCAGAAAAATATAATAACTTACCTCTTAATAAAAAATTAGCTAAATATCAAATAGGTAGGAGAATTGGTGCAAGAGTAAAGATACCGAGAAATAAAAGAATTAAAAAGAAGTTTTTAAAAGATAATAAAGCTCAATTAGATGCTAATAAAGAAGCATTAAGACTTTATGTAAAGATTTTAGATAAAGCCCACAATGAATTAAAGGTTCCTTTAGAAAGCTTAATTCCTTTAGTTGCAGCTTCCTATCAAGCTACTGAAGGTTTAATAAAGATAGCTGCAGGTTTTAAAGGTGTTTCTAAAAGATTTCTCTATGGTAAAGGAGCAAAGTATTCTGATCCTCAAGGAAAAGAGGTGGTTAAATATCGTGAAGAACATAATCCTCCAGCTTCATATATTGGAGCTAGTATATTATGGGGTATTAAATATGATCATACAGATAAAGTTTTAAAAGGTATTGATAAAAATTATTACCAAACTCAACTCTCTAAACTTGATGATTGGAGATTAGATAACGCGGGGTATGGAGCTACGATATTAGATGGCACTACGATTTTAGATGATCACATAGGTTTAGCTAGATTCGCGGCTGCAGGAATAAATTTAAATACTCTTATAGATCCGCTTACAGGGAAAATTTTAGTAGAAAGCGAAATGGGTTTAGGTTTAAATTATATTCAGGCTCAAAATTCATCTTTAAGACACTATCAAAATGAATTAGTAATGGCTGTTGTTAAAGGCGAAATTAGTTTAAAGAAAGCTCAAGAACACTTAAAAGTTTCTATTCCAGTTAATATAGCTAAAAATGCTAGAGTTAAGTTTACTTCTCTTAAATTAGCTCCAACTATTATGGATACTAATATGACTGGTCAAGAAGTTATGGATACTATGAAGAATTCTTTAACTACCAGAGCTTTGGCATTAGGTAAGTCTTCTAAACGAAAAGGAATAAGTGTTTTTGATTTTGATGATACAATAGCTAAGACAAAAGAAAAAGTTATCGTTAACATGCCTTATTATGCTCCAGGAAGGATGGATGAGGCTACCATGGAATTAACTCCAGCAGAGTTTGCAGAAAGAGCTGTAGATTTAGAAAAAATGGGGGCTTCATTTGATTTTTCACAATTTGAAGATGTGAAGAATGCTCAAAAAGGACCATTAGCAGATCTTGCTTTAAAAAGACAAGATAAATTTGGAGGTAAAGATATATTTATATTAACGGCAAGACCACAAGCTTCAGCTCCAGGAATTAAGATGTTTTTAGACGGTATAGGTTTAAATATACCTATAGAAAATATAACTGGATTAGAAGATGGAAATCCTCAAGCTAAAGCTAGATGGATATTGGATAAAACTAAAGATGGATATAATGATTTTTATTTTGCCGATGATACTATACAAAATGTAAAAGCAGTTAAACAAATATTAGATCAAATAGATGTTAAATCTAAAGTTCAACAAGCTAAGTCTAGTAAACGTAAAAAACTAGGTATAGAGTTTAATAGAATGTTGCAAGATACTACTGGTAAAGAAGAGTTTAAATCTTATTCAAAAGCTAGAGCTCAATTAGAAGGTCAGCAAAAAGATAAAGGAATATGGAAAGGAATAAAAAGAACCTTTACCATAACTCCTTCAGCAGATGATTTTCTAGGTTTAATGTATAGTTTCGCGGGAAAAGGTGATAAAGGAACTCAACATTTAGAATGGATACATGACAACCTAATTGATCCTTATAATAAAGCTGAGCAAGAATTAATATCAGCTAAAGTTAGCGCTGCTAATGATTTCAATGCTTTAGTTAGTAAATTTCCTTCTTTACGTAGAAGTAAAGTAAGTTTTTCTAATCCTTTAGAGGCTCAGATAGGTGTAGGACCTTTTACTAAATCTCACGCAGTAAGAGTTTATATATGGAGCAAACAAGGGATGGAGATTCCGGGTTTATCTAAAACTGATCAAGCTAGATTAATTAAAGCGGTGGAAGCAGATAGTGAATTAAATGTGTTTGCTGACGAAATTTTATTAATTCAAAGAACTGAGAAATACCCTAAACCAAGAGATAATTGGCAGGGTGGAACTCTAGCGACAGATATAGAAAGATCTATTGATATAGGTTTAAGAGGTAAAGTGTTAGCTGAATGGGAAGCTACTATGGATGCTATATTTACTGATGAAAATATGAATAAAATCGAGGCTTTATATGGTAGTAGATTTAGAGAGGCATTAGAAGATTCTATGCGAAGAATGAAATCTGGAAGCAATAGACCGGTTGGAAGTAGTAGACCAGTAGACTTAATGTTGAATTGGTTAAATGGATCTGTTGGTGCAGTAATGTTTTTAAACATGAGATCAGGTTTATTACAGTTGACTTCTGCTATTAATTTTATAAATTGGGGGGATAATAATATACTTGCTGCAAGTAAGGCGTTTGCTAGTAAAGCTTATTTTCCTACAGTAATGAAATTAATGAATTCTGATTATTTAGTTAATAGACGAGATGGTTTAAAAATTAATGTTAATGAAGCTGAATTAGCTGCAGCGGCTAAAAGAGGAGGAATGCAAGGTATGATTTCTTATTTATTAGATAAAGGTTTTATTATTACTAGAATAATGGATACTTTAGCTATAGCAACAGGTGGAGCTTCTTTCTTTATTAATAGAGTAAAAACATACGAAAAACAGGGTTTAACTAAAGCAGAAGCTGAATCAAAAGCATTTGATGATTTTTATAAAATAGCAGAAGAAACTCAGCAATCTAGTAATCCTAGTAAAATATCTCAACAACAAGCCGGTGGTGGTGGACGTGTTATATTGTCTTTCCAAAATGTCACCATGCAGTATAATAGAAAAACCAAGAAAGCAATTCAGAACTTATACAATAGAAGAAAAATTCCTGGTATGACTCAAAGAGAAAGTGATTTAAGTCATTTATCTCAAATTATATATTATACTACAATACAAAACATTATTTTCCATGCTCTTCAGCAGACTTTATTCGCAATGTTGTTTAATGATGATGAAGAAGAAGAGGAGAAAAATAGGATAGCTGGAGTTGCGAATGGTATGATAGATTCTTTACTATTTGGATTAGGATTTGGAGGAGCCGCAATCTCTACAGTTAAAAATATATTATTAGAATTAGGAGAGCAACACGGTAAAGATAGACCTAAATATGAAGAAGCAGTATGGGCGGCATTTGATATATCTCCTGTATTAGATAAAAAAGTAAGAGGTTTACGTAGTGGTTTCAGAACTTTTAGTTGGGAAAAAGAAGCCATTAGAGAAAGAGGTTGGAGTTTAGACAATCCAGCTTATTTAGCGGTAGGCCAAATTGTTGCTGCATTTACTAATATTCCACTGGATAGAGTAGCACGTAAAACAATGAACTTAAGAGCAGCAATGGACGAAGAAACAAGAACATGGCAACGAGTAGCTTTAATAGCAGGTTGGGACACTTGGAGTGTAGGTCTTCCATATTGGGGATTAGAAAGTACTATTAATAGAGAAAAGAAAGATAGAGAGAAAGCTAAAAATCAATATATAATTGATAGAGATAGAATAAAGAATAAAGGATTTATTAAATCTGATTCTAAAGAAACACCAGATGGAGAATTAGGAAAAGATTATTATGCTTTAGAAAAATGGACAGGAGTATTAGAATATTGGGTGAAAGGTGAACCTAAAAAGACAACTAAAAAGTATACTTTAAAGGAATCTAAAACTTCTAATAATCCACAAAATCAAAAACAATATGACTCTATTAGAGCAAAGAAAAAAGTAGATCAAATTAAAACTTTAAGTGAGTTTGGTTTAACAAAAGAAGAAATTAAAGCTTTAAAATACGAGAAAGATAGAATAGAAAAAATATTAGAATTAATGCAAAGTTAAAATTATGTGGAAAAAAGAAACAAAAAAACAAGAAACAATTAAAAAATGTATGGATAAAATACAAGAAGTATGGAATAAATTAATGTATAAATTAATGTTTAAAAAATACAAATAATGAGACATGTTTTATTAGCTCTGTGCCTACTTATTACATTCAATGTAAATGGCCAGGAAAAAGAAAAAGGTAAATTCTTTAAAGATGTTTATAAAGAATTATTTAAATACAGTACAATTTATGTCGCAGGTGATATGAAGAACTCATATGAGGAACCAGTTAAAGATTACTTTGTAAGAACTAATCCCGATGGTGGATTATATGATATACCAGTAGTTGTGGATGGTACTAATTATTATGAATTTGATTATAGATATGGTATAGGTATTAGAAAACTAGCTAGATTTGATTATGAAGTAAAAGGTAAACATTACTACGATGGTACAGAAAAGAACACGGGACTCTCTGCTCCTACCTCTGCTGTAAAAGGTTTAGAATATGTATTTCATTGGGAAAAACAAAGAGTAAGAGATATGGTATTTGAAAATCATAGATATTTTCTTAGACATACCGGTAAAAATCATATTATTAAAATAGAAAGTAGAGCTACAGGAAATATAGATTTTAAATATAAGTCTGCTGAAGTAAGAGCTAGACTACCTATTGGTAAGAAATTTAGTATTTCTGCTGGAGCTATATATCGTACACATGAAAGACCTTATGGATATAATCCTGTAGAGTTGTGGTTAAATGAATCAGATGAAAATGGTAATGCAGTAAATCCTTGGTATACTTTAGGGTTTCTATATGGATATACAGATCATTATGCTACTATAAATGTTGACGGTGGAACCATATATGATTGGTATTGGGAAGATGCTGATGGAAATGTAGTCGCACATACAGATTTAGAATTTAGAGAAACAGTATTTACTAATCTAATGAATAGATATAATGAAGAAAAATGGGCTGAACTAGATGATTTTGGAGTTATATCTCCTATCGTCGGATTTGATTTTTATCATTATAAAAACAACTATTGGATTCATGCTTATGCAAATTATTTACCTCCTTATCATCATTATGTTCAAGGAGATGAGGATTTTAGTTATTTAAATAGAAATAACCAAGGAATAGATGGACCAACAATAGGTGGGAGCGAAGAGTATGAACAATGGGAAGATTATCAAGCAGGAATAATAATGGGATGGAAACTTAGTAAAAGTATTGGATTCTTTATAGAAGGAGAATATACTAAGTTTTGGGATTCCGAAGTATATAATAGTTCAGTTGGACTGAACATAACACTAAAATAAATGAAATTATGGAAGAATTTTGCATTTGTAATTGTACTTCTTGCGTTAATTGTTAGTTGCGGAAGCTACCGACAAGCACCAGAAGATACAATTAAAGTACTAGCAGTTACATCTAAAGGAGATACAATTCAATTAGATGTTAATTCACTAAGGCCAAGAGTATATCAAACTATATACCATTCTTATCCTTATTATTATAATTATTGGAGACCGTCACCTTTGTATTTTGGTAGTAATTATTATTACCAAGGAACTGTGAGTGCACCTAATTATAGACCTAGTAATAATAATAACCAATCCAATTCTAGTTCGGGATCTGGGCCTAATACGTCTTCACCTGTTCTTTCTACACCAATAGTAAAACCATCAAGTAATACAAATATTAACAAAAGTAAAAGAAATGAAAAAAATTAGTTTATTAATATTATTAAGTGCGTTCTTAATAAGTTGTAGTTCAGATTGTGATTGTAAAAAACATAAAATGAAAGCTAAATATAAAATAAGCCATGCTACAGGTGAAACTATGTTTGATGGAGTTGAAAAAGACTCTGTAAAAATAGAAAAGATAAGAAAATGGAGGAAGGCTAAAAAAGATTCTCTAAGAGAATGGAGAAAAGCTAAAAAAGATTCTGTAAAATAATATTATGGCGAAGCAAATTGGAGAAAGTACGAAAGTAACTGTAGATTTAAAAACTATTGGGATGATAGTAGGTTTTACAATAACAATAGCTAGTTTGTATTTTGTAATGCAAGCGGATATTGCTGAAGCTAAAGAATTGCCTAAACCTGAAATATCTAAATTAGAATATGAATTAAAAGATGAATTAATTCGTAATACAATTATGGATACTCAAGATGATGTAGAAGAAATTAAAGAAACGATTAAAAAAATCGACGAACGCTTATATAAATTAACTAGATAAACATGGAATTTTCTGCAAAAGGATATTTAAGAACTAGTCCTGATATTCATAAACCTAATAATATAATTCCTGGTAATAAAATTACTATGAAAGGAGTAGATTTTAAAGTATTGGGAACAGATAACAGAGGTTATACGAAAGTAATGTATCCTGGATATAATTATACATTTCCGGGAGCTTCTTATGTTATAGAAACTCCTTTAAAAAAATAATATGAAATATTTAAATCTAATTTTATTATTATTTTGTTTTAATGTTTATAGCCAAGAATGGATAGATGATTCAAATTTTAATAATAAAATTAATGAAAGAAATGCTTTCGGTGATGATCAAACATTACCAGTAGTTATTGAATTTTGGGCAGAATTTAATGATACAAATAAATTTGTAGAGTGGAATAAATTAACTAATGTTATTTATTATAGAGCTGATATAAGTAAATGCCCTGCAGCAAAAAAGAAATATAAAATAAGAATGGTACCAACTTTAATTATATTTAAAGAAGGTATTAAAGAAAAAATGTTCAAAGCTGGTTTGGACTTAGTGTTACCAGCAGAATTAAATGAAATACAAGAAGCAGTAAATGAAATAAATACTGCTAGTAAATTCTAATGAAAAAGAAAAAATTAAATAGTACTAATCCTAAATATACTACTATACCGGAAAAAGATAAAGTTAAAGTTCGTAAAGAAGTAATGGCTACTATAGATAAAGGAGAATATAAAAATAGACAAAAAATTATTACTGCTTATTCGGTGTTTTGTATATAAAATGAATTAAAATGAAAATTAGTGATCACATAACTTATGCAGAAGCTATACATTCTAATACAGCTAAAAGAAAAGGTATTGATAATACTCCTACTGCAAATCAAATAGCAGCTATGAAGTTATTAGCAGAAAAAATATTTGAACCATTAAGAAAATGGGTTGGAGGACCAATTAAAGTTAATTCGTTTTTTCGCTCAGAAGCTTTAAACGAAGCAATTGGTGGGGTTTCTTCAAGTCAACATTGTAAAGGTCAAGCTATTGATATTGATGATGTTTATGGGAAAAAAACTAATGCTGATATGTATCATTGGATTCAAACTAATTTGAATTATGATCAAATGATTTGGGAATTTGGTACAGATATACAACCGAATTGGATACATATATCCTATGTGTCAGAAGAAAAAAATAGAAATAAATGTTTAAAAGCATATAAAGAACATGGAAGAACAAAATATAAAGTAATATCATCATGAAAAATTTAATACCTAAAAAACCTAGTATTGGTTATATAATGCCTCATAGAGAAAAATCAGACGGAATAAGCAGAGAACCTAGTGAAGGAATAAGTCCTGAAGAATATTTATCAAAAAGAGCATGGGAAAAAAAGAAAAAAGAGTATCTTAAAAAACCTGAAGGAGCCGCAGAATGGGAGAGAGAAAAACATGAATTTTATGTTTCTAGTTATCCTGATTATGATGTAAAACTTATTCCTACAGATGATGGAGAGGTGCAGGATGAAGGGTTTAAAAGTAAACTTAAAAAATGGCAATTAGCACCATTAGATAGAAGATCTCCAATAAAACATCTTAAAGACGCAAAGGGAAAACCACATAGAACCCAAACACATATTACACCTGAACATATAGCTAAACACAAAGCAAATTTTTGGGGTGACGAAGGCCACGGGCAACGTAGGGCTTACAAGTACACTAAAAAAGAGAACAAAGAAGCCCCTATAAATAGACACCATGGTACGTATAACGTAGGTGATAGACTTTCAGATAAAAACGTGTATGATTATGAAGCAAAGTTTCATGGATTAGCTAGTGCTGGTCGAGGTTTAACAGCTGAAGACGTAAGTGATATTCAAGAAGATGAGCATGGACAATATACTACATGGGAAAGAGAAGTAAGAAGAGGGAAAGATAGAGGGAAAATAGAAACAGATACTATTAGGCCAGTCAAAAAGACAGCAGGAGGTTTATTTAATCCTAAATATCCAACTGGTTATCATACTTTCAAAAAGAATTAAGGAACAAATAAAACTGGGCGTACCATACCCAAAGTTCCTGTAACCGAAGGGGATCTCATTTGAGGTCCCCTTCTTTATTGTTACCCATCACAACTTACACATGATTCGTCCATAGCAGTAACTGCAATATCCCCACGTAATACAGATTCTGTC
>Ga0114920_10000138_pt1 | contig 33060 bp, 30 predicted proteins | sample ChitaG_FD_88683 | JGI IMG/M metagenome (GOLD analysis project Ga0114920, IMG submission 88683) | Deep subsurface microbial communities from South Pacific Ocean to uncover new lineages of life (NeLLi) - Chile_00310 metaG | ecosystem: Environmental > Aquatic > Marine > Oceanic > Sediment ...
AGAATTTAATATACAAGATTTATTTTTATGTGAGGAAATAATAAACGAGAAAAAATACGGTTTTTAAAGGTTTGCTTTAATTAAACTCTCTGGTTCATTTAGTTTTTGTCTTGATACCAAGGTTTGTTTAATGTTATTTTTGCCAATATGAGCGAAAAGATCTTTGTCAAGACAGGGAGAGCCGAGTTTGACAGCTTTTACCCAAGGATTAAATCCTTCTTGGAAAAAGATACGCTGGAGATTGTCATTGATGGTAAAAAAATCAGAGGATATCGGACTCCTGATTCAAAGTCCATATGGATTAGGGATTACAGTGACATGTTGAGAGGGATTAAGTACTTTGAGCATGACCTCAAGAGTACAATTGAACATTTTGCTGATACACAGGCTGATAACGGCCGTATATTTGATTATTTCACCACTTTTCCGGAGAAACTCCCAAGTGAGAGGGAAAACTGGACAAAGTATGTCCGTGTTCCTGTAGAAGCGGATGTGGAGTTCAGGTTTGTTAAGGCAGCTTTTTTAGCATGGCAGGCCACAGGAGATGATAAATGGATACAGATGCTTTTGCCAAAGATGGAAAAAGCTCTTAATTATGTTTTGTCCCATCCTTGGCGCTGGGATGATAAAACAAAACTCGTAAAAAGAGCCTACACTATCGACACCTGGGATTTTGCCTATACGGCCGGAGCTCATGAATGGCTCCAGTTCCAGATTACAGAGGATACTTTTTGGGGAATCATGCATGGTGATAACAGCGGATATTATGAAGCCTTCCGGATTTTGTCGCTTCTGTATGACTATTTTCAGAATAAGAAGCTTGCGGGGATCTGGCAGAAGCGTGCAAAGTCCTTAAGGACCAATATGAATAGAACATGCTGGAATGGAAAATTCTACACCCATTTTGTGAAGCTCACTCCTGTGGAGATTCCTGGAGTTGATGAATCCGCTCAGCTTAGTCTCAGCAATCCCATGGACATCAATCGTGGAACAGCTTCACATGAAATAGCAGTTTCGATCATTCAGGAGTATATCAATCGCCGGAGTAGAACAGAGACATTTGCAGAATGGTTCTCAATAAACCCCCCGTTTCCTGACGGAATTTTTGGAGACGATAGATTAAAAGGCGGTGCTTATGTAAATGGCGGTATATTGCCTCTTGTTGGCGGTGAACTCGCCAGGGCAGCTTTTGATTTTGGTTTTGAAGAATACGGAGTGGATATTTTAAAACGCTACTATAACATGATATCAACAACCGGCGAGACATACCTGTGGTATTTCCCGGACGGAAAGCCGGCCAGTATCGAGACAAGTACAAGCCCGGAGGCCTCACCAACAGATGGCTGGGGCTCCAGCGCCATGCTTTACGGCTTCCTGGAAGGATTGGTTGGAATGGAAGATAAGCTCAAGCTGTACCAGAAGGCCCGGGTTTCTCCCCGCTGGCTTGCTGCCGGGATAAATAGGGCAGAGGTTCAGCTAGGCTATAAAAATTCAGACACATTTGTTGGCTATTTGTTTGAATACAAGGGAGACAATATTGTACTTGAAGTCCATGCTCCACAGTCGGATATGGCATTCCATGTCCTGCTTCCAGAGCGGTCAACTGCAAAGGCTGTTCGTGTTAATGAAAAAAATGTTGAATATAAAAACTCCCAAGTAGAAAAAAGCGGTTATGTGGATTTTAAAGCAACTATTAGGAGAGGTGCAGTCATAAATATTCAATTATAGAAAAGAAAGGGAGAAGAAAAGAACAATGCCTTCAGAAGGTGAACAAAAAGTGTATGAGGTCCTGGAGAAACTAGGGATTACATTTGACCGGCATGAACATCCGCCTGTTTTTACAGTTGAAGAGGCAGAACAGTACTGGGGGGACATTACTGGAGCCCACTGTAAGAATCTCTTTCTACGTAATAAAAAAGGTAAGCGCCACTACCTGGTTATTTTGGGACACTTGAAAAAAGCAGATCTCAAGGTGCTGGAAAGACAGTTAGGAGAAGACAGGCTCAGTTTTGCCTCAGCTGAACGGCTCATGCGTTACCTGGGGCTGGAAGAAGGTGCGGTCTCGCCCTTTGGGCTTATCAATGACAGTCAGAAAGAAGTCCAGGTTATAATTGACAAGGCTTTAAAAGAGGCGGAGCGCATCAATTTTCACCCGAATGTCAACACAGCAACAGTGGGAATTTCTTTTACAGATTTTGAAAAGTTTCTGGCTTCGTGCGGAAATAGTATCCGCTATCTCCAGTTCTGACTGTTTATTCATTTCCCTTAAATAGACGCTTAATTTGATTTTTTTAAGAGGTGAAAAACTCTGAATAAAAATGGATTAAAAGGAGATAGGAAAGAAGGGATTTTATTCCTGGCGTGGTTGAAGTAGTTCTTTTAATGTCTGGATATCTCTCTTCAGTTGGGACTCACAAATGTTTGCCCAGTTTTCTCTTTTTACGATGGCTAATTGACCATTTTGAACCTTCTCAGCAGAGCGTTGCGCCATCTGCAAAAGACAGGAAAGCTCCTGGGGAGTAAGAAAAGGAAACTTTGACAGGAAGGATGAATCAAAAATGGGACAGGAAAAGCTTCCGCCGTGGTCTTCAATCGAGAGAAAAATCTCCTGCGGCAGCGTGGCCAGCTTATTGATGATTTTTTTTAAGTTTAAAACACCTTTCCCAATTTCTGCGGGAAAAGTGACCAGCCCATCTTTGGTCAGAAGAAGCGCGCCATCCTTGATGTGCGTGCTAACCACCCATGGTAGAATCCTTTCTGTCGCCTGGATAGGGTCTTCCAGCATGGTCAGAAGGTTCATCGTATCAAGGCATATACCGAGATAATCACCCGGCTCTGTGTCACATTGTTCAAAAAGCCTGAGCAATTCGTGGGTCGTGAATTCAAAATGTGTTTCAATAGCCAGAATGATATTGTGGTCTTTGAGCATTTGGCGTTGAGAACGGAGGCTCTTTGCCATCTCTTGTAAAAGGATTTCAGTTTTTGGATTTTCGGGATTCCAGCGCATCAAGCCTCCGGAGCAGGACCTTACGATCCGGGTATTTAGAGTAGCTGCTTGTTTTGCTGCTTTTTTGTTAATCTCAACTATGTCTTCTTTTTCCCAGGTACTTGTATTGTAGGGAATGTGCTGTCCACCTCCCCATTCAAGATAGAGATTATGGGATGTTGCATGCTGGGCCATGTCCTTCAGGTAGGCCGGATCAATTTTTTCACTATCTTCAGGAGTTAGCCCTGAAAACTGAACGCCTTCTGCCCCGTTGTCTTTAGCCCACTGCAGGGTTTCCAGAGGATTCATCTGAAGGGGATAGAGACCGTAGTTATCAATCCCGATCCGGAAGGTTTTCATCGTTTAATCATGGTAATAAATTCATTTTTTAGACTTGATAAACCCTCAAAGTACTCGTATGCGTCGATTATATCAAGATACACGCCGTCAAATCCTGCATCCAGAATCTTCTTTAAATAGGAATTATCATCCCCGTAAATGATATCCTGCCAACTCGTTTGCCAGTAACGGACTTTATAATTCCCAAGCCAGTTGGGATTCTCCTCAGCCAGCCAGGAAGGGGGATCTGTTGCCCAACCTGACTGCCAGTAATACCTGTAGTTTTCTGCTTCTCCGATGCTCATATAAACAATCACCAGGCGGGTCCCTCCGTTAGCCTTAACTTTTAAGGATGATATTTCATCAGCTGTCAAGGCCTGGGTCCCACCGTAGTATAAGTCAGTGATAACAAGATCATAGCTTGTTCTTTTTATATCATTCAGGAAAGCTTCCTTATCAGAAAATGAGCCTGGATTAATCAGATAAAGAAAATTCATGGCATTTGCTAAGGAAGTAATATTAAGATAGTTGACATTGTAGGGATTAGGAGGGAAAGCCGGTATGTTATCCAGTTCCCTGTGATCTGCTGCGAATGATATGTAACCCTTGACGTAGTTCTGGATATAGGAGTCTTCCATGTAAGATTGCGTTGAGCAATAGTCAGTGACAAGGACCTCAACGCCGTTATTTTCAGCAATATCCATAAAGGCGATCATATAGGCTCTTTCAGTAGTGGGAGTGGCTTCATTGTCAGCATTATATCCATAAAAGAGGTCTTCCCGTCCTACACCATCAATTTTTTCCAGATAATTAGCTGCCGGTGTCCCGGTTTCCTCTCCGTTCTCAGTCAGAAGTTCATGGCCGTTCTGAGGAATGACAATAAAGTTGGACACAATTCCCTTTGCATAAGTGCTGATGCCCTGGACAAAACTGCGCATTTCCTGCCTGTAGTTTATTTCTGGAGTGGAATCTTGATCAGAGCCGTCCTGATCGTCACCATTATTGCCGCCACACCCCGGCATAAAAAATAAAGCCACAGCCAGAATAATTATCCATGTTAATTTTTTCATGTTATTCCTCTTCCCCAAAATTACTTTTTACTTTTATTTCAGAATATAAGACAGTTGAATTAATTTTCCGTTTCTTTCAATGCTGACTTTAAACTGATTTTTATCTTTAAAATTGTTATATAAACTGAATAACTTTTGCACATCATTCAGCTCAACCCCATTAATCTCTTTTATTATGTCATTTTTATAAATTCCTATTTCAGATAAGAAACTCTTTGCTGGTAATTTAGTGATTTTGAATCCGCTGACTTTCCCCTTAACAAGGTTGGGAACAAATCTTGTATCTCTCATAATCAATGCCCACTCCGCTTCAATTCTTCTTTCAACTTCCGCTCTGTTGAGTTCCATTGTTATTACATTACTATCTAGTTGATTGGTAATTGGAGGATTCTTAATCTGTTCAGGTAGGCTGTAATCATCCGGATTCTCTGGTGCTTTTTTTTCTATACTTGATAATTTCCCCATTCCCAGGAAAATCTGAAAAGTTTTTTCATTCTTTTGAAAAATTACTCTGTTGTTATAAACTTGAACCAGCTTCATGCCAAGTAAACTCTCACCGATTCTGAGAAATTTTGTATTTCCGGTTTGTTTATTTATTAAGACAGCTAAAGAGGAAGATGGGTTTTTTGAGATGACTACTCCGATTAAAGATAGAGAGGGGAGGGGGTCTTCATATTCTTCTGGAGCAGTTGTTATCTGATTGCTGAGTGAGATTGAGGTCAGGAATAAAAATTCAATTAGAAAAAATAAGATTAAATAAAAACTGACTTTTATTAAGGAATTCATACTTGCCTTTATTATTTAGGCCCGGATATTGGATCTCTATGTGTGTTAAGAAGCCTGCAAATATTCGCAGACAGATCTTTTTTATAAAAAGGTTGGATTTCTTTCCTCATATATAGCTTATAGCACAGGAAGGAAATTGAGGTCAAATTTTCCTTGATTAAAAGGTGAGAAATGTCAGGCCTTGACATTTGACATTAGTTCATCGGGAATAGAATTCAGTATTTAAGGATAATGGCCAGCTTAAAAATGCCTAATATTGTCTTTAATTTTTTTATTTCTTTTTGTTATCAAATTTAGATACTATTATAGCAATGTCTCGACACGAATCTTTTTCATTCAAGTCAGGTGCTGACCTGCGAAAAAAAGCTGAGGAGTTGGGCCGTGAACTTCCTTTTCAGGATTCAATATCGCCTCTTTTTGAGAGCATAGAGGTTAATTCAAAAAAAATTCTTAACCGTTTGGCTGTTCAGCCCATGGAAGGATTTGATGCAGAACTGGATGGGTCTCCGAGTCAGCTGACTTTCCGACGATACAGTCGCTATGCCGAAGGTGGCACCGGCCTTATCTGGTTTGAAGCAACCAGCGTTGTGCCTGAAGGGCGTTCGGATCCCCACCAGTTGATGCTTTTTGCGCAAAATCTTGATACGTTCAAACGTCTTGTTGAGCAGACGCGGAACTCTGCATTTAAGGTTTTTGGGAGTTCGTTTGATATTTTCTGTGTGCTTCAATTGACCCACTCAGGCCGGCACAGCAAGCCGGAAGGAAAGCCAAAACCCTATGTAGCAAACCCTGATGCTTTTTTGGGAAAAAAGGCAGAGAATACTCATGTCCTCAGCGATGAAGACTTAGCCCGTTTACAAAACATCTATGTGGAAGTTGCCCGGCTGGCTTGGGAGGCAGGTTTTGATGGAGTTGATATTAAAGCCTGTAACGGATATCTCCTCAATGAGCTCCTTGCTGCATATTCGCGGAAAAACAGCCGATACGGAGAAAGTTTTGAAAATAGAACGCGTTTTCTTTTAGATGTTTTACAGGACATTCGCGGGGAAGTTCCGGGAATCTGTACTGCTGTCCGTTTGAGCGCCTACGATGGGATTCCTTACGGTTTTGGAGTTTTAAGGGATGGCTCAATTGATGTCGATCTTAATGAGCCAAAAGAGCTGCTCCGCCATTTAATCCGGTCCGGTTGCTCCCTTTTTAATATTACAGTTGGCAATCCCTATCACGAGCCTCATTTTGGGCGTCCTTTTGACCGTCCGCTTCCGGGAGCTTCATTACCTGGCGAACATCCTCTTGAAGGAGTAACACGCCTGCTGAAAGTAACAGGAGAGCTCCAGAAAGGATTTCCTGATATTCCTTTTGTGGGTACCGGCTATTCCTGGCTTCGCCATTTTTTTCCTTATGTCGGGGCTGCTGTTCTCAATCGTAAAGAAGTTTCATTTGTTGGTCTTGGCCGCAGCTCTTTTGCTTATCCGGATGCACCCAGGGATTTAATGGCTAAGGGTGTTCTGGATCCCGAAAAGGCATGTATCACATGTTCCCGGTGTACTGAGTTGATGCGGAATGGACATATAAGCGGATGTGCTGTTCATGATAAAAAAATATATGGAAAGGAATATCAGGAGCTTTTATTAAAGGAGAGTAGGAATGAGGAAGAGCCAGATTGAATGCAGAGGAATCCGCCTACCAATATATTCTGTTAATACTCTTGTAATCGGTAGTGGCGCAGCTGCTTTAAATGCCGCATCCTGCTTGTTTAAATACGGGCAAAAAGATATCGCCATCGTGACGGATAACTGGGGAGGAGGGACCTCCAATAATGCCGGGTCTGACAAACAGACTTACTACAAACTTTCACTTTCAGGAGATCTGCCTGATTCCACCTTTGAAATGGCAAAGGACCTGTTCAAGGGAGGATGTATGCATGGGGATATTGCACTGTGTGAGGCACAGAACTCCGTGTTGGCTTTTTACAATCTAGTTAATCTGGGGGTTCCATTTCCGCATGATCAGTATGGTGGCTATGTGGGATACAAAACTGACCATGATCCGCGGGGAAGAGCTACATCTGCTGGCCCCCTTACCTCACATCTTATGTTTGAATGCCTTGCTGAAGATGTGCGGAACAAAGGAATAAATATTTTTAACCAGCACGAAGTTATTTCTTTGCTGACAGAAACAATAAACGGGGAGAAACATGTAATTGGAGCCATTGCCCTAAATAAGGATAAGCTTGATTCTGAGAGCTTCGGTTTTGTAGTCTTTAATGCCGTGAATGTTATTTTAGGTACAGGAGGACCAGCTGGAATATATAAAACTTCCGTTTATCCGGAGAGCCAGCTCGGCTCCAGCGGGCTTGCTTTTGAAGTTGGTGCTATAGGCAACAATCTTACAGAATCGCAATACGGGCTGGCTTCCATCAAGTTCAGATGGAACCTATCAGGGTCATACCAGCAGGTTATTCCCAGGTATGTTTCCACGGATAAGGATGGAAAGAAAAAGCATGAATTTTTAAACAACTACTTTCCTGACATGGGAAGGCTGGCCACTGCTATTTTCTTGAAAGGATACCAGTGGCCCTTTGATCCCAGAAAGGTAAATAATTATGGTTCATCTTTAATAGATATCCTTGTTTATCAGGAAACCGTGGAAAAAAAGAGAAAAGTCTACCTTGACTTCACCCGGAATCCAGGTGGAGGCGGGAAACTCGAAGATTTTTCTTTTAAACTTTTAGATAAGGAAGCTTATGCCTATCTAAAAAAGTCAGGAGTCTTGTTTGGCACTCCCATCGAGAGGTTAAAGAAGATGAACCAGCCGGCTGTAGACCTCTATAAAAGTCACAATATTGACTTAACTAAGGAGTACCTTGAAATCGCTGTTTGCGCCCAGCATAACAACGGGGGAATTAAAGGCAATATCTGGTGGGAATCCAACATTAAACATCTTTTCCCGGTAGGGGAGGTCAACGGTACACATGGGATCTATAGGCCGGGTGGATCTGCCCTGAATTCAGGACAGGTCGGAAGTAAACGTGCTGCATTGTTTATCTCTAAAAGATATAAAAAGGAACCACTGGATGAAGAAGATTTTAAGTCATCCGCTGAAGTCCAGATAAAAAGCAGGTTTGAATTTGCACAGAGGATGATTGACCCTAATGCTGCGGACAGAAAATCCATTCATTCCGCAAGAAGTGAGATTCAAGAAAGGATGTCAACATATGGTGCTTTTATCCGGGATCCAGAGAAGATCAAGGGAGTAATTGCTGGGGCCTGGGATCTTTACTCAAGATTAAAAGAAAAAAACAAAGTGCCCTCAGCCAGAGAGCTCCCCGGCGCTTTCAGGGATCTTGACCTTTGCCTGACTCATGCCATGTATCTTTGGGCGATAGGAGAATATTTGGAAAAGGGAGGCCAAAGCAGAGGCTCTTATCTTGTGATGGATCCAGAAGGAGAGAAACCGAGTAAAGAGCTGGACGATAAGTGGAAATTCCGTTTGAATAAAGATGATTCGTTTGTTAATAAGAATATACTGGAAATTTATATAGATAAGAATTCAAACATTAAAAAACAGTGGGTCAAAATTAACCCCATTCCCCAGGAAGAGACCTGGTTTGAAAATGTTTGGAAAAAATATATGAAGGACAATATTATTAAATAGGAGACAAAACAGTGAATAATAAACCAGTTGCTATTATTACCGGGGCAGGCCAGGGAATTGGCCGCGGGATTGCCATTGAATTGGCAAAAAGTGGATTTGACATTGTAGGAGTTGACGTCATTTTTAAACCTGAATTTGATCAAGCAGGATTATTTGAAGTAAAAGAGCATATTAAAGAGTTAGATGCTGATTTCCTGCCTGTTCAAGGGGATATCTCATCCTTGGATGACCATGATAAGATCCTCAAAGAAACACTTGATAAATTTGGCAGGATTGATGTGCTTGTGAACAATGCGGGTGTTGCACCGGAAAAAAGAATGGACATTCTTGAGATGACTCCTGAAAGTTTTGACAGGCTTCTGTCTATTAACACAAGAGGAACTTTATTTCTCACTCAAAGAATTGCAAATCAGATGAAAGAACACGTTGAGGAGAATCCTGTTCTGGAGCCCTGTATTATCTTTATTTCCTCCATCTCAGCAGAAGTTTCATCTACTTCCAGGGCAGAATATTGTATTTCAAAAGCAGCGGTTAGCCAGATAGCAAGAATTTTTGCAGACAGACTAACCGAATATGGAATAAATGTGTATGAAGTCCGCCCCGGCATTATTAAAACAGGTATGACAGCTCCTGTCCGGGAAAAATATGATAAGCTTATCGAAGAAGGTATTGTTCCTCAAAAACGGTGGGGATTTCCAGAAGATGTTGGCAAGGCTGTTGCTGCTCTTGCACAAGGAGATTTTGGATATTCAACTGGACTTGTTGTTGAAATCAGCGGCGGGATGAACATCCGCCGGTTGTAGGAATTAAATCAGCTATATTAGGCGAAAGAGGATAGAGGAGGCTATGGAATGAAAAAATCTGAAAAGATTTTCGCAGATATAAAAAAGAACCGGCTGATCGCTTTACTGGCTCCAAATAGTAAAAAAGACTGTGTTGTAGCTTATGAAATTTGTAGTCCATCCGGAATTATTCTTGAGATCGTTATGCGTTCGGAATATGCAATTGATGGGATTAAATCTATCCTAAATAAATACCCTGACGCTCTTGTGCTTGCCGGGACCGTTATGACCCCTCAACAAGCTGAGGAGGCTATCGAGGCAGGTGCTGCAGGCGTTGTATCTGCCGATTATATTCCAGCAGTGGTGGATGTTTGTGTCCAGCACGATATCATGTGCGTACCGGGTGGGTTGTCGGATGTCGGTAAACAGCTGGTTCAAAAGGCGGATAGCTATGGTTGTTCTTTGGAAGACCTGAGGGAGAAGTATCCGTATCAATGGGTCTATAAACTGTTCCCTGCTTTTTCAGGGAGGCTTTCTCATGTGGATTTACCGCATTCATGGAAGGGTCCTTTTAAAGATGTGGCGGTTATCTATACGGGAGGAATTACTATAGGAACACTTAAGGAAACAGCAGGGAAAGATCCCGATGGAGTTTTCTGTGCTTCCGCCTTAACCAAGCATCTGGATGAACCTGGAAAGATGAAAGCCGAGATAAAGTTGTGGAAAGATATTCTCAAGCCCGAAGCGTCTCAAGCTGTAACCCCTAAGCCGGAAAAACTTCCAGGCGATATTCTTGCGCCTAGAATAGTTACTTTTGGAGAAATGTTAATACGTTTGTCCCCACCGCCAGGGATTCGCCTGGAACAGGCAAGTAATTTTGCCCTGAACTTTGGAGGGGCTGAAGCCAATGTTGCTGTTGCCTCATCGCGCTTTGGGCTTAGTGTTTCTTTTGTAACTGTGCTCCCGGATAATGACCTTGGAGATAATGCCTGCAGTGTCCTGAAAAAACATGGGGTAGATACACGGTTCATCATACGTAAAGGTAATAAAATGGGAATTTATTATCTGGAACATGGTTCTGGCCCGAGGCCCTCAAAAGTTATCTATGACCGTGCTTTTTCTGCATTTTCTGATATAAAAGAGAATGATATAAACTGGGAGCAAGTATTAAAGAATGTTTTGTGGTTCCACTGGACAGGAATTACTCCTGCTCTTGGTGATTCAGTGGAAGCCAGTTTACGTACGGGATTAAAAATCGCAAGGGAGAAAGGCATCACAGTAAGCGCAGATCTTAATTACCGTAAGAAACTCTGGAGCGAGGAAAAGGCTCAAACTGTAATGTCAGAGCTCATGCCGTATGTTGATATTCTTATCGGCAATGAAGAAGATCCGACCAGCATGTTTGGGATAAAACCAAAAGGAACGGATATCAAGGCGGGGAAGCTGGATATTGAAGGATACAGAGAGCTTGCCCATCAACTGGTTGAACGTTTTGGTTTTAAAAAAGTCGCTTTAACTCTCCGCGAAAGTATTTCCGCATCTGAGAATATCTGGTCGGCTTGTCTGTATGACGGAAAAAAGTTTTATAAGAGCCCTAAGCACCACGTTTGGATTATTGACCGTGTAGGATCTGGAGATGCCTTTGCAGCCGGATTGATATACAGTATGTTGAAGGGTAAAACTGACCAGCAGGCTCTTTCTTTTGGAGTTGCGGCTGCCTGCCTCAAGCATTCAATATGCGGTGATTTTACAATCGTCAGTGCCCAGGAAGTAGAACAGCTGGCAGCTGGTGAGAAGTCCGGGCGTGTCCAGAGGTAAAATAAAAATTAAGGTTTATTATAAATATATTTGTAAAAATTCTGGAAAGCTCCTGAATTAGGAAAGATGAAAGTCAATTTTATGAGATTTATTGACCACAGGATAGGAGCGCCTGTCTGTTTTGTACTGTCCTGTGTTCACGGATTAAGAAAGATAGCCAGCAAACCCAAGCTTATAAAAAATCCAAGCAGGATTCTTTTTATTGAGCTGGTAGAGATGGGGAGTATAGTGCTGGCTTATTCTCTTTTTAAAAAAACAAAAGAGTTGTTTCCAGATGCGGAGCTTTTTTTTCTAACTTTTAAAGAGAACCGGGCTGCTGCAGACATTTTAGATGTTTTCCCAAACAAGAATGTGATGACTATATCCAGCAGTAATTTTCCCCGTTTTCTGTTTTCCTCTCTGTGTGCCCTCTGGAAATTAAGGAGAAAAAAAATAAGTGTTTCCATAGATATGGGGCTTTTTGCTCGATCTACATCTATTCTGAGCTATCTTAGCGGTGCGAAAAACAGAGTGGGATTTTTCAGGTATCACCATGAGGGATCATACAGAGGGAGTTACCAGACACATAAAGTGGCATATAATCCTTATATACATATGTCTTATAACCTGCTCAACCTGATTTATGCTGTAACTTCTCTCTCAGAAGATGTGCCTTTATCCAAGAAACAGATTGAGGAGAAAGATGTTGTTCTTCCGGAATTAAGTTTATCAAAAAACGCTAAGGAAGATATCCTGGCGAAATTAAAACAGGAAAATGACGGTATAGCTCATGCAAAAAAGATAATTCTGCTCAATCCAAACGCAAGCGATATAATTCCCGTAAGAAGATGGCCGGAAGATAATTATGTTGAGCTTGCACAACTTCTTCTCAAACATGAAGGAGTATATATTGTTTTTACAGGCGTAAGATCAGAAAGAAAGATGGCGGATATTATTTGCAATAAGATTGGCTCAAAAAGATGTATTAATTTTGCTGGAAAGACAACTTTTACTGAACTTTTAGCTCTGTATAACATATCAGATGTATTGGTCACAAATGACAGCGGTCCGGTACACTTCTCAACGCTGACGGATATAAAAACTTTTGCCTTTTTTGGTCCTGAGACTCCCAGGTTATATGGTCCTTTAGGTGATAATTGTTTTGTGTTTTACTCCAATTATGCCTGCAGCCCTTGTATCTCTGCATTTAATCACAGGAAATCTGCCTGTAACGATAATAAGTGTTTAAAAGTGATCTCAGTCCAGGAAGTTTATAAAAAGGTGCAAAAAGAAATCCTGTTGTAGCCTGCTAGCTCCCAAATTCAGACCGGGAGCCACATAACTGCACAGGGCCTGAGGCAAGCAATATAAAAAGATGTTTGTTTTGAAGAGATTAGTATTGTGCCGTTGAAAAAAAAGGTTTCCTTTCTCCTTTTATTAGGCTTTTTAATCTTCCTCTTGCTTTTTCTTTTTAAAGTGAAAGGAGAAATGGTTGATTTTGAAGTGAATCACAAAGCGGGAAAAAGACTGAGAACCGGCGAAACTCCTTACCAGACAGAAGATGGACACTATATGTTCAAATATCTTCCTTCTTCTGCTCTTTTGTATCTTCCTCTATCGTTTCTTCCTCTTGATGCGGCTAAAGCTATCTGGTACTTTGTTGTTGTTTTCTCTTCTTGTTTCCTTTTCTATATCTCGTACAGAATTCTTCCTTTAGAGGCAGGCAAATCTTTATACCTTGTTATCTTACCCCCTTTGATATTAGCCAAGTTTTTATTAAGAGAGATTCAACTTGGTCAGATCAATGCTGTAGTCACATTGGTCTTGCTTTTTATGGTCTGGTTTTTGACTTCAGAAAAAAATGGGAAACTTTCAAAAAGAGAAACGTGTGCTGGTATTCTGTGGGGGATAGCAATGGCCTTAAAACCTCATGCTCTTATATTCTTTCCCTATTTTCTGGTTAAGAAAAAATGGAGGGCCTTCTTAAGTGGACTTGGCTTTTTATTTATATCTCTTTGTGTCCCCTCTCTTTTTTATGGTTTTCGTGGAAATATAGAAGTCCTCAAAGAATGGATATCTACTCTTTCCCGGTCAACACCAGCACTTTTTACTTCGCAGGATAATATATCCATAATAGCTTTTTTCATGAAATGGACGGGAAATCAAACTCTCTCTTACGTATTCTCCGGTCTGATAATAGCCCTTCTTGCCCTCCTTGTTTTGGTAATTATTTTAAGAGGGAAAGAAATTGCTCAGGCCCCTGTCATGGAATGTTCTATCCTCCTTATTCTAATTCCCCTTGTATCTCCACTGGGATGGGATTATACGCTTCTAATGTCTGTGTTAGGAGTTTTGATTATTTTACAGAACTTTTTTAAATACTCAAGATTTTGGAGAGGTTTTCTTGTTGTTAATTTTTTTATAGTTTCTTTTTCCCTGTATAATGTTTTAGGAAGAGAGCTGTACTCGGTATTTATGTCCTGGTCTGTTATCACTGTGAATTTTTTGATTCTTATTGGCTATCTCACTTATCTTCGCTTCAAGAAAATTTGTTAGGCATAAGAAACCGACTCTATGGTAATTACACAAGGAGGTGATTTAATATGACTTATATGCCAGTCGTCACTGGTGTAGCAACAACTGCTGCCGCAGCAGCAGCTGCTAAAATTGCTCAGGCAATTAAAGCATCCGGTGCCATTGTGAGTGTTAAAAAAGACGATTTTATGTCAGTGCTTTCGAAAGTTGAAAAACCGCTTGTGGTATTAACTGAGAGTGGATATCGAAAGAAAAAATATAAGTATTTGATGGGATATAAAGGTCTTGTTTTTTACACAAAATCCAATTCTCCGTTACAGCTTACTAGTAGCACAGAACTGGTTACTGCAAAAAAAATCTGGATTCCTAGCTAGATCGTAAAAGACATTCTGAATAATATCAATAACTGGAGGGCGATATGTTTTCCAAGACTCTTTATCTGATAAACAATGCCCATCTTGATCCTGTTTGGTTGTGGGAATGGGAAGAAGGGGCTGCTGAGGCTCTTTCGACCTTTAGAACCGCAGCCCGGTTTTGCAAAGAATTCGAGGAATTTGTGTTTAACCATAATGAGGCACTCCTCTATAAGTGGATCGAAAATTATGAGCCTGAGCTTTTCTCGCAAATCCAGCAGTTAGTAAAAAAAGGGAAGTGGAATATTATGGGTGGCTGGTATATACAGCCTGACTGCAATATTCCGAGCGGTGAATCTTTTGTCCGGCAGATTCTTCTTGGGAAACAATATTTTAAGGAAAAATTTGGTGTTGAACCAAAAACCGCTATAAATTTTGATCCCTTCGGGCATACACGTGGACTGGTGCAGATCTTAAAGAAGGCTGGCTATACATCATACCTTTTCTGCCGTCCTGATATAAAAGAGCTAACACTCCCGTCAGATGATTTTATCTGGGTCGGCTATGATGGCTCTGAAATCCTTGCTCACAGAGCCAGGCATCATTATAACTCGGAGAGAGGTAAGGCAGGAGAACGTGTTAAAAAGTGGATGGCAGAAAATCCGGAACAGAAGATTGGAATGCTGCTCTGGGGTATTGGGGACCACGGAGGAGGACCTTCCCGGGAGGACCTTGAACAACTCCGTGAACTTATGTCAGAGAAATCCGGCTGGGAAATTTGCCATGCAGGGCCGGAAGATTATTTCGAAGCGTTAGATTTAAAGGTAAACGAGCTTCCCAGACATACCCAGGACCTCAATCCGTGGGCAGTTGGTTGCTATACAACCATGGCGCTTATCAAGCAAAAACACCGCTTGTTGGAAAATATGTATTTTCTCACAGAAAAGATGGTTACTCATGCTTCGCTGCAGGGACTCATGGGATATCCACAAAAGGAACTTCATGAGGCATTGGAAGACCTCCTTTTTTGTGAGTTTCACGATATCCTGCCCGGCTCATCAATTCCAGAGGTTGAAGAGTATGCTATTCAGAGGATGGACCATGGACTGGAAATCCTCTCACGCCTTAAGGCTCAGGCATTTTTTGCTCTTGTCAGGGCGGAATCCGAAGCTGAAGAAGGAGAATTCCCCATTTTTGTCTACAATCCTCATCCTTATCCTTTAAGCGAGACAGTAATCTGTGAGTTTCAACCTGCTGAACCGAATTATGACCGGAATACTTTCCGGCTTCCGGAGATTACAGATAAAAATGACAAGGTTATTCCCTTTCAACTCGAAAAGGAAAGCAGCAACATAACTGTTGACCACCGGAAGAGAGTTGTTTTCCATGCTGAGTTAAAACCCGGTCAGATGAACCGTTTCTCCTGCCGGCTTAAAAAGGTTAAATCCAAACCAAGGAAAGAAGAATTAAAGGAAAAGGATTTAGTATTCAAGTCTGGAACAGGAGAGGTTGTAATAAATAACAAAACGGGATTGGTAGAAAGTTACCGGGTTAACGGAGTTGATTTTTTAAATCCTGATTCTTTTCGCCTTCTTGTTGTTAAGGACTATCCTGACCCATGGGGAATGTTGGTCCGTGCCTTCCGCGATGTCCAGGGAGCTTTTACTCTTATGTCAAAGGAAGAGGCAGCTCGATTTGCTGGTGTGTCAATACATGAATTGGAACCTGTTCGAATTATTGAAGATGGTCCGGTCCGAACCGTGGTTGAAGTTTTATTTAATTATAACCATTCATTTGCCTGCCTGAGGTATAAGATTCCAAAAAAGGGGAGTGAATTCGAGGTAGAGATTCGAGTGCTCTGGGCTGAAAAGGATTTTATGCTCAAACTTGCTATTCCAACTTCTTTCCGGGATGGCAGCTGCAAAGGTCAGGTGGCCTATGGAGTCGAGGATTTTACTAGAGAAAAAGAAGAGCTGGTGGCACAGAAATGGGTAGGGGTAATCTCTTCAGATAAACAATATGCTCTTACAGTGATAAATAATGGAACCCATGGTTTTGATATAACAAACGGTGAGCTCCGCCTTTCCCTTTTGCGTTCTGCAGCCTACTCGGCGCATCCTGTTGAAGAAGGAAAGCCTCTGGTCCCTCAAGATAGGTTCGAGCCGCGTGTGGATCAAGGCGAAAGGATTTTCCATTTCTGGGTTAACGGAGGGGAGGCAAATAATCGGATTCCCCAAGTCGATCGTGAAGCTCTTTTCAAGAATGAAGCTCCAATGGTTCTTTCCTGCAATCCTCCGGGAAAAGGGAATCAATCTTTACCTGCAGTTATAATGAGTAATAAGGAAGTTCTTGTAACAGCGATCAAGATGGCAGAAGAGAACAACTGGCTTCTTGTGCGCCTTTTTGAACCAACAGGAAAGGAAAGGAAAGCACGTTTATCGATACCGTGCTTGGATCTAAACTTTGATGCTTCCATCAAAGGTTTTGAGATAAAAACAATAGCTGTGGATCTTTCCACAAAAGAGATTTTTGAAGTGGATTTGATCGAGAGAAGATTACCTTAGGAGAAAAAGAAAAGTGCCATCTCAAGGTCAACAGCCAGTTTCTGTAGTTATGGTCGGAATAAGCGGCATGGGTTTTTATTACCTCAAAGCCCTGCTTGAAGAGTTTTCACCTGATGAGGTAAAGCTTTGTGCGGTTGTGGACCCATTTCCTGAGAAGTCAGAATATTACTCTGAAATAAAGAGTCGTGGGATTCCTGTTTTTTATTCCCTCAATGAATTCTATGGAGGCGGTAATTCTGCTGAACTTGTGGTTATCTCTTCTCCAATACATTATCACGTTTCTCAGAGCTGTGAGGCCCTGCAGCACGGAAGTTTTGTGTTGTGCGAGAAGCCTATTGGAGCAACAATACAGGACGCCGAACATTTGATAAGAATGAGGGATACAACTCAACGCTGGATTATGATCGGCTACCAATGGTCCTATTCTTCTGCAATTCAGGCTCTGAAGATGGATATCCTTAAAGGGCTGCTGGGAAAGCCCTTGTGCTTAAAAACCCTTTGTTTCTGGCCAAGAGATGAAGACTACTATAAAAAAAGCAGCTGGCTGGGGAAAAAGAAAGATGAAGCAGGCAACTGGATTCTTGACAGCCCGGCCAATAATGCGATGGCTCATTTTCTGCACAATCTGTTTTATGTGCTGGGCGATAGAATAGAGACTAGCGCAAAACCTGTGGAAGTCACAGCAGAGCTTTACAGAACCTATCCTATAGAAAATTTTGATTCAATTGCCTGTCGTGTATTTACACAAGAAGGCACAGAACTTTTATTTTATGCGTCCCATGCGGTGCCTCAAGACCGGGGTCCTATGTTTTCTTTTAAGTTTGAAAATGCAGAAGTTACGTATGGGGAAAGAGTGGATAATATTGTTGTAAAAGACAGTCAGGGCAGTGAAAAGTTTTATGGCTCACCGGATGAGGATAACAACTTACAAAAGCTGTTTGATGCTGTTGCTGCAGTGAGAGAACCAAAGCCTGTTATTTGCGGACCTGAAGCAGCGCGTTCCCAGACTCTGTGTGTAAACGGTATCCAAGAATCGGTTCCTGAGATTGTGACATTTCCGGAATCCATGGTGTTGCAGCAAAAGGAAATAAAAATGCGAAGGGCGAAAGGCCTTGATGAGGTTTTTTATGAGTGCTATCAAAAAGGAATTTTACCGTGCGAAGTAGATTTGTCCTGGCCCCGGAAGGGAAGATCGATTGATCTTCGCAATTATATATATTTCCCTGGAGGGGTTCCACCCGGGAATCAGGGAGTGCAAAAATCATGAACTCACGGGAACTTGTCCGGAAAACACTCACGTTTGATTCACCTGAAAGAATTCCCCGTCATATCTGGATTTTACCCTGGGCCGAGGAACATTATCCTGATTTGGTAGAAAAAATGCATAAAGATTTTCCGGATGATATTATTGACGCGCCTGCTTTATACAAAGAGCCGCTGGAGACAGTAGGGGACAGGTACAGTCCTGGAATCTATGTGGATGAGTGGGGATGTACTTTTAATAATCTTCAGAGTGGTACGATCGGGATAGTCCACAAGCCTCTTGTTGCAGACTGGAAAGATCTTGATAACTTTAAGGCTCCAGAATCGGTTCTTTGTCTAGATCAAGATGTTATCAAAACATTCTGTAAAGAGACAAAACGCTTTGTCCTTGCCGGGACCGTTGTGAGACCCTTTGAGCGGTTTCAGTTCATCCGGACTATGGAACGAGCTCTTATCGATCTGATGGAACAGCCTTCAGAGCTCTTTGAGCTTTTGCGCCGGATTCACGAACTTTACCTTAAAGAAGTTGAAGTGTGGGCGAGAACAGATGTGGATGCGATCGCCTTAATGGATGACTGGGGAACACAAAGGGCGCTTATAGCATCCCCGGATATCTTCCGCGAGATTTTTAAACCCATGTATAAGGAATATGTGGAGATTGCCAGGAGCTACGGAAAATATGTTTTTATGCATTCAGACGGGTATATAATTGATATTATTCCGGACCTGATTGAAATTGGTATTGATGCCTTAAACAGCCAGGTCTTTTGCATGGGAGTTAAAGAATTGGGTGAGCGGTTTCGCGGGAGGATTACTTTCTGGGGCGAGATCGACCGCCAGCATCTCTTGTCCAATGGCTCCCGCCAGGAGATTAAAAATGCTGTTCGTGAAGTGTATCGTCATTTTTATTCAGAAGGTGGGATTATTGCACAGTGTGAATTCGGGCTCGAGGCAAAACCAGAGAATGTTATTTCCGTTTTTGAAACATGGGACTCCATTCTTGGATTAAAAAGGAGAAAAAGGAATGTATAAAAAAATATGCCTTATTTTTGTTTTTATCAGTCTTATCGGGGCAAGCTGTATCCAGAGTGTTCAAGAGAGTGATATTCACTGGGTGACTTTAAAAGATATTGCGAGGAGTCTGGAAAATCAGCCTGTTATGAATGTTGGATTTGATGTTGACGATACAGTATTGTTTTCAAGTCCTGGTTATTACTATGGAAAGCAGAAGTTTTCTCCAGGAAACAATGCCTACATCTTTGAAAAAGAGTTCTGGGATGAGATGAATAATGGACTTGATAGATTCAGCATTCCTAAAGAATGTGCGCGAAAATTGATTGAAATACATAAAAAAAGGGGTGACTCTATTTACTTCATAACGGCGAGGACAGGAACAGAAAGTGAATCAGTCACAGAAATACTTGCCAGTACTTTTGGCCTAGAAAATCCAAATAAGGTTATTTTTACTGGCTTTAAAATAGGGGAAAATTTAAAGATCAAGCCTATTAAAGAGAATAAAATTCAAATCTTTTACGGAGATGCCGATTCCGATATTAAAGCAGCTCAGGCTGCAGGCATCAGGGCAATCAGAATTAAAAGAGCTAGAAATTCCACTAACAGGCCTTTGCCGAAAAATGGAAACCTGGGAGAGGAAGTCCTGGTGAACTCTGAGTATTAAAATGATCCCCAGAGAACGGATAGCAACAACTATGAATCTGGAGGAGCCGGACCGTGTTCCTGTGATGTGCCAGATGAGTTTTGGTTTCATGCTTCTTCAAACAGGTTTTTCGCCTACCGAATTCTGGCTCTCGGCCGAGCTTTTTACAGAGGGTCTCTTGAAGTTAAGAGAAATTTATAGTTTTGATGGTATTCTCATCAGCCTTCACGGCCACTCTCCTCACTGGCAAAAAAATATTATTAAAATCAAGGATGAAGAAAGGGGAGAAGTTGTTACATGGAAAAACGGAGATAAAACACTATTCCTTAATGATGATCTTCCGCGTCATTTTCCTATTAAGGAGTCATCTCCTCCAAATATATCCAATTTTAGTCCGGAATCGATCCCCGAGGAGATAAATTTTATACCTGTTTCTCAAGGAGTTTGTCCTTCCTTATGAAGCCCAAATAGCCAGGGCTGTTCGGGATCGTGGTATTCATGTATATACCCACACCTGCGGAGCTATTAACGATCGTTTAGAGATGATGGTCGAAGCTGGAATTTCTGGAATAGAATGCCTTGATCCTCCTCCGCTGGGTGATGTCCTGCTGGTTGATGCTAAGAAGCGTATTGGAGACAGGATTTTTATCAAGGGCAATATGGATCCTGTCAATGTCCTGCTTTTAGGGACTGAGGAAATAGTCCGGAAAGACGCTGAATTCAGGGTTGAAGTTGGTAAACCTGGGGGAGGATTTATTCTAAGCACAGCTTGCTCTATTGCCCCTCATACAAAAAGAGAAAATGTTCAAGTTTTAAGACGGGTTGCTGAAAACATAAACTAATTACTATAAGAACCCGCCTTCTGTACTCTATATGTTCTGAAAGTGAAAAAAAATATTTTGGAAAAATGAAGTTGATTTAGTTGCGAATATTCCTTGGTTGACGGATCCATGTGCTGTTCCACATAACCAGGTCTTTCTTGAAGTCAGCCCTTTTTGAGAGGGTAAAAAATCCATCTTCAGGGAAAAAAGTATCAAAGCTGAATTCATCTTCTTTTATGTTATCATTTCCAAAAGATGCAATTAAATAATCTTCCTTTATGGCCCCTGAGATTCCATAATGTCCATCTGCACTGCTTCCGCACCACACGTTGAACGCATTTCCCCATTGGTCGTTAATAGGGAGGATTTTTATATAGAATGGAACAAGTGCTGTGTAAAACGTTGAACTTGGCTCATAGGGGCCATTTTGAACTGGAACAAATCCGTTATCCGTAGCATAGCCTGCAATGGCTTTGGAAATGATCGAGATATTTTTCATAGTGCCTTTCACCCTTGCTCTATTGACAGAAGTTAGGGCGGTGGGAATAACGATCGAAAAAAGGAGTCCAAGAATAACTATTACTATGAGCAGTTCTAAAAGAGTAAATCCTCTTTGCAGTGTTAATGAACTAGCTTTTTTTCCCATTTTTTCTCATCCAGCCAACCCTGGCATATGAGAACTAAGAATATCTAGATTTTAAAAAAAATGCAAATTTTACGCTAATTATATCAAATATAGTTTATAAAACTATACATAAAAAGAAGTGAAAATTTTTCTTATAATCCTAATATGCGGGCTGCATTTCCGTAGAGGATCTTTTTTATGGAACTTTCTGCAAGTGGAAGTTTTTTTATAGCTTTGATGTTACTGTAAATTGTACTTATTCCCGGCCAGTCCGAACCATAGACAAATTTATCGATGTTTTTTTCCATGTCAGGGAAATAGTTCAAAAGATTCTTAGGGGGCAGACCTGAGATTTCAAGATAAAGGTTTGAATGAAGCCTGGAGAGAAAAAAAGCCTTCTTATACCACAGGCCCCTTCCACTGTGTGCCATTAGTAGGGGGAGATCAGGGAAATCCGAAGCCACATCGTCCAGGTAGATCGGGTCAGCGTATTTTATTTTTGAACCTTTGAACACAGAAGACCCTGTATGGAAAAGAATCGGGAGCTTGTGTTCTTGGGCGATAGGATAAAGGGAGTAAATCTTACTATCATTGGGATAGAAGTGATTGTAGGAAGGATAAAGTTTTATCCCTCTTGCACCCATCTTGATATATTTTTTTAATTGCTGAGGTGGATTGCTTACAAGGGAAGGATTAATAGTGCAAAAGGGAATGAGAGTATTATGGCCCTGGCAAAACTCAAAGACATATTCGTTGGGAACGATGCCCGTAATATTGGGGCTTATTTCTGGCAGGATTACTGCCCTATCAATTTGGTGGCTTTTGAGATAAACAACAAACCGCTCTGGGTCTATCATCTCATTGTAGCGCTTGTAGTACTCTGAATGAGCAGACTTTTGGTACTCATGTACCCATTCATGCCAGTGCTCTTTCAGGCCTATGTGGACATGAAAATCGATTATCTTTAACTTCCCTGTATTATTCATAAAAACTGCCGATACATAAAAAAATGGGGACGGTTCTATTTTTATTGAAAAAGTATAAGGAAAGAAGAATTCTCTCTTTAAACCACTTATATTTTTTTTGCCCGGGGCAGCATGTTAAACTACTGTCCTTTTTCTTTGAGAGCTTTTAATTCTGCCTCAAGTTCGCGTATTCTTTTAGTAAGGCTCTCTTTTTCTCCTCTTTTCATTCTCCTCAGAATTCTAAAAAGTACTATTGCCATGCAGATTAGAATCAGAATATTTATAAAAGAAGAAGTTAAGAATGGAAATTTTATTTGCATGACAAAAAGGGTTCCTACTGCTGATAGATAAGATAAAATTCCCAAAACGGCCATAACCAGAATCCACCAGATCATTTTATTTCCCTCCTTTTTGGGAATAAAGTGAATTTTTTTTGTTTCAAATCCAATTTTCCCTCTTTCAGCTTATAACAAAGGAAAAACTTGAAGTCAAGGAAAGAGAATAAGGTTGCTTACACCCATTTTTTCGCAGTACAATTCAGGTTCAAGGCAGAACTGAGGAGGCTATGATGAAAGTTAAAGAAGTTTTTTTGCAGATTCGTCAGGTCTGGATTCCTAAAAAAGGATATCCTGTTGAAGAAACCGTTGCGAATGAACTTATAAGCTCGTTCAAACCAGGGGTGTCCATAAAACATGTAAAACCATCAGATATGAAATCTGAAAAAGGAAATTTTTGTATTGCTGTGGCAACTGAAGAATTATCTAAATTGCTGTTAGAACAGGGAGTAAAACTGCCTTCTGATAAAGAATGGGTATATTTCTCTATTGATGGGAACCAATGTTGCTGGTTGATCAGCTCCAAACCGTACTTTCTGTATACGGTGTTTTCTTATGTTATGGAAAACCTGCTGGATTATGATGTTTTGCGCCTTAAACAATGGATACGGAAAATGAGTTTTGCCTTTGAGAAATCAACATTTGATATTTTTTTGGCTCAATATGCGCGTCTTATCCGTTTTCTTAATAGAAAGCAGTACATACGCGAATATGCACGCCTGGGTTTTACCCATATTGAAGTTAATGCTCTGGCTACTCCGAATCCCGAAGAAAAGGGGGTCTCCGGAGAATTTTATCCTGATTTTTACACTTATTGCCCTGCTCTTGATCAGTTTGTTACCAGTCGTTTAAATCAGGGTATTTATCCACAGGAATATTTAAAGGGAAATCTTGATCTATTGATAGAAAATGCACGTATGGCTACTAAATATGGCCTTGCGCCTGGTCTTCTCTGCTTTGAGCCGCGCTCAGTGCCTGAAGCCTTATTCCAGAAATATCCAACCTTAAGGGGTGCGCGTGTTGACCACCCATTTCGGAGCTTTAAACCGCGCTTTAACCTTTCCATAGTTCATCCGGTTGTACAAAAACATTATACTGAGCTTATTACAAACCTGCTGATGGAAGTTCCTGAACTTGAATTCCTTACTATCTGGAGCAATGACAGTGGCGCTGGCTTTGAGCACACAAAATCCCTGTATGTTGGAAGAAATGGTGGAGCTTACCTGATCCGGGAATGGAAAGATGATGAAGAAATTGCAAAATCCGCAGCCACAAACATTTTAAACTTTTTTAGACTCTTGCGTGATACAGCATCCGTGATCAATCCTCAGTTCCGGATAATCACACGCTTAGAATCGTTCTATGGGGAACATCAGCACGTATGGCCAGAACTCAAGGACCGGATCGACGTGGAAGCTAATTCGCTTCTGGTCAGAGGATGGGAAAGTAACTATCCGCATCCCCAGTACCCGGATGTGAAGATTCTGGGTTCAGCGTATCATAATAAGTTGTGGGAAAAAGAGAAAGAGCCAATGGAAGAACTCCAGTCTCGTAAAAGCCGCAGTTTTTTCTATCATTCTTTTTGTGCCCATACCAACCATGAACCTCTTTTAGGGATTCCTTTTCCCTGGTTAACATATGATAAGCTTCGGGAATCTTTTAAACTACACATTTCTGCATTAGCCCATCTAGGGGGAATACAGCCTCCGGACAAAGTGCCATTTGCGGTGAATCAGGAGATATTTCGTTTGTTCCAGTTCAATCCTGAACTAGATATTGACAAGGCGATATTGAGTTTAGCCTCACGTTATGTGGGTGAAAATTATGCAGGAGATTTGGTTGAGGGGTGGCAGTTAGTCGAGAAGGCGATCCGTTTTTTCATGCCACTGCCTCTCTATTCCCATTACGGTGTTGTCTGGCAAAGACTGCTGGTTCGTCCGCTGGTCCCCCATATCGACCGGATTCCTGAAGAAAAACGTACGTATTATGAAAAATTTATGTGCACTTCCATTCATAATCCCAACAGGATAGACCTGGCAAAGGATGTGCTTTTTGAGCTGATTTCCAAAGATTATGCCCACAAAGCATTTAAACGGATAGATGATAAAGTCTGGGAACCTTTGTTAGCCGCAATTGACCTGTTTAAGGAAAAAATGGAGGATGCCCAGCATTCTGGGAGCGATTTGTCTTTTAAGGTTTTTGAGGACCAGTATTTCAGAATCATGTCATTACGCTGTCTTTATGAGACTTTACGCAACACAGCTGTATGGATATATGCTGTTCATGAGTATTTGGAAGCGCCTGATTTTTCAAGTAAAGCTCGCTGCCGAAAGCTTTTAGATGAAATGATCAAGAGAGAAATACAGAACTGCCGGGATCTCATTCAGCTGTGGAAAGAGGCTCCCATAGAATGGATGATTATATCTGGAGCTGAGGAAACACCTTTTATTCATGGTAATAATTTTCCAAAGCTTCTTGAGAAAAAAATCGCCTTGATGGAAAAACATAAAGATGATGAACCCTTTATTGATCCCGATTATATGTTTCGTGTTGCCAATAATCCCTATGAAGCTGCTTGAAAAATAGGGGGCAGGCTGAACATTTCAAATTTTTTCAGGGTCACGCCTTCATTGGCCCTTGAATAGAGATAGTTCTGGCTGTCTATATAAATACAATGGCTTGTATCAGGTAATGTCAGGATTCTCAGTAACTGCCCTTCAGGACTGAGAACATAAACATCGCAGCTCGGGTTTTTGGAATAACTGCCCCCAAGTATATATAGATTGCCTGAACTGTCCAGTGCAATATCTTTGTAGACTAATCGTGTAGGGAGCTCAAAAGAAGCTATTTTTTCTTTTTTAACCTCTTTTATCTTAAGAAGCTTTTTTGACCATAGTTTTTTCCCTTCAGAATCGAATTTTTCAATCTTGTCCTGGTAGTTATAAGCGATGTATAGATTACCCTCTGAATCGAAATCAAAGCTCACCATATCCATCAACAGAGGCAGTTTTTTGTCAGAATACACCAACTCGCGTTTGACCTTTCCTTTTGCGTTAACAATAATAATTCTTCCTGCTTTAGTCATTGAGATTGTAGTAATGGCAATTTTGTCATCAGAGAGAATTTTTAAGTCAGAAACTGGCATAAAAACAAATATGCTCCGCTTATAATTTAAGTTTTTATCAAAGACTTGAATTTCGGGTTTAAACTGATCTGTAACATAAAGAAACTGGTCCGAAATGCCCAAATAACGGGGTGCCAAAAATTCCCCGGGGCCTTGTCCTTTATTCCCTGTTTTTTTTAAGAGATTTCCCCTGGCATCAAACTTTTTCAGTGAGTAGTCCATAGTGTCAGTAACATAGATATTGCAGCTGGAATCAGAGGCAACCCCTACCCATTGAAATAAAGCATCGTTTTCCAAACTTCCTATAGACAGGACTTCTTTTAAGCATGATTTTTGAAGTGCTCCTCCCCATAAAAGAAGAAGATGTAAATAAAAAAGCAAAACTAAAAAAATAGCTAAAAATAATAGTTTTCTCGACACTTTTACTGTCGCCAAGTAAGGAATTCAAGACTCCTGTATGATGTTAGTTTTTTTTGAATCCTCTATTGGTCCCACCTTAATTATCAAGATATTTTTTGCAAAAGAAGTAACCACCAAAACAATAAACACCTTGTATATAGAGCATAGAGAACATGGGAAAGTGACGGGCTGCATCAAACATACATTTTTTAAAAGCTTCCTCACATTTGCCATTATCTTGCTCAGCTGCACCAAGGCTTATAAAAATCATTAAAACAATTAAAATGAGTGTGACTTTCTTGATGTGTTTTTGAATCTGAAGAATCATATTTCCCCTCCCTGATTTTAAGAACTATTAAATAATAATAACTCTTTTAAGCTGCATAATAGCGCTTACAGAAGTCATAGCCAATTAGGCACCACGATAAATAAGAACCCCCGGCTGTACCTGCGCCCGCTGCGGCACCTAATAAATTGCCTGCAAACATGCCTCCAATCGCGCCTAATATTGTGATTATCCCTGCATCGATTGCACAGCTTACCAGAGCTTTTTCACATACGCCTGCAAAGAGTTGATGGGGAGCTGCGATTAATACTAAAGTAAAAAGTATTAGTATTATGGCTGTAAATTTCCCAGCTTTTTTTCTTCTCGGATTATTCATTTTGACACCTCCTTTTTATAAGACGGGATAAACAATAAAAATTTCTCATCTCCAGTCACGCTCAATTTTATCAACTAAAACTACTACAAGCTTTGTGCCAAAATAATGAATAAAGATTAACTTATTGAAATTAAAAGAGATAAATATCACAGGATAAAAATTTGGATATCAGAAATTCAGAATTGATGTCACAGTTTTTTTGGTTGTTTAATCTAATTAAATGAAATTAAACAAAATACAGGAATGTGACATGCCACAAAGTGTGACATTCATGCGAAATAAAGTAATATGTAAAGCTGTTGTCCTTGAATTTTGAGTTTAGAATAACTCAATAGTTATAAAAAAATTAGGAGAGAACTAATCTGCTTTACACTCGGCAGCCTTTTTTTTCGATTCGTTCACCTGTAATCCTAAATAATAGGGCTTCTGAGCTGCAAAGGCTTTTGCCTGTTCCAGTATCGCCTCTTCAACATATTTTGCGTTATAACGCCATGTCTGGTAGTTAAAAGTCACAGAACGGGTGAAATAGAGGGGTTTTAGTGCTTCAATGATGTCTTTTCTAACGAGTTGAGAGCCATTTTTATATGAAAAAAGGAGCTGGTAAACAAGCTGTGTCCACATTAGAATATCAATATTGTAAATGTCTTGTTCAAACATTTTAATCAGGCTCGAACTGGCATAATCACTTAGAATTCTTTTTAGGAGTTTTTGTCTGAGAAAATATTCTTTCCTTAATTTTGCCTTTAATTCTAGCATGTCTATCTTCAGTTCCTGCGGCTGCTCAAGTTTTTCGAGCCCAAATCGTTCCTTTTTTTTAGGTTTTATAACTGGAATATTTATCCAGCATGACTCCTGAGAGAGGAGGATATCAAATAATGTCGTGATTACCTGGGTAAACATAGGCCCGAGTTTTGGAGCACTGGCTTTGTGTATCTTTACACCGAGGCCCACCTCACAAATCCTGAAATTGCCAAAGATTGCATGCAGTGTCATAAAGATATCTACGCCATACTGTTTTGTGGAAGAATTCCATTTCTGCTTGAGCCAGTGCTTGATGAGAGAAGGTGAAAAACCGAACTCACCTCCAATTGGCTGCCGGATGTCCTCACCCAACAAGCCATAAAATATTGGATAGCATATATGGTTTGTTATCGTTCCATCGAACTGATGGCGTGAATAGAGCGGCAGCGTGTAATCATACCCCTCTAGAATTGGCTCCCCGAGATACTTTATCCATTCTGGGGTGATTGAGCGGATGTCAGCATCAATAACAATACCACCCTTTAGTGTTTTTATATGATTTTTTGCAAACTTATAGAGATTCAAAAAGTTATTGCCTTTGCCCTTAACTCCTTTGGGTGTGGAGATGTAGTGTTTCTGGGTTTTAGTTTTTGTGGAAAGAAAGGCACCTTTTGTGTCATCTTTACTATTATTGTCAACATTAACAATTAAACATTTAAAATCACTAAAGTATTTTGTTAGCCCTTGGTCGACCTTCTTTGTGACAAAAGAAATAGTATCTGCCTCCATATATGAAGGAATTCCTACGATGAATTCAATATCGGCTATTGATTTGTTCATCAAAAACGCCTCATGTTTGATCATTTCTGCTGCCTGTGAATTTAAATTATATCTTGCTCATTATAAGTAGATTACAAGCTTTTGTCTATTTTTATGAAAAATATTCTTTTAGAAATTGTTTCTTTGATATAATTAAAAGTGGCTGCAGGCATTTTTTTAAGTGAAAAAATTTTAGAGGTAAATTATAACTAAATATTTACCTAAAAGAAAAGGATAAAATAGAAAAAGGGAGAAGCTTCAAATTTGAATATTCTGCAGCCTGTTGAGCTTCAATATAAAAAAGCTTTTTTATGCCATGAAGACGGATTAGACCAGAGAGTTTGTCTGTATTAATAGACAGTGCTTTCTCCTTTTGGCTGTCCAGGGAACCAATTTTGGAAAAAATCTGGAAAATAAACTCAAAAAAAAATCCATTCTTTACTTGATTATATTTGCATTTTGATTTATAAGTTGGATTTTAAAACTTAGTTAGGGCCCTGCTTTAATCGAGGATCGGTTTCGCTCGAAAGGATTGTTCCCTTTGCTAGAGTGGCGACCTGAAGTTTGGGACCATGATTGAAAAATTTTTTAGGAGGTCAATGCTTTGCCAAAAGGAACAGTAAAGTGGTTTAACGAGAAAAAGGGATACGGTTTTATAGAGCAGGAAAACGGTCAGGACATATTTGTTCACTTCACATCTATTACAATGCCCGGATTCAAGACCCTCGCTGAAGGGGATGAAGTTAACTTTGACATTGAAGATAGCGACCGAGGCCCTGTAGCCAAAAACGTCACTAAGCCTTAATTCTCAACAATCCGATAACCTAGAGTAGTTTTACAAAATCTGTAAATCATCTTTTTATTGGGACAAGTCTATAAGGAGTAGCTTAAAAGTCTGGCTGGATCTGGTTGTTCAGAGTTATAGTGCTTTTTTACTCCAAATTTCCTTTGATATTTATTAGGATTCTTACGGTTTTTTCAGAATGGTTTAAGTTGTGTGCCAGCGATCCTGCCCTTATAATATGTATGTAGTGTATTATAAAATGTTGTTTTTAAATTCAAACAAGCTTTTAGTAATCAATATGGATTTCTTTGATTTGTCAAGTTTGTTGTGATATTAGTTAACCTTTTTAAATTCATAAAATTTGTTTGAGATTATAAATCCGATGAGGAGATATACAATAAAATGATAAAGCGTTTGGTTTTTTTATTCCTATTTTTTTATACAGTCTGTTTTATTTTGACTGCCTATTCTTATCCGGAAGAAAGCGAATTTGATATTAATGAAGTAAAAAAGGATGCTCCAAAAGTATTTCTAGATGGGCGCTGTGACCGGGACTATATCAGAACAGAAATTCCTTATGTCAACTATGTAAGGGACAGGAAAGGAGCTGATGTCCATGTACTCATTACAACCCAGAGAACCGGGCCAGGCGGCAGTGAGTACACAATTGCATTTATCGGATTAGAAACGTATTCGGATATTAAAGATACGTTAAAGTATGTCTCGAAAAAAACTGACACAAGTGATGAAACCCGGAAAGGGATGGTGAAAGTTTTAAAAATGGGGCTAATACCGTACATAGCAAGAACGCCTATCGCAGATTTCATCTCTATATTGTTTAAAGAAGAGGTCAGGCCTACAGCTGTGGAGGACAAGTGGAATTTCTGGGTCTTCAGCATGAGCCTTTCCGGTTCCTTTTTTGGAGAAAAATCATACAAAAATTATTCTCTTTACGGCAACGTTTCTGCCAACCGTATAACACCCGAGTCAAAATTAAGAATGAGTATTTACGGCAACTTCAATGAGAGTAACTTTGAAATAGATGGAGATACTATATACAGTTATTCAGATAGAAAAAGTTTTAGCGGTTTGTATGTAAAAAGCATTAGCGACCATTGGTCCATAGGTGCCTGGTTATCGGCTTCTTCAGCGACTTACAACAACATAGAGTTTGCAATAAGCCCAACTCCTGCAATCGAGTATAATTTATATCCATACTCTGAATCCACAAGAAGACAGCTTCGTTTCCTTTACCGGGTCGGCTTCAGTTACAGACGCTACAGGGAAGAAACAATTTATAATAAGACTTCAGAAAGCTTGTTAAGCGAAGAACTCGCTGTTACATTTTCGCTTAAAGAACCTTGGGGAAATGCAAGTGCTACAATTGAAGGCTCTCATTATTTTCATGATTTCAGTAAAAACCGATTGGAAATATACGGCCACGTGTCGTTCCGCCTTTTTAAAGGTTTATCTTTAAGAATGAGCGGAGGCTTTGCTACGATTCACGACCAGCTTTCATTACCTGGTGCAGGAGCATCGCTGGATGAGATTTTACTGCAGAAAACTGAGTTAGAAACTCACTTCGAATATCATGTCTCGATAGGTTTTAGCTACACATTTGGCTCTGTGTACAGCAATGTTGTAAATCCTCGTTTTGGAAGATAGATAAAGTCAAAATGGTGCCAGGTCTTTATGCTCAGTACTTAGGTAGCACTTTCTGTAATGATATAGAAGATATAAAAGTTATTGCGAGCGACCGAAGGAAGCGTGGCAATCTCATAAGATAAGAGGCTGTTCCGGTTCTTCGGAGACAAAATAGGTGTAAATTACAGTCTTTGTGTTCGAAACAACCGTGCCAGGGTAAAGCAAGTGGTCGAAGCAATGAGGAGTGAGAGTAAAAAGAAGTCTCTTCGACAATTCCTGGCTTTGATGTTAGCTTTTATTCAGGAAGTAAGATATGGACTCCCTCCCATTCAAGAAAATAACAAAGTGATTTTAGAATTCTGGGTACCTCCTAAGGTCCTTGTTAACAACATTGGAGACTGTGATTCTAAGGGAGTCACTTTTGCTTCTATGTGGATAAATTTTAAGAGATACCCTATTCTTTTGATAAAAGTACCCAAGCATCTGCTTGTAGGATTAGCTATTCCGTCAATAGGAGGAGAAGGATTTACAATTAACGGCTTAAGGTACACTCTTTGTGAGGTAACAGGCCCCGGTAAGATACCTCCGGGATTGATTACTCGGTACAGCCAGTTTTATCTGGAAGGCAGACAATTCCGGTATGAACTGATAAAGTGATTGGGATTGAACCAAGCTAACAACTAAACTAGATAGACTAAATGGATTATTATGGTAAAATAAAAAAATAGATATGTTGTATTTAAAGGGAAGAAATGGGAAAAAGAAAGCTTTTGGTATTTTTTCTTGTTAGTTTCTTTACAATTCCAGCTTTGGGGCAGCAAGAGACCCTTATAAGTGGAAAAGTAGAGAGCGGGGGTTTTGGAGGTCCGGCATTAAAATTTACACATTTGAATGGAGAATTTAGCCTTTTTATGGGTGGTCGTGGTGGCTGGATAATCAATCATTCTTTCTCACTTGGAGGAGGCTGGTATTTTTTATCAAATGAGGTAAATGCAAATCCGCCTTATGAAGATCTTGACCTTCGAATGAACTACGGGGGATTAATTCTGGAATACATTTTCCAGCCACAAAAAATTACACATTTTTCCGTATCGGTTTTATTCGGGGTAGGAGGAGTTTCGCTCTATGACAGGAGTGGCGGCAACGGAGTTCCAGAAGATAATTCTACATCTTACTTTGTTGCTGAGCCAGGATTTAGTTTAATAGTAAATGTAGCAAATAATTTTCGAATTGGTCTTGGAGCTAGCTATCGATATATAAGTGGAGTTGATCTGGCTGGAATAAACGAAGAAAATTTGAGAGGAATCAGCGCAAATTTGACCTTAAAATTCGGAGAATTCTAACTAGACATACAACAAAGACTTAAATTATTTGGCGGCGCTGATTCTCGCGGCTCAGGACTGGCCAAAGGATATTGATAACCAAGAGGACTTTGGATTTTTTATTTGATATTTCTAATCAGATCTTCTCTTATATCTGACACCCTTCTACTCATGTAAGAGAGAGTTTGAAGGAATTCGGAACGCCGGTCCAGTTGCTTCTGTAAAACCAACACGCCAGTCTCTGAGATGGTGTGAACGGAATTAAGAGCGGTTTTTATCCGGTTTAACTCAGTTTCCAATTCAGAAAGGCTCATTTCCTCAGGATCCCTGGAATAGATTATTTCCGGTGATCTGGGATATTCTGCATTAAAATTAGGTGTCTTTTCTGTGGACTCATGTTCTTTTAAAACAGGAGGCAGCTCTTCCTCTGAAACCTCGGTGCTTTCTCTTTCAGTGGACTGGGATGAGGTTTTTGTTTTTTCTTCGATCCATTCGTTAAAGCTGTTTATCAATTCGTTCAATTTCTGTTTTGCTAAATTCATGGCCTCAATTTCTGTCGTAATAAGCCGGATATCATCTTCTAAATCATTTGTAGCCTGACAGAGAACGTGAAAGCTAAGAATATCTACTTCTGGAGGTGAGATATTTTCAAACTGGTTTTGTATTATTTCAGTAACCATCTGAGGAATAAAAACATTGTCCTCAGCAGAGATTGTTTGATTCTTAAAAACTTTAACTGCATCTATAGCTTTTGTCTTTGTGGTAGGATGGAGGTTTTTCCCGATTCGATACTGCTGCTTAAGTATATCTTTTTTATCAACTTCTTGTGCAGAGTATATAAAAAAAGTCACAGCCAGCAGAAAGATTATCAAAATAGGGACAAGCCACCCTGAAATGGTTAATGGAGTTTTAGCTTTCATGTCAATTTTTCCTTGTATATTTCAGCTGCTTGCCTCTGTTTCCAATTGCGCTTTTTCTACTATTATTAATTTTTCTTATCTGTTTTCCCTATAAAAGCTTATAGCACAGG
>Ga0114920_10000139_pt1 | contig 32817 bp, 58 predicted proteins | sample ChitaG_FD_88683 | JGI IMG/M metagenome (GOLD analysis project Ga0114920, IMG submission 88683) | Deep subsurface microbial communities from South Pacific Ocean to uncover new lineages of life (NeLLi) - Chile_00310 metaG | ecosystem: Environmental > Aquatic > Marine > Oceanic > Sediment ...
ACGTTTGAGTCAATCAGAAGCAAAGTATCACAAGCAGATTTTGACAATCTGTTTAATATGGTAAGGGATAGTAAATTCCTTACTGAGTTTGAGAAGATGCCAGCCAGAGAGGGTTTGGTTAAAATGTTCGGTGAGCATGGTGGCAGGGTGCCAACAAAAGGGGAATTGACTTTATTGGAGCAAATTTTTCCTGCGGAATTCATAAAAACCGTCATGGAGAAAAGACCCTTCTGGGAAAAAATTAAAGAGGCAGGTTGGCAATTAGCTAATATTCCTCGTGCTGTAATGGCTTCTTTTGATCTATCTTTTGGTCTAAGACAGGGAGCGTTTATGGCTCCACGTTACAGAAAGCAATTTTGGGATTCTTGGAAGGGACAATTCAAAATATTTGGATCAGAAAAAGCGTATCAGGCATCCCGGCAAGCCTTGACCAAGCATCCAGATTTCATGTTTGCAAAACAAAGCAAGGTTTCTTTTACTGAATTGGGGAAAATAATGGCTCAACGAGAAGAGGCGTTTGCGTCTCAATGGGCTGAAAAGATACCCGGTGTCGGTATAGGAATAAGGGCTTCAAGCAGAGCTTATACATCATACGCCAATAAATATAGATTGGACATATTCAGTAGAATGGTTAAGGATGCAGAGGGCATGGGTTTCAAGCCCAGAAAGAATCCGCTTTTAGCGAGAAAGATCGCTGACTTTATTAATAATGGAACGGGTAGGGGTCATTTGGGTAGCTTTGAAAGTTCGGCTGTAGCTCTTAATGCCCTTTTCTTTTCTCCACGATTAAACATGGCACGCATGAAACTGCTGAATCCTATCTATTATATTAAACAGCCGAAATTTGTCCGCACACAAGCCATAAAAACTGCCCTGACTGCCAGTGGAACAGCCGTAACGATTTTAACTTTAGCTGAGTTGACACCGGGTGTAGAGGCAGGCTGGAATCCCCTAAGTGCTGATTTTGGAAAGATTAAAATTAGGAATACCAGAATTGATATATTGGCTGGTTTTGGACAATTTATGAGGGCGGGAGCACAACTATTAATAGGAAGAACCATCAGCACAACTACTGGAAAAGAAACTATCTTGGGGGAGGGATATAAGCCACGCACCCGATTAGATATTCTCTTGCAGCAGGTAGAATACAAGGAATCTCCCCTTGCTTCTTTTGCAACTACCCTATTGAAAGGTAAGGATTTTGCTGGTGAGGATGTGAGTATTCCCAAGGAAGTGGGGAGAAGGTTTATCCCTATGGTTGTGGCAGATATAGTCGAGTTAGCTAAGGAGGATCCTCGATTGCTCCCTCTCGGTATACCTGCGGTTTTCGGAGTAGGGCTACAAACCTACGCTCATCCCTACGACAAATTTGTTAAGATCGAAAAAGAGTATGGGCGTGGGGGAGCAGAGTGGCAAAAGGCGAAGAAAGAATTTGAGGACTCAGGCTATAAGTTTAACCTTATGAAATACTTGGAATATAAGAAGACCGAGAAAGGGGAGCCTATTTCCACTATCCCCAAAACCGAAGAAGTCACCTACGCTGGTATGTTCCCTGGAGCATCCATTATTGATAAGCCTCTGATGCGGATGGCGGGGAAGGTAAGTGCTAAGGTCAAAAAATGGTTGGAGGGAGAGCCGAAAGATTGGCAGGCAAAGTATTATAAAGCTATTTTGACGCAAGACGTGGCTGTTAAAACACATGAACGAGGAATGGGATACCGATCAGATTGGCAAAAACAAATAATTAAAAAACACAAACGGGTTTTAGATACTTTGAAAACGGGTAATAACTTAGACGAAGCAACGGATATTGTGAAAACTGCCATAAAAAGTCACGAACTCAAAGAAATGCCAGAACTTAGTAAAGTAACTATTAAAAATTACGAAAACGTATTAAGTGTTTTGGTGGCTATGAAAGAACAGGAAATAGCACCAATGGATACGGTATCAATGGGTTCAAAACAAAGGACTCTATGGAGGGGGCAACGTAAGACTGAGACTATAATAAGCATGATAAAAGACATAGCACTTAATAAAGAGGGCTTTCAAATTATTAAAAGATATACCCCTAATGCACCACCTGAAGGTGGGGTGCACATGGCAAGACAGGTATTGAAAAGGTATCAGAGCGATCCCGACTTTGATTACGAGAGAGCCAAAAAGGAATTGGAGGAATTCATTAAAACGCTTGAAGGGAGATAGCCCATGACCGAACCGATCACTTTCACATTAAGAGAGCTTTTGGCTTTTGGGACATTCTTGCTTTTCCTGATAGGTGCTGTAGCTAAGATAGGCTGGTCGGTCTGGCGGATAAAGAGGAATGACTTTGGGGGATTTATTAAAAGGAATGAATTTGAGGGACTTGAGAAAACGGTCAACAGAATAGATAAGACTGTGGCGGTTTTAGACGAGCGTAGTGAAAAACAAGAAAAAGAGATTCAAACTCTTTTTAAATGGAAGGACTCCAAATGACTTTAACTTGGCTGGATCATCTCATAAATAAGGGTCTTGATTTATTGATGTTTTTACTAATCCCCCTTGCGGTCTGGCTTTTCAGGTATCGAATAAAGACATGGTTCAAGGGGAATAATTCAGTAAAGGAGGTGAAAAAGGATGGCTAAAGGTGGATTTGTAGTGAATTGGGATGGGAAACAGGAGGGGTGTTCTGAATTCTCTATGGACTTTGACAAACACTGGATAACGATTCATGGAAAAGAGGGGGGGCAGTCCGGGAAAGTTAAAGATTGGTCAACGCTTTCTGTCCATGCTGTAACAAAGAAAGAAGCAGAAGAGATTGTTTATGATAAATCCTTAGGGGAAATTAAAGAGGAGGTGATAAAGGATGTCAGTAACTAACCCCTTGAGAGATTTAGTTAGATTTGGGGAGGAATCAATGCCAGTTATAGAAGAGGTATTGAGAGACAAATATCAAAAAGGATATGACACAAGAATGCGAGGTGAACCAAGAGTAGTTGCTCATTCAAGGAGACAAGGAGCGTGGAAGAGAGGGTGGGATGATGCTGATGAAGTTTTGAAAAAAAAGAATAAGGAGGTGAAAAACGATGCTTAAAAAGTTAGCTATTTTAGGAGTGCTTTTGCTTGTAGTGAGCTTTGCGAATCTGCTTTTTGCCGTTTCGGTGGCACAGGCAGAGACGATTGTTTATGGTGGCGGTCAGTTTCTGCTCAAGGGTGCGAATACCGATGAGTTCGGCGGTGGAAGCGTGATCGGCTTTGGTCAGCAGGTCAGCGAGAAGTTGATCATCTGGGGGCAGTATACGGGATTCAAGACAGGTGAGGGTGTGGGTGTTGATAATGGGCTGATCGGTTTTTCCGTGCTCACCGACCGCCTTATCCCCTCACTACAGTCTGGTCTTTTTCTCACGGTCGAAGGTGGACTTGGCAAGGTCGAAGATGCGAAGGTGCAGTTTGCCAGCTTGACTAATGCTGGTTTTTTCTTTGACCTTTCCGAGACTACGAGACTATGGTTGGGTGGCGGATACTCGAACACCGGTGAGGTGAGCGTTTACTCGCTCGAACTTGGACTGTCTATGAAATTAGATTTTTGAGGAGGTTAATACTATGATTCAAGCTGGATTTTTTGGTGGGATTTTTGACTTTGTTGCACATCCGGTTGATTCTTCGATTGCAATGTTGGCCCTGCTCCTTGTCGGATGGGCTTGCAGGAGATGGTTAATGCCTTTTCTGGATACGGCATTAAAGAATAAGGTGGCAGAGTATGCTTTGCTCATAGCAGACGATGTAACCGATGACATGGTAGCACGATATCCCGACAACAAGTTTTGGGATATTATAGACAAGTCCGTAGACAAGATCATGGAAATCTGCGGAGTGTCGGAAGAAACGGCAAAGCGGGTTGCGGGAGCCAGCCTTAAAAGAAAAGGGATTGAGGATAAGAGGAAAAAATAACAGGTAGGTAGAGGGCATAGTCGTCAGGTGTGGCTGGGGGCTATGCCCTGAGAGAAAGGAAAAGATGAATTTTTTTAAATCACAAGAGCCAATAAAACCACTTTGGACGTTCTGTACTTATTATGGCACTAATGGTGAAATTATTGATTTTGGTTACGAAGAAGACTCTCAATCAACGGGAGACGTTAAATCAATTAGGAGGATGTCCGTTTCAACAGATCAGACACCAATGATGTTTGTGAAGGTTATCCCCGATTGGATTGAGGAGGAATCTTAATGAGAAAACACGCCTTGCACCTTATGCTATGGGTTTTACTTGCAGCCGGTATCTTCTTTGTGGCGTGGGCGGTAATAACGATCTTTAATAAGTGAAACCCAATGGCTTGAGAGGAAGATTTGGAATATGAATAAGATAGCGTTTGTTAATCCCTTTCTTTCGACTAAAGATCGTTATGGGATTAAGTCTCAAGGTGGTGGACAGACACCACCTCTTGGTTTGGCTAATCTTGCGGCAATGACAAGGAAACATGGTTTTGAGACGGCTATTATAGATGCTTCGGCTTTAAAGATGGATGCCGAAGAAGTGGCGAATAAAGTGAAGTTTGGCAGATTTGACTATGTGGGAATTACTGCGGTGACGATTTCTATTGAACAAGCAGCCGAAGTCGCAAGACAGGTGAAAACTATGTGTCCAGAAGTTACTACAATTCTTGGTGGACCGCATATGAGTGCTACACCAGAAGAGACGATGTCAAAGTATCGGGAATTTGACATAGGCGTAGTCGGAGAAGGAGATTACACTATAATTGATTTATTGCAGAGACTTGAAACAGGGAAGACCGTTGAGGACATTCCCGGTTTGATTGTCAGAAACAACGGTTCTTTAATTGATACTGGTAAACGTCCACGAATAGAAAATCTGGACGATTTACCGCCCCCAGCGTTCGATCTGCTTCCAAGCTTGGCAAAGCACTACTGTCCTCCTGTGCATACCGTCAAGAGGCTCCCAGGGGCTTTGCTGGTCGCTTCACGGGGCTGTCCCGGACAGTGCATATTCTGTGACCGCAGTGTATTTGGCAACAAATTCCGGGCATACAGTGCGGACTATACTTTTGAACTCATAAAGGATTTGCATGATAATTATGGTATCAGAGAAATCCAATTGAGAGACGACAACTTTACTGCTTCGCACTCTCGAATCTTGGGCTTGTGTGATAAGTTAGATGAAGCGGATTTCAAGATTAGCTGGACGTGTGCTGGGAGAGTCGATATGGTCAATCCCTCTATTTTGAAGGCTATGAAAGAAGCGGGCTGTTGGCAGATATGGTATGGCATTGAAAGTGGATCCCAAGCCGTCCTGGATGCAATCAAGAAACGCACCACGATCGCTCAAATAAAGAAGGCAATCCGAATGACTAAGGATGCTGGAATTAGTCCGTGTGGTTTCTTCATTATCGGTAATCCCGGTGAGACGAAGGAAAGTTTGGAAGCTACTAAGAATTTTGCTTTAAGGTTGCCTTTGGACGAAGTTCACTTTTGCTTTATGACTCCGTTCCCAGGTTCTGAGTTATATGAGCGGGTCGAAGAGTTCGGATCCTTCGAGAACGACTGGAGCAACCTTACATGCTGGTCGCCTGTCTTTGTTCCCAAAGGCTTAACCGTAGAGGATTTAGAATCCTGTTCTAAGAAAGCCTTCCGGCAGTTCTATTTTCGACCACGCATCGTGTTTTCTTATTTGAAGAAGATTCGTAGCTGGCGACATTTGAAGATTTATTTTCATGGTTTTGTTGCACTTTTGGAATGGTTAAGGAAAAGATAAAATGAAAAAGTCGAAGATCAATAGATTAGTAGTTATCAGTTTGCAGTTGGCGGTGCTCCTGCTTGTGGTTTGTGCTTCGCCTTCGCTCAGTATCTTTGATGGACAGGCTTGGGGGGATCAGATGCCGGAAGAGGTAGTGGGTGCGGAGTTAGATGATGGACAGGAGGATAACATTGCACTTTGTTACATGATTCCAGGTTATGTAAGCATGAGATATGCCAGTAATGATAGCTTTGCATTTTTCCGCTTTACCACCATCCCCATTGCACAAGGGACAACGATTGATGCTTGCACTCTGTTTACCTATGTTATCACCACCAGCTATGATGATCCAGATATTGATATTTTCTGTGAAGATACGGCGAGTGCAACGATTTTGGTGGATGAAAATAATTGTATAAGCTCAAGAATTCAAACAACGGAATTTGTGGAATGGATTGCAAGTGATCTTGGGACTGGGTATAAGCCCAGCCCAGAGCTAAAAACGATTGTTCAGGAAGTCATCAATCGGGATGATTGGAGCGAAGATAATGACTTGGCATTCATCGTTGTGGTAAATCCAGCCTCTGCATTTGCCGTTGATGCATACGAATCTTCTGGTGACATGGCAAAATTGCACATTTGGTATTCGACCGGGGAACCACCGGAAATAGACAAGCCAAGAAAAGACATAATGAAAGGGGGAATTGTTAGATGATAAAAAAGAGTCTCAAACTACTTCTATTTGTTTTCATCTGTGCCGTAGCTGTAATTATTTTGAGGTTCGACTGTGAGAACCCGAATGCCATAGATGTTATGCCTAAAGTGGTAGGTTCGGCATCGACCGACAGTGTTCGTATCAACTTTGGCACAATAGACACCACCTACTATCCCGCGGTATTGGATGCTGATTCTTTGATAATCTTAATCTATCCCCCTGATAATGCTGCACCCGAAAGCACAGCGGATGGCGGAACGGGTGTCTTTAATTTGACTACTGGATACTATCAATATCACCGAAGAGGTTCTAATGCTACTCCTGATTTGGGGGTATATACTGTTTGCGTTAAGGCTTGGAGGGGTTCGGCTGTAAGGGGCATAGGAACCTGCTCTTATCTTGTCACGGGTGCGGGCACTTATCATTATGGGGTGCAGGACTCGATAAGGGATTTGGCTATTGCAATTAGGGATACGACCGATGCCATTTTAGATACCCTCCAACTTTGGGATGATGATATTGCTTTGCTCGTAGCTATGCGGGATTCAATCGATGCTATCTTAGACACCCTCCAGAACCAAGATAATTGGGTGGGGACTTCTGCTAAACAGACGTTAGTAATAGATACTGTAAATGCCATTTTAGATACAATCCAAGACCACGCACCACATGGTGACGACTGGGGACAGGGTGGCGGTAACTTGGCGGCTATTACCGATACCGTAAATGCTCTTTTAGATACCCTTCAAGCGGGCTTTGGCTCAAGGACAGTGCTACTGAACAATGAAGTAGATTCCCTTTTGGCGGTATTATACGACAGAACAAACGATAGCAACTTCGTTCGATTGATAGCCCACCTACTTTTACATGATTCAGTCACTATTGATAAAAGCAATGCTTGGGGCTTGAGATCGGGTCTTTCGACCTTAACAACTTCTGATAACATCGGAATCAACTGGGGGGATGTTGACAATAAAAGCACTTACGTTTATTTAGATGGCACTATTATTGCTACCGCAGAGAAAGCTTATTTAGACCCAGGTGAGTTGCCCAAAATAGAGGCTGAATGTGAAGATGCTTTAGCTGATTACGGGGCTTCCACCTTTGATCCTTCCTCCGATAACGTTGCCGTTGTTGACAGCGTAACCGGCGTTGCTCGTGTTGATTCCGTCCGCTACGTAGACACCGTAGGCACTGTGATTTCCTCCGCCCCTACTGGCTGGGGAGCATATACAGTTACTCTTTACCTTCTAAACGATGCGGACTCTACGGCAGTCAAGGGCGTGATAATCAATATTTATGATTCTACCAGTGGAGAATGGCAAGGGGGACACGTTACCCCAGCCAACGGCATACGCCAGTTCTCTCTGAATGCCAGCACCTATACCATTCATCTACAAGACCCACCCAACGCCATCACCTCGCCTGAATATATGACCATCAGTGCAGACACCACCGATACATTCTGGGTTGAGACCTTTGATCCAGGTACGCCGCCATCAGGGGATAAATGCAGGGTGTGGTGCATAGTTCCTGATCTTGAAGGAGATTGGGAAGAGAATTGTGAACTTACTATCTATGGTGCATCGAAATACGAACCAGTGCTATTAGACGCATCACCAGTAAATCTTGCTGGTGTTACCGCTACATCTAACGATACGGGTTACGTCTATCTTGACGTTTTTCGTTCCGCATCATTGACCTCTGATGCCGGAGATGTAGAGATGTGGATTGAGATACGAAATCCCCTTGGGGACCTAATCACCGATCCAATATTAGAAGAAATCCCCGATGCAGCCAGTTGGGAAATAGAGTGGTAGGTCCTTTTAAGGAAAAAGCCAATCAAGAACATGAAAGAAAAGCAATAAACCAATAACCATTAGTATAAATACAAAACCACCTGTAAGTAAATCATTACTATAATCCTTCATTTCATTTTTTCCTCCAACAAAACCCCCGCTTCTTAGGTCGGGGGCTTTGGTTTTTCAGGAGTGTGAATAAATTAAAAGTCGTTTATCTGTTAATAAGACAAAGCACCTACATCCATACAGCCATAGAGATCGACCTGACCTTTCTATTTATTGGGTTTTAGTTTTCAAGCTATCCCCAGACCATCAATTTACACAATGTCCAGAGATATTATAATCATCATCTTCTTTTCTTCCCCAATTCCACCCATACGTTGCTATTAAGTAGGCTTCAGCCAAAGCCACCGAGTCTTTACGACACCTATCTGTTGGTCTTAGGTTAATAGGTTTAGGATAGAGTTCCTTTGTTCGCAATATGGCCGAGTTTTTATCTTTAGGTAAACCATGCAACATCTTCTTTTTCCAAGTTTGTGGGGGAACATATTGAAGAGCAATGTGTCGACCTATGATAAGACCCTCCCAAATTCCAAAACCTCGACCGAAACTAAACATAGAAACAACGCCTTGACCTGGCATGGCATGAACTTTCTCTAACCACACTACATCCACTTGGGAAAGCAATTCACGCATCGCACGTATATCATATTCGTTTTTCTTCTTAATCTTTAGGGTGGGACAAATCTCCAAGCGAACTATCCAACCACCCTCATCCAACAAACAGATTGCCCCACCCTTTCCTGGATCAATTCCCGCAATTATCATCTTTCCCCTCCGGTTTCTTGAGCTTGAGGACAAAGACTTGGAGCCTGTCGCCACGTTTAATGTCCTCAATCTCTGTATCGATTTTCAACTCAATGTGCTGACGTAGCGTTTTAGCAGTTCGAATAGAGTAACGTATACCACTAACCTCCGCCTCAAACCTGATCACATCAAGTTCACTACTTTTAAGGGCTTTGAATATATCATCTTCTTCCACAAAATTCCCGTCTGGTTCTGCAAGATTAAAGCAACCAAGCTGTTCCTTGAATTTCGTTTCGTCAATCACCAATATCTTCTTGCTCATCATCCCTCCCGCTTTTTCTTTGTGCATTGCTTGCGGATTTTCTTCATTGTCTCCCTAAGTTCCCTTAACTCAATTGCACCATATCCACCAGCATAACATTCATGGAATTCAATTAACTTAGTTAATTCCACCATTGCTTTTTTCCATGCCTTTTTGTAATCAACTTCTCTTTTCATCTTTGCCTCCAAGTTGTTTAATGAAGTCGCAAATATCCTCCAAGCAATCCTTACTGAAAGCCGTATTTAGTTCTGGGAAGAAACAAAACAATTTCCATGGTAGATACCATTCCACTGTCCCCAATAGGTTTTTGTGTTTACTATTAACACATCGCCAAAGCTCTAAAGCCTCTTCAAAGTGTATGAATCTATATTCTGTTTTCATCCTTCACCTCCGATCAGCTTGCCCCGATTATAGCTTCTCTAAATCAACAAGTTTCCCATCGACCTTGATTTTCTTCCAGCCCCACACCCTATACAGGGTTCTCATGGCAGCTACGTTCCCCTTCTCTGCCAACGCCTTGATTCGATCCAGCTCTTTTTCTTTTCTGGTCTTAACCTTGCTGAGTTTAATCATAGAGCAAAGACCTCCTGATTCAGCCTTTCGATATAACTCGATTCCACTGTCGTAATTTTATAAATTCTTTTGTTTTTAGGCGTTCAAACTCAACCTGTTTTGTCTCATAAGAACCGCATGACAGATCACCGTCTATTTCGGGTTCTTCACCACCAGTATCTGAAAGTTTACAAAACCCATAGTCATTATGATCGCAATCACGCATAGCACAATTAATCATAAATTCATTACCTCCTGTTTCAATCTCTCATTGGCAATGTCCACATACTTCTGATTGATCTCAAACCCGATGAACCGGCGGTTAAGCTGTTTGGCGGCTACGGCCGTGGTGCCTCCGCCAGCACAACAATCTAAAACAATTTCACCTACAAAACTAAAAAGAGAAACACATACACGGGCAAACTCTTCAGGAAACGGCGCTGGATGAATTCTATTTCTCTCTGCGGGGATCGTCCACGGCGAAGAGCAATATTCCCTAAAAAAGTCCCAGTTTATTTTTGATTGATCTTTTATTTCTTGTATGGGATAATCCGGTTTTCCTCGCTTGGCAGCCACAATCACAAATTCACAATTATTCTTTATTGGAATTCCGTTCGGATAAGGATAGCTACCATAAAGAACGCTCTTACCATCCCCCCGTTGGTGTGCCTGTCTTATCTTATTCCAAATTACAGTATCCTTGAAACGGATACGCTCATCTCGCCATAAGTGTGATGTCAATAGTGCATGGCTTGGAAAACATTCATTTCCATCAGAACTAATCGTGTGGTGTGCATCATCTATGTTAATTATAATATGGCGGCCAGGTCTAATTAGTCGAATACATTCATCTGTCATAGCATAAAGAAACTCAAGATATTCCCTGTAATTTTTATATTGCTCATATTCTTTAAACATATAATACGGCGGACTTGTCACCACCAGATCCACGCACCCATCGGGCAACTGAGCCATACCTTCAAGACAGTCGATACACTGGATTGTGTTTTCCCACTCTTTCAGCTTGGTCATTTAGTCTTTCTCCCCAGAGACCCGCCCTCTCGTTTTACCTACCAAAGAATTATCTTTAACTTTTTAGTCTAAACTCCATGATAAAACCACTTCGCACTGCCAAAGAATTCGTCCCCGGACAGTATTCCCACTGCTCGACTGCTTTCACCACCGCCTTTGCAAAATCGTATCCAGCCACAGATTCTTTTGCATAAATCTTTATAATCTTTCCTTCTGGATTTATCTTGATTTCCACCCACACCTCAGCTTCAACACTATCTTTCTTTGCTGACTTGGGGTATTCGGGTATAACCACATGCCGACATCTCGGCAATCCCAATACCTCAACATTACCCTTTGGGCTGATAATCTTAACCCAGCCATTCTCATTGGACCCTGCCGCTCCATCCACGCCCTGATCAAAGATCAGAGTCGGATAGACTTCCCCACGATAAGGCTTCCCGATCCGAACATCGACAGATTGAGCTTTTAGAACGGGGGCAGGTTTCCCACCCGCCCCCAGATGTTCTACCGGACTATCTTCAATGATTATCAGTGGCGGTCTAATCAATGAGGCTATGGTGATTGTCCTGAGACTTGGCTCATCCGTAGTGCCCTGGAATTTGATAAAAAGCAAGATGCCGACCATCAAAGTGATATAAAATAACCCAGCCAAGATTACACTAAGCCCAAGATTTCTCTGATAGCTTCTCTTTAGTTCTAAAGACATCACTTCCCCTACTTCAAATTGCCACGAATGCAGCCACACTCCCAAACCCACCCATGCTCATTATAATGAATCCAGCGACAGATCTTCTCCCCAGGGCATCTGCCGTTTGGCACCAAAAACGGAGCAATAATATCCATAACTACGGATGGGATAGTAAAACTGAATACGTCGCGATCACACTCAGTGGTCTTCTCCACCACCACACGATCCCCATCCCAGGGATGCCCCCTATTGTCTTCTGTCGCCTGTGTCTCCCATGGATGTGCAAACACAAGGATAAAAAACAACACCAACAAAAGCATCTTCTTCATCTTTTTCACCTCCCCTCGGTTTCGGGTTTCACTTTTTCTTTATCTCAATAAACTTCGTTCTCGCAAACTCATTGAAAATGGCTTGAACTCTTTCCCTGACTTGTTCGGTGAGGGTGGGCATAATTTCATGGTAGCTCATATCATACATTTCACACGCCTCTTTGAGTTTATGGAAAAGTTCGTCATAGCTCATTTCAGACAGGGATTTTTCGCTCTCAACCTTTTTCATTTCCCCTCCTTTCAAAAACTAATCTCAGCTTCAATCCATTTACGCCCCAACTGCCAGCAAGCCAGGTAGGTCTCTAAGCCTTTAGTCAGGGTATAAGTATCGTGATCGATGTCATGCTTTACTTCTACCGGCTCATAACCCTTGCCAGCCTCTATGTCTTTTATAATCGCTTTGACTTTAGCTTTATCAACGGATTCTATGCTGTCTGTATCTATTGCAATGGCTTTGAGTCTTACTTCATCTGTTTCTGTGAAGTGCATGGTTCCTCTTTTTGGGCATGGGATTGGCCTCTGAATGGTTTAATACAATCCATCTCTTTGAAGAACTCCTTAACGGGAATCCAAAATCGGTAAAACATTCGATTATAAGGAATCGTGTCAAATTCCTTATACCGCCAGTCATAGTCCTTCTGGTTCCTTATGTCCATCTTTGCATATTGGGAAATAATATCGAGGACTCTCATTCTCTCTTTAAATACTTTTTGATTTCTGAAGAGCATGAAAGCGAAAAAAAGCATAACCCACAAACATAGCCCCAAAATTATTGAACTAATCATCCTTTCTCTCCTCTCTTTTTCAGGTTCACTTCGTTCACTACAAGTCAGGACACCGCCTCGTCCATACGCCGGATATACCTGTTTGCCGACTTACTTTTAGAATACCATGTGTGTCCATGCGGACAAGTTACTTTGAGTTTCTTGTTAACGATTTCAAGCTTTAATTCTGATTGGGGATAAATCCCTCTTCTTCCAGCCTTTCTACATCTACCGCATTTATTAAAACCTTGAAACGGCATCTTTTCTCCTTATTTTCAGGGCACCGCCCGCCGATGGGCTTCCCAACCCACTCCGGGCTGTCTGCTTATTGTCTGCCCTGAGAGCAGTGCCACTTCTGGCTCGGCAATTTCAACCTGGCGCCAGAACGCCACAGCAGGCGGTGCACCTGAAAGGGTTAATCACATTCCATCCAATAGTTTATGGAACTCTGTAGAAGCTTTGCTTTCATGTTTAGAACATCCAACGACCACTATTTTCGGTTTACCTTTTCTCTTTATGGAAAACCGAATCCACCTATCCCTTAGACTAAGTGTCTCAGCCTTACAGAAATCACATTTAATCATCCTTTTTCTCTCTTTCTTTTAAGGGGCTCGCCGGCAGGATTGAACCTATATTCCCATTGGCGCCTTCGGGAAGTATAAGCATGACCGCACGGCGAACCCCAGTCAAGTAGTCCTACCCCCAACCGTCTGGGATCAGACTACAAGATTTTAGTGTTCCGGTGCGGGCTGTTCCTCTAAGAGTGCCCTTCTTCTCTTCTGCATCCCATCATACCAGTGCTTCCCACACCCCTCACAAAAATAGGCAGTGCCAAGACCGACTCTCCTGAATGGATTGTCATGCTCATCGGTTACAGGATCACAGAGATCACCACAGATAGGACAGGGCTTTTTCATTTGTCAAGCTCCTCTGTGTTGAAGCTGGGGGATCCGTTTTCATCGGTGGATTCGGGCTTTACGATTTCCTGTCCTCTAATCTGTGAACGATAATGTTTGATGAATTCCTTAATCTCCCAATAGCGTGCCATCTCTATGGGTTCGGCAAGGGCAAATTTGATTCGGGAATAGGGGATTCCATCAGCGTTTTGTGTTTTTTCAAGGGTGATTTTCACCTTGTTGGTTCTCATAGAAACACCCTTTCTCGCTAAACTCGCTATTTTTGTGAAGAATTCATCCGCCACCTTAATAGAAGTAGCTGACAAGGTGAGCCGATAGGGAACCGTCTCATCATCCAAGAAAAGATGGATTCGTTTCATGTTCTTGCAGGCTTTGCCCTTCCCATCCTTGCCACTGCCAAATTGATTGCGTTGACAAGTCAAGCAGTGAGTCAAAGCCCCGGAGCCATCAGTTCCCCTCCTACCATTCAAAGAAGAGCAGTTGGGAGAAACACCACCCCCTGTTTCAGAAAACGGTTTTTCCCAAAAAGCATTACAATTATGGTGATCTCCGATTATACCCACAATCTCAGAAACGGTTTTGGCTTCTCCGGTTTCATCCGAGGGCATCTCAAATAGATTTACCCCGCCGGGCAGGATTTTGATTTGGGGAAGATAAGGAATGACACCATCCATAGTATCATGCAAATCCTCCTCAAAGCTTTTCCTTAAATCCTCTTCGGTTACACCCACCGGAAGATTGCCGGTTAATACTGTAAGCTCTTTGCCAATGGGTTCTTCCGTTTTCTTTGCCTCAATGTTCTCCAAGAAGGTCATGTCCTTTTCATCTTTTACAGACTCCCACTTTACATCTTTTTTCTTAGCCATCATTTTCTCCTTTCCTAAAAATTTGTTACTCTGGAATATGATAAGTTGCCACAAAACAAGAGGTTTTCCATGGTGTTTGTAAAATGTCTCTGTTTATAATTTTTCCGCTTCCATTGCAAATTGGACATAGTTGTGCACCATGAAGTTGCGAATCTACCCAGCCCTTACCATTGCAACCATGACAACATTCTAATTTGGCGGGTATAGATTTTGATGAAGATTTAGATATTTTCTTTTTCTTTTTAACTAACGACATCTTCTTCTCACCTCCTATCATTTGGTATAAAGGTTTAGCTCCGCCACGATCAAATCTTTAATTGCCAGCCTTGACCTAAAATCGTTGCGGAGCTTATCGACCTCAGCCTCAGATTCCCAGACCTTGAATTCGATTGCAGAACGTTGTTCCTTTAAGTTTATATACTCCTCACTACCAGTTAATCTAATAATGAGTTCTGCCTTTCGGGCTGGTTCATTGGAAAACTTAGGTTTTCCGTTAGCACCTAATTCATTGTTGATCTCATAAATTACCGTTGCTTCCCATTGTTTCATACCTTGCTCAGCTTCCGTTAGCTCAGCCTTCTTCTGAAGAGCAACGATCTGGGTTTTCTTGATTTGTCCGGGCAAGGTCAAAAGCTGATCCTTCAGTTGGGGGAGATCAAATTCTTCTTTGATTTGATCTCTTAAATAAGTAAGTCTGTTCGCTGAGGTTTCGAGTGCTTCCATCCATTCTTTAAGCCCTGCTAAAGTTTCACTTGCCATTTCCATCTCTCCTTTCGTAGATTAAATGTGAACGGTTGACAGGGCGGGTTTCCTTGAGCGAGGAGACCCGCTCTTGTTATGTCTTTTTTGCATTCAACCAATCCCTTACTTTTTCTGGTGATCCCCAACAATCCATTGGTAACTCATTGTAGATATAGCTAACAATATGAAATAGACATTGACGGTTATCTTCGTCTGCTCTTCCCATAGCTTCCATCAGGTTGTTTTCAAGGATAGCACGTAAAAAACCACCAGTTGGTCTTCTTTCATTCACATAAGCCCCCAGAGATTCTAAAATTCTTTGAGGAATTTTTTCTGGTATTGTTTTTGTAATATCTAACTCCATATCTTCTCTCACCTCCTTTCAAGGTCTATTCTATCGTTACCGATCCACCCTTAAAATCCTCTTCTTCTAAGTTCTCCATCCGACCCGTCACATCCTCCACGTTTTCCCCTGAAATATCAAAGACAACATTATCCTCAAAGATAATTGTGCCTATGACCTTAACTATTTTTTTGTCCATTACTTATCCTCCCAGACATAGCATTCCCCAGCCTAAAAAGCCGAAGGCTATGACTAAAAATAGTGGGTAGTAATCTTCGTCATGCCACATAGGTTTTGTCTACTTTTTTAACGGTGATCTTGCCAGTGCGGGGACGAAACCAGAACTCGGTAAAACAGGACCCACATTCAAATTCAAGTCTTTTGTAATTATGTAATTTAGCCAATGTGGTATCTTCAAGACAAAGATCGATAAGCCTTGTTCCTTTTCGACCACACACCGGACATTTATTCTTAACTTCCTGTCCGACTTTAACTTTTTGCTTTGCCACTTTGTTCTCCTTTCTATTTTCTTGGTCAAGCCACCCGCCGGATCTCAACGGCTACGGTAGGGTAATGCCATTGTGGCTTCAATTTGATGTCCGTGTTACTTTTCATCGTATCCTTTTTATATTGCGAAGTTGCCAGGCTCCGCAGGTCTGTTTCCTTTCTCCGTCAGACCCGGATGTCTCGACCAAAACTCATTTATCCTTTTTAGCTTCACTCACCGGATACTTGTTTTTAGAAACCCTCATATCTGGATGAACATATTCTTTCAACAAGTCCCGGATGTCGATAAGGACTTCAAGCAGAAACGAATCCTTGCTGTCATAATACCTCTTCATTTCTTCCAATATCTCTTCTTTTGTTCTCATAATTCAATCCTCCGTCTTTTCTGCTTCTTCTCTTCTTCGCCTTTCAACAAGTTCTGCCAGAACCCCTTTATCGTAGGCAACCGCCCTCTTTGTTTTATCACTTTAGCGAAACCGAATAGAGAACACTGTCTCTTTCGACCTGCAGAAACATGCTCCCCTTTTTCAGGACATCGGGATAAGTCCCTATCAAAGGATGCACAATTTTTACATTGAACCAAGCTTATCATAATTCAATCCTCTTCAAAAGGGCAGGAAAGAGAGGCTCCGATAAGAAAGTAGATATATAGGGCTGTAAGGGAAGGGATTGGACCACATCGAAGCCTCTCGTGAAGTTCATGGTTTTTCCTTTAATAAATCCTTATTTTGAAACACATCGCCGATGATTTCTCTGTGTTTATTAGAATTTAAGGGTGAATAATCATACGGAGTCGATGGCTTTAATCCAAAACAACAATCCTCAGGAATCCACAAAACTTGCATGGTCCGAGATTTATGTTCTTGGTTGTTAATGATATATGTGTCTTGAAGAATATCCCCCTCATAAATCTCTTTTCCCTTCTTGTCGCAGAGACCGGTGAACTGATCTTTGTCGGTGTGGGAAATAGAACCTGCCGACCACATTTCGTTGTCTCTTGAATACACCCACCAACAACCATAGGAAGGCTCAACCACAGTATCATCTCGCCACTTTTCATACCCGACAATCTCATCCCCAATGCGAAGCCTGAATTTTATCTCTCTCATGGTTTCTCCTTTAATCCTTTTATCCCTTTCACAATCTCCTCGACCTTTCCGGCAATCCAGTTCCGGAGTTCATGGTTTCTCCTTTAAAAGCTCTAAGTCTTCATTGTTTTTGTAGAGTGGAATAATTGTTCCTTCCTCGGCTTGTATTACCCAGCCTGCTTTATACCACCTTACTAACCATTCACCAGAAAGCATGCAAGGCTTACCTGGATACATTAATTTGTCTTTGTCATAAATCTCTTTTCCCTTCTTGTCGCAGAGACCGGTGAACTGAAGAAGTTCAATTTCATCAGGGTTTACATCACGACTTGAAATCTCATCCGTCAGAAAACAGGCAAAAACTCCCTTGGATGTCATCGTAATTACCTTAACAAAAAACATAGTTTTTGTGGATTTATGCCAAGCCCTGAATTTTATCTCTCTCATGGTTTCTTTCCCAATAAAAGTTTAAGTTCTTCTGCCGCCTTTTCAACAAGGTCAGCTATCTTTTGGGTGGTCGTTCCGACCTTGTTGATCTCTTCGTAACGCCTCAATTCTTTTTTTGTCTTTAAGGTTTCAGCCATGCTCAGCTCTCATGTTTGGGGCGGTAGACAAGCGTATAGTTGTCTGAGTGACCAGGTGTCCTTCGTATATCTCCGCCTGGCACATTCATTAATTTCATAAGGTTATTTGGTTTTACCTCCAAAACAATCCGTATATCGCCATTAAGACGAAAGGCTATCGTATCCCCCACCTGGAATGGTTCATCCTTGTCGGTGGGGAGGGTTTTTTTAAGGTCTCCCTTAAAGATTAGGTATTTGTGGCATACGGGACACCAACTTTTGATAGTATCTTGAGGAACATTACAAGCAAGCACAAAGCCAAATGGCTCTACTGCTTTTTGGCATTCTTCACCCGCACAAGCATAATAGATATATTTGAACTTGCCGTCCTTGTCGGTGGGGACATCAACAAGGTCTTCTGGTTGTCCGGTTCTCCCAACTTCAGTTCTATCTTCTTCTTTTTCAAGGGTGTCTGGGGGATAGAACTTATCAACATCATGCCATTTTGTATAGTCGGGAATACGTTTCTTCAGTGCATTAATCTCGACTTGAATTTCTTGAAATCTGATCTTGTTGTGATCCGCCTGTGCCTTAAACTCGGATTCGATGGCTTCGCCAGCGTACCTAAGTCGATCCTTCATTAATTCTTTGTTACTAATATGCTCCGCTACAAACTCCAACCTTTCTACAATTTTTCCCATCTCATACCTCCGATTCTATCTATTGATCTTCGATTTTCCCCCCAGGGCGGACCGGACAATTGGGGTGACCTGAAAAAAGCCGATCCGCCAAGGGGTCTCAAGAAGGAGGTGAGTCCAACTTGAAGGGGTAAACCAATCTACTGTTCTTGCCACTTCTCCACCATTTTCTTGTGTCCCACAAGGGCATCTTCTTTAGTTGGGTATCTGTCGCAATCTAAATCCCCCATATCCTTATCATTGGGAAAAACCATCGTCTCAAAAAGTAAAGGTTTTCCTTGACCCGAAAAATTATGATCTATACTCAAAAACACCGTTGAAACAATTTTGCCATTTGGGAGCTTGTCCAATGCTATCTTGCGATCTATTTTCTCAAATTCCTTACCCCAAGCAACGGTATCCCCCTTAAATTCAGTTCCATCCATATTATAATATTCCATCTTTCAATCTCCTTTCCCCCGCTCTGCGGGGATAGTCGAGTGGTTATCTTTTACCCAGCCTAACCTGCAAATTCAAAGCATCCCAGACTGCAAAACCATTTCGCTAAATGATACAATATCGCAATAACAGCCCAGAAGATGAGTTTTGATCTTGTGTCGTCTCTCATTATACCTCCTTCTTTGATCGTTCGCCTACGGGCTTCTTTGCCCGCCTGGCTTTGATTTTAGGGGGTAGGTGCATCTTTCCGGTAGGGGGGAAGCTTTCTCCTCGATCAGCCTACGAGGACCTTTCGAGATGTCCGGCATCCCCCCTCATATTAAAAAAATCAAAAAAGTTCTTGACAAACTTAGTTTCACTCCGTATATTAAAAATAGAAAAAGCCTACGAGGACAAAAAGGTTCGGTGGTTTAGGTCGCTGAGCTTTTAAAAAAGATTTTTTAGCGGAAATCTCAAAGCCTCTCGTGGCTTTTTCTTTTTATATGTTCTCAGCGTTTAGTTTACATAATGTATGATGTAAACCCTTCATTCACCCCATAACTCCTTTTTCCGCTCTTCCTCTCTTTGCTCCACCAGCTTTTTCGCCATTTTATCTGGAAGCTCGTCAAGCGTCTTTTCCAACTTTTCCAAAATTGTGTTGAGCTTATCCAGTTTTTCGTTGGTCCGCAGGAGCATTCTTTTTCGTGCCTCCTCGTCTTGGTGAAGAACCTTAACCTCATAGGCATCCCAACTATCAGTTCCCACACACATAGTATTTTCAGGATCAAGCCTGTTCGTTGAGGGATAAGGTAAAAGTTCACCATTTTTTAACAGTTCCTGTCTTTTGTTTTCGGCTTCTTCTGGACTTAGCCCTGGGAAAAGCTGAATCAGCATTTTGCAAATCATATAACGGTTCAAACTACAAGCCTTAGGCTTATAAACCATTTCTGTCTCCTTGACTTGCTCCCCCATTCCTAATTTCCAGGACTATCACTATACATAATCGGCACATCCCCATAAATCCTTACCGTTTAAAAACTTAACCAATAAGGTCTTGTTTCCCCTATAATTAAAAAACCAACAAGACCGATGGCGAACTCAAGGCGGAAAGCGACCTTCTGCCCTTTGGAACCACAAGCCTTGTTGGTAATGTAATCTTGAATTGAGGTCGCCTTCTCTTTTGAATCCGTCATTCCATTTACCTCCTCCAGAGATTCAATATAAAGACTGCTCAAAAACCTGTCAAGCGAAATCCTTAACCTTAGAAAAGAAATAGCAATTCACCTTATCTGAACAAATCCTTAAACACCCCCACCAGCCAAGACATTAACAGCAAGGCAACGGCAAAGACTACGATGAAGCCGAGGATTTCAAGCATTTATTCCTTTCACATAAAAAGCCGTCTCGCCTTTATTCACAACATAAGGCAGACGTGGATCAAATAGATAGACTAAGGAAAAGGTTTTCCTGAATCCGCCTCGTGGTTTGACGGTGATAAAATTACAGCCAAGCCTTTTCCTTAATTTACGTAGCTTGTCTCTGAATCTGCTTTCAGTCCAGTTGTCCTTGCGTTCGGTTTTAGTTAGACGGCGGTTAATGTTCATACCAACCCTTTGGATATTCAGCTTCACCGTGATCTTCAATGTGTTGCATAATAGCTTTCGCTGACCACTGTTGGGGAATTTTTCTTATCCTGCGAATTTCACTCATAGAAAAACCATACTTTAACATATAAAAGCAAATTGTAGCCTGCATTACCATAGCATCAGGTAGTCCAATAAGGGGAATCAAAAGCCTGTTAATCCCTTTGTCATAAATCGGCTTGTTGACTTTTGCTAAAACATATTCAGGTTTTTTTTGTTGTGTAACCTCAGAACCTAAACCCATTTTCACCGCTTTTATGTGATGACATTCTTCACGGTGGAATTTCCAACGTGGACAACTACACCCATAATTCCCATCTTTATCTATTGCCACAGTCCAAGTTTTATCATTTGAGCCTTGAATTTGCCACCGTTTAATCCACTTGTCTTTTTTCATTATTTTAACCTTTAAATTTAAAAAGCCCCGATCCTTTCGAGCTTTTTAATTTCTCTGAATCGGGGCTTCTTTGTTTTCAAATTGAACCTTGCAGAAAAATCACCTTTTAAGTAATCTCCAGCCGGCTGGCGTAATCGGATCTGCACCGCTACAATTGACCTTATTTTGAAATACTTTGAGCGTCTGCTAAGGGTCTAACCTACTCAAAGAACAGAAAGCTTTCAAGACAACTGTCACGTCATCTATCAATCAAACCTCGTTTCAGATCGTTGTTGATATGCGAGGCTAACCGGTTAGGCAAAGAGTCTGTCAATCCTTAAAGGCTTTCTCTTTTGCCTTCACTATACTATACGATCTCAAACGGAAACGGTGTCAAAAAAAATAAAGCCCCACCCAATTTTTTGAATGGGGCTTTAAATTCTTACTGTGCCCGCAACATTGCCAATCTTTGACCATCCCGTTTCAGTTTCTTTAAAGACCGCCTGAACGGTTCGATCTTATTCACTAAGATCATCCAGGTAGACATCGGCTTCAAATACTTCTCAAAGCTACGGTCAAGTTCTTGTCGGTGATGACCAAGATAGAGCTTGTTGGCATTCGATAGCTTAACCTTGTCTACGTGGTCATCCACAATAGCCTGCAAGCGTCCACAGTGGATGTTCTCCACGTATTTGTCTACGTCCACCACCCGGTCATCATAGCAGACTTCTACAAAGTCAGGATCGGATGTTGACATAGCAGATGCCCGGATTTCTTCTCTGCGAAGAAGGTTAAGAATAGTCTGCCGGGCAATTCTTAAAGCAAATTCGGATTCTTCTTCTGGTCTCTGCCACAAGACCAAGAAGCACTCTTGAGCAAAGTCCTCGCCTTGCCCGTTGCCATAGCGATGGGCAAGTCTATGGACCTGCTCCTGTAAGGTTTTTGATAGTTGCATCGTTCACTCCATAAAAAAGGTGGATCAAGATTAGGCTGGAGTGAACAATGCAAACGTTCACCTAATCTATCACCACCAAGATTTTTAACCCACAAATAAAAAAGCATCATTCACTCCATTTTGTCTTACACTATATTATACGGCAGAAACCTAAATTTGTCAAGCACTTTTTTCAAAATACACAGAAACCCTAATCATGTTCAAACACCTGTAATAAATAAAGATCGTCTTTGAGCATTCCAATAAGGAACACTTCACCGTGAGTCCAAGAGACACAAAACATCTTTGCATAATCAACGTTATCTAACCAACCATCTGCCATGGGGGTCCAACTATCGGGAGTTGTTGAAAAAGTCCAATAGGCCATCACAAAAGTTGTGTTTCGCTTACCAGTAATTTCGGGAACCTTTAAAACGTGATGACCATCAAACGGAATTGTTCCGGTATATTCTTTGATCAGCGAAACTCCAGCAGGTCCTTGTGGTCCGGTGGGACCCTGTTTCCCCTCACACCCCAGAATCAGGTGAACTATAAAAGCCAAAGCAAAGAACCCAAAGATTATTTTCCAAGCTATCTTGAATCTCATAGCATTTATACATACGAAAGAAAAATTAAGATATTTGAAAAAAAGACTAGACAAGATTCAAATAAAGATTATTCTGTTTGCGTAGTTCAAAGTGAGGGACAAAATGCCTACGAGGACACAAATAATGTTTTCGTAGGTATTTTAATTGACTAATTCCGGCTTTGTAAAAATCTGGCGAAAGATCAAAGACGATCCAGAGATCTGGGACGGAGACGAACCCTTTGATAAGAGGTCCGCTTTTCTCTACCTTCTTTTGTCCGCAGATTGGAAAACTGGGATCATACCGCATCGATTAACGATAAGATGTTTGGCTGAAACATGGCATTGGGGACGACATAAAACCCACAACTACATCAAGTTCCTTCAATCAGTTAATAAATTACTTGAAGTGGGGACAGAAAAGGGGACAAGATTGGGGACAAAGTCTTCTCGCCTAAAGATATGTAAATGGGAGAGTTACCAGAAGCAACAGGAAAACCAGGGGACAAGATTGGGGACAACAAAGGGGACAAGATTACAACGAAGTTCCTTAAAACCAATAACTTACAAGCCCGAAGAAGGTTTTAAAGAAGTAAAAGAAGAAAAGAGATTAAAAGAAACACCGGCGAGTTGTCCACAAAAAAATGTGGACAACTCGGTTCTCTCTACTCGTTCTCTTAAAGATAGTCAAAACCTAAACCCAACCCTCCCACCCAAACTACAAAACCTGTTAGCGAAAGAAAGACAAAAAGAAATCCAGTTCCGGGAGCAAATCAAAACCAAGTGGCTTGAAAAGTTTAAAGAACCAATTATTGATAGCCAAATATCCTTGCTCTTAGGCAACACCAAAAGAGGGATCTATGGGTTCAAATTCTATGAAGCACTTCTAACCTGGATCAATTCAGTTAATGGTGAAGGTAAAATAAACCCTTTCGGGTATGCTAAACGTATCGCTGAACATGAAGCAGGTGTTACTCCGTATATCAAAGAAGCCCGGATGAAGTGTAAAGATGAAAAGAATCTGATAGGAGCTATACTACGTGAAGCTTGACTCACTAAAGAAATCTAAAGTCTTTGAACGATACAACGAGCAAATACCCGTAAAAGACAGAGAATTGGAGCAATTAACCCTATTCATGGAGAAAAAGAGGGAAATTGGACGAAAAAGAGACAAATAACAAAAAAGTGAGTAAATTCGGTCCCAAGTTAGAACATGAACACAAGGAGCTTATAATTACAAGACTTGCAGAGTTTGTGTCTTGGGATAAGATACTTGAAGAATTACATGAAGGTTACAATATTGAGATCACTGAGCATACGATCAACTATTATTCTCGGAAGAAAGAAGAAATCCGGGCAAAGCGTGAATATCTCAACACCCATCTCGAAGATCATATCCCCTTAGCTAACAAGACCTTAAGGGTTCAGATGTTGGAGAGGGATTTAAAGAGGCTCGAAGGTGCTACGGACTTGGACACATTGAAGGTGAAGCGTGAATACCTTGAGCAGATACGCAAGGAGAAGGAGGGTCTCCGTGTGGATGTGACCAAGCGAGAGACTTGGACACCGGATCAGTTTAAGCACCTAAAGGACACCAAGGACTTGGATCGAGCTATCAAAGAAGCAGAGAAGAAGGACGGGGCCGCAAAGGATGAAGCTGTAACTCAGGTATTATTAGAGGACAAGACATGACAACCAGGATAAGCAATATAGCAACGGGTGAATCTTATCTTGTGGAGTCCATTGATGAATGTAGGGATTATACAGATCGTTTAGTATATAAGAGATTTCTTGAACTTGGGTCTGTTTGTGTTGGTAGGGTTCTTGTTGAGTCCGTAGTCTTAGAGAAGGATAAGGAATGACTAAGCACTGGGAATCATGGAACAAAGATCGGTTAGAGTTGAATTGGTTGAAGGCGATGCTTGACCCGTGGCACTTCTTGACCACCTTCGTCTATACCACCGACCCCCATGACGCCCTTCATCCTATTAAACTATTCCCATCGAAAAGTTACTTGCATTTTTTGGTTTCGGTTTGGTTACGTGAGCCCAAGCTTCTTGTTCCCAAGAGTCGTCAAATTTTAGTTTCCTGGTGTATGGTTGCCTGTCATTTATGGTTAGCTATAACTAATCGGGGTCGATTTATTTACTTTCAATCTCAGAAGGAGGAGAAGGCGGACAAGTTAATTCAGCGTGTTCATTTTATTTGCAAGCAGTTACCTCTAATGGTTCCTGAGTTTCGGTATACTTATTGTCGGTTGAGATTCGACGGGTTGGATTCGGTGATTGAGGGTGTTCCTCAGGGAGCGGACAGTATAAGACAAGAAACTTGCACGGCGATTTATTCGGATGAGATGGCATTTCAAGAAGAGGCGGAGAAGGCTTATATAGCGTCTAAGCCGACTATTGATGGTGGTGGGCGGTATACTGGGGTGAGTAGTGCCAACGGACCGAACTTTTTCAAGAGGTTGGTATTTGATGAAGAGTGACGGTGATTTCACATTACGGGTAGGCGACATTATGGTAGCGCCTATATTTTTCGGGGGACTAGGGAACAGGTTGAGGCTAAGAAGCGGGAGATTTTGAATGGCTGACAATGACATTGACATAAACGCTTTAATGGGGACTGCTTTTGTAAGGTCTCTCCGGGTGGGTCAGATTATTCTTGATCCGCATTCGGGGAATGACTGTTGGCTTGTGACTTCTTTGGAGGGGGAGCGTCTTGGTGTTTTTAGTGGAACGGCGGAGGAGGTAAAGGCTAAGAAGCGGGAGTTGGGGATATGATAATATTTGAAACAATCTTCCTTTCTGTGGCGTTATTGGTGGTAATTATTTGTGGGGTTAAGATATGGCAAAGTTGTAGGGAGATTGATAAGATTTTGGGTGATTATGATAAATAGACTTAGGCGAATTTGGCGTTTTATTTTTCGGCGTAGGCGAAGACCGATTCGATTTGGTCGGACTATTTCGATGGACGAAAAGATTGTGAGGCTTGAACCTGATCCAAAGGGTTTGTTTGCGGATGCTTTTACGAAGAAGGAGTAAATCCCATGACTATTTTTGCAATAATATTTTGTTCTTTGGCATTAGTGGTGGTAATTATTTTTGGGATTAAGACATTGAAAATAAGCAGGGAGATTGATAAGATTTTGGGTGATGTGGAGGAGAAGTTGGATTACATGAAGAAGGGGTTGGAGCTATGAGGGGTGTCACTTTCAAGAAGAATCCCAGGAATGATTTTGCGGTAGTTCGGTTGCATTACACGGCTGACCCGGACAAGGATCCGGCGACTGAGCGGGGTCGGGTTTGGCATGAGAACGTTCGGAGGGGTATGCCGCAGGAGGGATGGGAGCGGGAGTATGAGATTAATTTTACCACGATGGAGGGCAAGCCTGTTTATGCTGATTTTAATATGGCTCAAGCTGTGCGGCTGAAATGGAACAAGACTTGGGTATTGTATCGGGGCTGGGATATGGGTTATCATCGACCGGCGTGTCATTTCAGTTGTATCGACAACAAGGATCGGTGGTTGTGGTTATATAAAGAAAGTTTAGGATACGACATCAACCTTTTTGATTACATTGATTACATTGTTGATTTGACTCAGGCGAATTTTCCGAATGCTATGATTCGGGATTTTGTTCCGCATGATGCTCGGCACGTTGATGAGAAGGCAAGAGATGAGAATCTCAATACGGATTTGAAGATTATGATTAGTAAGGGTTTGGCTCCTGAGATTTCTCCGATCACCAACGTATTTGACGGCGTGAAATTGATTCGTCACAAGATGTTGCTTCGCAAGGATGGGGAGTATGGAATGTTGGTGGATGACAGGAATAGTATTTCCATTGAGGCTTTGTGTGGTGGGTATCATCGGAATCCGAAGGAGGGCAAGGGAGAGGAGATTGTGAAGGACGGTTATTTCGATCATTTGATGGATGCGGTGAGAGCTACGGCGGTGAACATTCTTAGTCCGGGTTCGGCAAGCGGTGTTTATGCGATTGAGGATGTTTCCCGGAATATGGGTTTTCCTGAATATAAATATCACCCGGTGACGGGAGAGATAATTGGATAGGTTAAAAAGGTTTTTTTTGAATTTGCGGGGCAGGTTGGGTTCATACGCTGGTTGTTTACATTGTGGGGATAGGTGGAATTGGAAAAAAGAACATCACACTTTTTATGATGTAGGTCGTGGGATGATTGCTGTGTGTGAGGAATGTTTTCGGAAGTTACCCTTTGATCCTCTTTTAAAATATCACTTGAAAGTATTTGATATATGGGAAAAAGTTCCCACCGATGAACAAATTGCAAAAATTGCCAATCATATTCAGGAGAGATAATTGGCTGATGAGATTAAGCTTTATCCGTTACTTGTGGACATACTTAGGGCGATGATGAAACATCTGCCACAAAAGACCGAAACGCACCGAGGTTATTTTGGAAATTTTACTTTTACTGTTGCTTTTCGGGATGGGGTTCCGTATAAAGTTAAAGATGTGTGGGGAGAGAGAAGCATAGATATGGAGAAGTTGAAGGAGATGTTGAAGTGAGATTGATAAACTATACAGAAAGAGAAGCAAAGGAAGTTATGGGGTATCTTAGGGGTTTGAATAGGGAAGAATTTAAGGAATTTTTAAAAAGCATTGGTGTTAAATTTGGAAAAAAGATAGAAAATTGGTGGAGAAGTTGAAGTGACGAAACTTAGGATTCTATTATCTTGTCTGTATCGTGTAGTCTTTAAGGTGTGGACTCATCCAATCGAAAATTACAAGTGCCACCTTGTTGCCAGGTTGCCAATTTTAGACATTGACATTACCGATCCCAGGACGCAGAATTCGCAAATTCTTAGTCGCCTCAATTTAATTGATTTTATTGGTTATATGCTTTCAATTTTTTGGTATCAATTTGTGCGGTTAAAAAATTTAGAGGGGATGGGAATATGGAGAAGTTGAAGTGAATAATAAGATTCCAGAATTTTCAACTTTGGATTCGCCACTTGGGAGACTTTTGAAATCAAAGAAGTCGAGGGTGGTGAAGGTTAATTTTAAGCATCTTGAAGAAAAAGAATGCGTTGACATAACGAATCACCCTGATCGAGTTTCGATTCAAAATTCGCTTTTGATTGAGAGTATTAAGAAAACGTTTCCTGAAGATTGGAAAGAAAGAGTGGAGAAGTTGAAGTGAGTGACGAGAAAAAGGAATTACAGGAAGATAAGGAAATATTTGAGGAGTTGGCATCCATAGAAGTAATTCCCGATGATCCCAAAAACGAAAAAACAGCTAAAGTGGTTCAACTTTTAATCACCTATGAGCTATTCTGGAAACCGTTTTTTATGAGACATAGAAACTAAATGAACTAACATAATTTTTCATATATAGTCAAGAACAGCGATACCGAAAGAATCGGGCTGTTTGTCTTATCCCGTGGAGTGCAGTTCCAAAGCACTTTAGGATAAGACAGGCAGCCTTTTTTTATTTTCAAAATTATGGTAAAGAAAAAAGATCGGGACGACATCCTCAAGATGAAGGATGAGGACATAATTTCTTTGGTTATGGCGGATTATTCTGTCGCCAAGCAAGCAAGGACAACGCCCAACGAAAAGAACAGGCGGTATCGGAAGGCTTACTTTCAGAAAGAATACGTTCCCGGAGTTTCGGAAAAGGAAGATCCCAAAGCCAAAACGGATGGACGTTCTCATGTGTGGATCGGAGTTACCCGTGCCATCGTTGACACTTTCGTTGCGGCAGTTGCGGGTTCCGTCTTTTCGGTGGATCCGTGTGCTAAGATCGAACCCACCGAAGAAGGGGACGAGGATGCCTCTCAGCAGTTTGAAAATCTCTTTGCCTATCGTGCCTCAAGACATCAGATGAACCTGAAACATCACTTCAAAAACAACTGGCTCTTTCAGGCAAGCCTTTATGATTATGCCATTGCACGAGTGGGATGGAAAATCGAAAAAGGGTATATGCCCCAGGTAATTGATGTAGAGGGGGAAATAAAGCTCTCTAGGTTTCGTTATCCCCGAACCAGACAAGAGATAAAATTGATTCCCATATATGATGCCGTTGATCGCCCCGATGTAGAGGTTTTAGATACCCTGCTTACCTATCCTGATCCCCATGCTACTGACTTCGATGATTCCCGCTATTTTATGTATCTCTCAAAAACCAATATATCAGCTATGAGGAAGCGGGAAAAGACTAAAGAGAACCCTTTTGGTTTTTATGAGAACATAGATAAGATAGAACCTAATTCCTATCCTGGCTTGGAAGCTTCCCAGAAAACCGAGGGTAAGGATGAGCTTGAAAAGCAATCCGAAGCTAACTTGGTTCAGTTGCTTCCCTACTATACCCCCAATGCGATGGTTGTGATTGCAAATAATAAATGGGTAGTTCACAAAGAAGAGATGATGGGGTTTCCTTTCTCCAAGATGACTGTTGTGCAACCCAATCACCAGTGGAGCGGAGTCGGCATAGTCGAAGGCATAGAGCATCTGCAATTAGACATCAATCAGTTGGTCAGGTTAAGAAGGGATAACATAAATCTCATAGTCAATCCCATAGGCATAATAAATGAAATTTTGTTTGCTCACAAAAAACAGGACTTTAAGACTCGCCCCAGTAAGATGCTGGGTATTCGTTTCGGTGATCCCACAAAGGCAATTCATTACGAGCGCCCCAGCGATGTAACACAGACCGTTACCCAAGAGGTTAATTTTCAGGTGGCTATGATGGAAAGAATCTCGATGGTGGGGGATACCATGCAGGGTATATGGCGACAGGGGGGACGAAGAACCGCCACCGAAGCTTCCCAGGTAGCGGAAGGGGGGGCGAGTAGGATAGGGGAGGTTGCCAGGGAAATCGAGGAAAAGAATATCGTTGATATTGTCTACATGGTTTACAATCAGGAGCAACTTCATTTAACGGAAGAGGTAAAATACAGAATCTTGGGAAAACACGGGTATGAATATTTTAAGAGTCGCAAGGAGGACATTTTTCATAAGGGTGCCTTTGACGTTAGACCTATCGGGTCAAGATACGAGGCTAATCGAGTCGTTAAGGACAATCAATTCTTGCAAACGGTAAGCATCGTTTCTCAAAACCCTGCCTTTATGCAAATAACGGATGCCCGGGAGGTATTGAAAAAGCTCTGGTCAATTAGAGAAAAGGACCCGGAGCGTTTCATACTGGATGGCGACAAAACCGATTACTCTATTCCGCCTGAGATGGAGAATATAATCCTGACGGGTGGATCGGATTTGGAGCCCGGGAACAGAGATAAGCATGAAGAGCATATACCCATTCACCGGGGTTACACCGAAAGACCGGAGTTTATCAAATTACCCGTTGGTATTCAGGACAATTTTGAGAGACACATACAGGCACACGAGCAGGCAATAGAGGCTATGGAACAGGTGGGCAAGCAAGGACAGACGGCTTTGCCTAATGAACCAGGTAACGTGTTGGGGCAACCATTCGATAAGGCTCAGGCGGGTGGTTTGCAGAGTCCGGCGGGTGGGCGACCCGGAGGGGGGATGCCCGCACCCGTTGAAGGAGGAGGTTAGTTATGCCAGACACACAAGATGAGTTGAGATTACTCGCAAAGAATACTCCGGCGATCTTACCGTTTCTGCGGAAATTTCAGGAGTATCTGAAGTCCGGAATAGAGGTAATTGATGCACAATGGGATAGCTGTGAGGATTTTCCATCTGTGCAAAAGTTGGCTGGTGAGAAAAAAGGTATTCAACAAGAAATTGACTTTTTAGAACGACTAATTCGCCCCCCAAAAGAAGAGGGGGATAACGAAAAAGGAGAAGAGTAAATGGCAGAAGAAGAAGTAAAAGTTGGTGGTTCTGACCCAGGTGGTTCGGAAGGGGACTCCGAAATTTTGACTAAGGCAATGGTTGGGGAAAAGGAAACATCCCCGGAAAAGCCCGAAGGAGAACCAGAAAAACCAGAAGGGGATTTACCGAAGAAGGTTGAAGAGAAGGCTGAGAAACTGGAGGAGAAAGCCGAAGTCAAGGCTCCCGATGGAATCGAAGCCCAAACTCAGAAACTTTTCGATCAACACAAGGGAAATCCCAAAAAATTAGCCGAGATTTTAGCGAACCAATATTCCCTGCAAGCAAAACAGACAGGCGAACTTGGTGATCTCAGGAAGAAGGGCTTGGAATATGACACCCTGGTCAAACGAATACATGATGACCCTGATGCGGTAAAGAAGGACATTGATGCCCTCAATAAAAAAGAGGATGAAGAATCTTCGCTTCTTGAGAGAGCATACACCGATCCTGAAGTATTGACCAGGTTTATCACAGACAAGGTGGATGAGCGGGTAGGTGAAAAGGAAAGACAGGGGAGGATAGAGAAAGAGATGGAGAGACTCTATTCTGATTATAAGCAAACCGAAACTCAACGAAAAGAGATGGCTGACCAGATTCAGGCGGGTCGCTTTACCTATCAGGAGCTTGTGCATTTAGTAGTCAGGGGATTTTATGCTCCTGAATCATTGAAAGATGCTAAAGAGCTTGCACGGGAAGAGGATAAGGTCGTTTTGGCTAAGAAGAAAGGTGCGGAGGTTGACAAGCAGGGTGTAATTGATACTGAGGAGAAACCTCAAACGGACGCAGAGATTGTGACCAAGGCACTATTGGAAGCAAAACGTTAATGGAAATTTAATTTGTAAAAGGGAGGTATTTTAAAAATGGCACTACAAGTGAGACGCTCGGTAGATGAAGTCTTAGCCCAGAGCAAGATTTTACACATGGATGAGGCTATACGGTTACTTTTGCCGGAGGCGGCACCCGTGACTACCATGACGATGAAAGCAAGTAAGAAACCGGTAAATAACCCAACTTTTTACCACAGGGAACGGGAAGCTTTTCCACGTTGGGTGACTATCCTGAATGGCGAGACCGCTGCGGCTACCACGCCGGATGTTTCGGATGCCCATGGTGAATATTTCAATCTTAGCACCTCTATTGGCACATGGGGTGTTCAGCTTTTCATCCCCAGAACCGGGGAGATAATGCTGGTTATGATTGAGAGTGCCGGAGCTTTGACTTCCGTGAGAAGGGGTGTTGGCGGAACAACGGCGGCTGCTCTTCTGGCTGGTGATGATGCCTTTATCATGGGTCCTGCCAGCAGAGAAGATGGAGTAGCTCCCGAAGCCAATATGGTCTTAGAAGTGCTCAAGACTTTCTACACGATGATTATGAAGAAGTCAACTCTGGTTACCAAGTCGGCTGTGGCTACTGCCATGTATCATGGTAACGATAGGTTGTTTGAACAGAGAGTCGCCGGTATTGAGCACAAGTTGGAGATGGAGCTTCAACTGCTCTTAGGTGGAACCGGTGCTTCGACAGACCATGATACCGCCAGTGTTTACTATCGTCATTCGGCGGGTTTGAATGGAACCATTACCTCGCATGTGGTAGACGTGGATGGTATTTTAACCGAACCGGTATTCTGGAGTTTGTTAGAGGATTGCTCCGAATACCATTATGCTGATTGGTTGTTGGCTGCTTCTCCACGAGTGCTTGGCGCTATCAACGGCTGGGGTATCAATAAAGTGCAACTTTCCCCCAAATCAAAAGAGTATGGGGTGGATTTGCAAATGATAATTACCCCACATGGTAATGTCCATCTGGCTAAGGAGAACATCCTTCGTGGGGATCACCTATCGGGTTATGCTTTCTTGATTCCAATGCCGATTGAGAACTTTATCAAGTATCGTCCGCTGTCGGCTAACGGTGAGAACCGTGACACCAGATTGAAACTGGACATCAAAAAAGATGACGACCCGGATTACTACAAGGATGAATGGCATACCGAATTTGGCTTCGAGATTTACGAAGAGAGCAAGTTCGGACAGTTAATCGGAGTGACAGGCTAATAGCAAAGGAGAGTGAATTATGAAAGATATTAAAAATGCCCTCGCTATAGCTCGTATCCGAATGATTCGGCATCTTGCCGATGCCATTCCTGCCGTTGAAATCTGGTATACCGGCACCAATGTTTCGGCTACGGTTACGGTCGATGATACCACCAGGGAGATAACACTGCATACACCAGCTGGCACCGTTGCGCCGGGGATTGGCACTTCTGGGTTACTTGACACCGATACGGCTTATACTACTTGGGGTGCGTTGGCAGATACCGTCAACGGACATCCAGACTGGCACTGTCGATTGATTAGCGTGCTCCGGTCGGCTGCTACCGATGGAGTGTTAATATCATCGGCGACTGCCAGAGATTGTAGCCAGAATGCGGTTCAATGTCTTATGGACACAGGATTGGCGACCTATCTCAGTTTGGGAATATGTCCCACTGGGTTCGGTGTAAGCGGTGCGGGTCATCGTAACAGTGTTTTCTGGATGCAAGCAGTTGGCACGGAC
>Ga0114920_10000140_pt1 | contig 32595 bp, 22 predicted proteins | sample ChitaG_FD_88683 | JGI IMG/M metagenome (GOLD analysis project Ga0114920, IMG submission 88683) | Deep subsurface microbial communities from South Pacific Ocean to uncover new lineages of life (NeLLi) - Chile_00310 metaG | ecosystem: Environmental > Aquatic > Marine > Oceanic > Sediment ...
AGGATCAAGGTGAACGAAGCCGGCCATCCTGTGCCCGATGAAGCAGGTTTTCACGGAACACAGGACATCATTCAACTCCTGGAGAAGACAGGAGACAACGACTTGGTGCTCTGCTTGATTTCCGGTGGAGGGTCAGCGCTTCTTCCCTATCCGGCTGAAGGCCTGACTCTGGAAGACAAGCAGAAAGTGACTCAATGCCTTCTCGAAGTCGGGGCCTGCATCCATGAGATCAACGCGCTGCGCAAACATATATCACAGGTGAAAGGTGGGAGGCTTGCAAAAATAGCCTCTCCTTCTACATTGGTCTCCCTGATCCTTTCCGATGTCATCGGCGATGACCTGGACACCATCGCATCAGGACCGACGGTTCCAGATGAGAGCATCTTCGCTGACTGCCTGAAGATTATAGAAAAGTATGACATGCGGGGGAAAATCCCGAGCTCTGTGGTCGAGCTCCTGGAAAAGGGGGCAAGAGGAGAAGTCGAAGAAACACCTAAATCCGGTGACCCCGCATTTCAAAAGACCCAGAATCTGATTATCTCCAGTAATATTCATGCTATTCAGGCCGCAAAGCGAAAAGCTGATGAACTCGGGTATAACAGTCTGATTCTTTCCACTTTTGTAGAGGGAGAAACCAAAGAAACGGCAAGAGTTCATGCGGCTGTTGCCAAGGAAATCCTCAAGACCGGAAATCCGGTTCCCAGGCCTGCTTGCGTCATTTCTGGAGGCGAAACCACAGTCACAATCCGAGGAAAAGGGCTCGGAGGACGGAATCAAGAGTTCGTCCTGGCTGCGGCCATCGATATCGACGGCCTGGAGAATGTGATCGTCCTGAGCGTTGGGACAGACGGAACTGACGGCCCGACCGATGCGGCCGGGGCAGTCGCTGACGGCTCGACGGTCAGCCGGGCCGGAGAGATGGGAATGGACGCAGAGCATTTTCTCAGGGAAAATGACTCCTATCATTTTTTTAAACCTCTTGAGGATTTGATAATCACCGGCCCCACCCATACAAACGTCATGGACTTGCGCCTGGTGATGGTGGGCTGAAGAAATGATCCGGGGTCAGGCTTTGATAACTTTGATAATTCTTCCTCCAACGTTTTCTTCCAGGATAGGTTTCTGAGATCAATTAATTTCGGGACATATTCTTTTGAGATTATTTTTCACATGAACAGGAGATGGTCATGTTTAAATCCCCAAAAGTGATCTTCTTGTTTCTTCTCGGGGTCTGTTTTCTCTGTTTTTCACGGTTCACGCTTTCTCAGAAACTTCCTGAATCGGATAGAGAGACAGATCCTCTCGTGCTCGAGAAACTCGAATGGTTTCAGGACGCGAAGTTCGGCCTGATGATGCACTGGGGTCCTTACAGCCAGTGGGGAGTGGTGGAGTCCTGGTCCCTCTGTTCCGAGGATGAGCCGTGGTGCAAACGCCGCCTGGATGATTACTCTGAATACAAGAGACAGTACGAGGCTTTAAAAAACACGTTCAATCCGATAAATTTCAATCCGGATAAATGGGCCAGAGCGGCCGAATACGCGGGCATGAAATACGTTGTCTTCACCACCAAACACCATGACGGCTTCTGCATGTTCGACACTCAGCAGACCGATTACAAGATAACCGATACCGGCTGTCTCTTCTATGAACATCCCAAAGCGAATGTGACCAGAGAAGTTTTTAATGCCTTCCGTAAACGGGGATTCGGAACCGGCGCCTATTTCTCTAAGCCAGACTGGCACAGCGAGTACTACTGGTGGCCCTATTTTGCCACTCCCGACCGCAACGTGAACTATGATCCGGCTAAATATCCGGAGCGCTGGCAGGAATTTTGCGATTTCACCTTTAACCAGATTGAAGAATTGATGACAGGCTTCGGCCAGGTCGACATCCTCTGGCTGGACGGAGGATGGGTGCGTCCGCGAGCCACCATTAAAGAAAGCGTCAAAGCCTGGTGCAAAAGTCCCTACGACCAGGATATCAACATACCCCGTATCGCCGCTATGGCTCGAAAACATCAGCCAGGACTTATCATCGTGGATCGCACAGTGACCGGAAAGTTCGAGAATTACCGGACACCGGAACAGCATGTCCCTCATGAGCCCCTGGATTATCCCTGGGAAACCTGCATGACCATGGCTTCATCCTGGTCTTACAATCCTGATGATCATTATAAACCCGCACGTCAGCTCATCCATCTTCTGGTGGATATCGTGGCCAAAGGCGGCAATTTCCTGCTCAACATCGGGCCTGACGCGAATGGAGAGTGGGCCCCGGACGCCTATGACCGGTTGAAAAAGATTGGGAATTGGATGAAAGTCAACGGTGAAGCTATCTATGGAACTCGTCCGATTGCTCCTTACAAGGAGACGAAAGTCTGCTTTACATCTAAAAAGGATGGGACGGTCTATGCCATCTACCTGGTCGGGTCAGACGAGGAAATGCATCCCAAGAAAATTATGCTTTATTCTCACTGCCCCGTTAAGAATGGAAATATCACCATGCTGGGAGTGAAGGAAGCGGTAAAATGGGAGCCAGCAGCAAAGGGTGTCTTGATTCATGTGCCCGAATCAGCTCAGAAGAAGCCGCCCTGCGATCATGCCTGGGTCTTCAAAATTTCCCGGTGATTTCCAGGGGAAATTATTTAGCAATAAAAGATAGAATTTATTCTTTTAAATCTCAGGAGTTAGTTTGAGTATGAAGACAAAAACGGTTTTATTCTCTGTATTAGCCCTGCTCATTCTGTCCGTAATTATTTGGGGCGGGATAGCCGGGTGCGTTTTCCGTCCTGTCCTGACGATCGTGGAAGAGGGGGAATCTCCCTATCGGATTATTGTTTCAAGAGATATTTCCAAAGAGGACCAGAGAGCTGCGGCGGAGCTTCAAAGGCACATCAAGAGAATTTCAGGAGTCGAAATTCTCATTATGACCGACGACTCCCCTGTTCGCGAGCATGAGATTTTGGTCGGGAGAAACCGCCATCTTCGGGAGTTAAACATAAAAATCGATTTTAATAAGCTTGAAGACGACGGCTTCACCATTCGAACGAAGGAAAAGAACCTGGTCATCGCCGGCGGAAGGGAAAAAGGGACGCTCTACGGCGTCTATGCGTTTTTAGAAGACTGCCTCGGATGCCGCAAATACAGCGCATCAGTGAGTATTGTCCCCAAAAAGGACGTTGTCCGGATTCGTAGGATAAACCGCACTGATGTTCCGTTCATCAAGCACCGTGAGGTTCACATGCCCGACGCGTTCGACGATGATTATGCGGACTGGCACAAGCTGGATAACCGGAATGTCCGCACCCGGAAGTGGGGCATGTGGGTCCATACGTTCAGGACTCTCGTGCCGCCGGAGAAATATTTCAAGGACCATCCGGAGTATTTTTCCGAGGTCAACGGACAGAGATTACCTGACACACAGCTCTGCTTGACCAATCCTGATGTTCTGAGGATCGTCGTGGATGGCCTCAAAGAAATGATCAAAGAAAAACCAGAAGCCAAATACTGGTCTGTCTCTCAAAATGATACTTTCTATCCATGCGCCTGCGTGGAGTGCCGGGCTCAGGATGAGAAGTACGGCGGTCACTCCGGCTCCATCCTCCATTTTGTCAACCAGGTGGCGAGGGAATTTCCGGATAAAGTCATTTCCACACTGGCTTACCAATACTCCCGCTCAGCCCCCATCGACCTTCTGCCTGCGGAAAACGTCAACATCATGCTCTGCACCATCGAGCTCAACCGCAGTCGGCCGATTCCTAAGGATTCTTCGAGTGCCTCATTCCGGAAAGACATCGAGGACTGGGGACGGTTGACGGACAATATCATTATCTGGGACTACGTCGTCCAGTTCCGCAACCTCATCGATCCTTTCCCGAACCTGAGAGTCCTGCAGCCCAACATCCGGTACTTCGTGAAGAACAACGTGCGGATGATGTTCCAGCAGGGGAGCGACACTCTCCGCAGTGAATTCCATGAGCTGCGCACCTACATTATTGCTAAACTGCTCTGGAATCCTGATGCAAACGTTAACGCGATCTTTCGTGATTTCACGGACGGGTACTACGGCCGGGCCGGTAAATACATCCGCCAGTATATCAGACTCATGCACAACGCCCTGAAGAGATCCAGAGGAGACTTGCTCATCTATGGCTATCCTTGGGACGGCGTGAAGACCTACCTGACCCCAAGTTTGATCGGGAGATATGCCGGGATCTTCGATAAAGCTGAGGCTGCTGTATCCCATGAGCCGCAGATACTGGACAGAGTCAGGTTTGCCCGACTTCCCTTGGAATTTGCCATCCTGGAAATATCTCGCTGGAACGTATCGAAAAAATTGTCCCTGTTCAAGAAGGTCGACGGAAAATGGAAAGCCAACCCTGAAATGCGAAAGAGGCTGGAACGGTTCGTCGACCTGGCAAACGAATTCGGGATTACAAAACTGGAAGAGCGAGGAACATCGCCGAACGAATACCGGGCCTTGATGGAGGATTTTTTACAGAACGGCATGAGGGATCATTTGGCTATCAATAAGCCTGTTCAACTCATCACTGAACACAGCGAAAAATATCCGGTCGGTGGGGCTGAGGCTTTAACCGACGGGCTCAAAGGTCCGGCGGATTACCACTGCAACTGGCTGGGATTTGAGGGGAACGAGCTAAAAGCTGTTATAGACCTGGAAGAAGAGCAGGACATCAGCAGGATCTCGATGGATTTCCTCCAGGACCATAACTCGTGGGTCTGGCTGCCGAAGAAAGTCAAGTTTTTCATCTCCCAGGATGGCCTGATATTTAAGCCAGTCGGAGAGATAAAGAACAAGAGCGATGAGAAAAAACCAGGGGCGTTTATTGAAAATTTTTGCTGTAAATTCCTGAAGGTAAAAACGCGTTACGTGAAAGTCGAGACAACCAGCCTGCTCCAATGCCCGAAATGGCACAAGGGCTATGAAGGCTTGTCCTGGATATTCACGGATGAAGTCGTGATCGATTGATCTTTTACCGAAACTTCCGTTGTTTATGGGGACGTTCCCTAAGGTACTACCTTAAGTTTTTTTAAAGAATACGGGTTTATACTGCTCTCTAATTCGGATAATCAGATGAGGTGTCCCTTTAGGGAACGTCCCTGATCTCCTTGATTGCCCAGTCAGCGGCTCGTGCGATAACGTTCCTCGGTGATTTCATCTCTGCCGCTTTTTTTAAAAAAGAAACATGCGATTGGTCGCCGCATTTTCCGATCGATCTCAATGCTTCGGCCTGAGCAAGGTAGCTGTCGTCTTTTTCGAACCGATCTTTGAAGAACGAAACCAGTTCCGCCTCTTCATAATCCCCGAGCACTCTCAACGCAGACACTCTGACTTTTGAGTTCTGGTCTGTGCATTTGTCCTTGAAGAGTTCGATATCCTCCTTGCGTTTGAGCTTTCCCAAGGTTTCGACCGCACTTCTCCTCACGGCCCAGAATTCATCATGGTTCGCGCTGTCGATCAAACCTTTTATCGTGCGGGAATTATCTTTAAATCGAGAAAGTTCTGATGCCGCCCAGTCCCTTCCGATAACATCGTCATTTTTGAGTTGATAGAGAAGCTCATCCAGGCTCTTTTCGAAAGTCCATTCTTTCAGGAGATAGTTCCCCTCATCAAACCTGACCATCAGAGGCTTTTTATCGACGGGAAATTCGAACACTTGCTCTTTCTGTTTGAGCCACACTTTTACGGATGTTTTCTTTCCTGGCGTGATAATCCCGATGGTCACCGGGATCGTGTAGACAGGAACACCCTGAGAAGTGTCCTGAATTTGGATCACCTTCAACTTGAGTTTTTGTCTGTTTTCATCCCATGTGGTGCTAATGTCGAAAACCGGATGTCCCGGTTTATAGATGAACTGCTCGAAGAACCAGTCCAGGTTCTGTCCGGTGACCTCTTTAATCGCGATCATCAAATCATGGGTGTCGACTGCCTGGAATTCGTGTTTGTGCAGGAAATATTTCAGAGTCCGGAAGAAAGGCTTGTCTCCGATGACATACCGTAGCATATGGAGAACGCATGCCCCTTTGGGATAGGTGTGGCTGTCGAAGTTTTCCTGAGGCCGGTTGTATCTGTCGAAAACGATCGGACGCATGTAGCGCGTGTGCGCTTCCCTCAGATACTGATTCTTTTTACCAAGGAGTGCATAGGCGCCTTCGTCTTCTCCCAGGTCGTGCCGCGTGTAGAGATAATCGGAATACGTGCCGAAGCTCTCGTTCAGCCAGGTTTCGGACCAGGTCCGCAGCGTGATCAAGTCTCCCCACCACTGGTGGGCGATCTCGTGGGCGATGATTCTCTGCCAGGAAAAATCCTGTTCAGCCCGTCTGTCATGGATGACCCGTTGACCGAGAACCGTAGCCGATGTGCTCTCCGCGCCACCTCCCATCCGGGGAGATGTGACCTGCGCGTACTGCGCCCAGGGGTAGTCATAACCGAACAGTTTATTGAAAAAGTCGATCATCTCAGGAGTTTTTTTGAAGATCCATTTTGCATCCTCCACATCCTTCTCGTAAACCCAGTAAGTGACAGGCAACGAGCCGAGGGAATCTTCGATGACTGCGAATGGACCGATAGCCAGCATAAAAAGATAGGTGGAATGGGGAAACTCCTGCGACCAGTGATAGGTTTTGGTGCCGGTCTTCCTGTCTTCTTCGACGCTGACCATCCTGCCGTTGGAGAGCACCTTGTATCGGTCCTTGACAGTGATGATCATCTCATTGGTCACTTTATCATGCGGGTAGTCATAACAGGGAAACCAGTGATGTGCTTTATCCGGCCAGGAGATGGTCGAGACCATGCGAGGATTGGCAGGGCCTTCTTTGTCAAAAAACAGGCCGTGTTTGGGGTCTGCGGCGTGATACTTGACTGTGAATGTCACTGTCTCGCCGTAATCATAGGCTTTCGATAAAACCACTTTGAGATGTTTGTCTGTCTGCTTGAACTCAAGAGGATTGTCCCTGGAGTCCAGAACAGCCGAGACCACCAGTTCCTCCGCGTCCAGCACACACTCTTTGAAGTCATCTTTGAGCGGAGACAAGGTGATTCGGTTTTCTCCCTGGAAATATTTTTTGTCTAAATCAAAAGTCAGGGCGATGCGGTAGTGTTTGGCATCATAATCCCGGCTCCTTTCAGACTGGAGAGGCCGCTCGTAGATATCGATTTTTTGGGCGGACAGAAAACAGGTAAAAATAAGGATGATTGATAAAAACGATGCGATTCTTTTCATGTCGAGACTCCCTGAGAGAATTATTTCTTTTTCATCAAGTCTTCGATCTCAGCCACCGACCTGGGAATTCCTTGTGAGAGATTTTCGTATCCTTTTTCCGTGATCACGACCGTATCCTCGAGACGGATCCCCATTTCCTGGTCAGGGTAAGGGATGTTGATGTCGCAGGCAAACACGAATCCCGGACGCAGGACTTCCTCCGGGCCGGAAAACGTTCCCATGGGGTCATGCGTGGCCAGGCCGATCGAATGATTGTACCCGCCGTACCGGATCAGCCCTCTGAATTTTCGATCTTCAGGATCATACCCTTCTTGAATGAGGAACTGTTTCACTTTCTCTCCCACATCCTTGAACGTGATGCCCGGCCGGTAATTGTCCAGGCAGGTTTTCCGGATTCCGTAGGCCATCTCGTATATTTTTTTCTGTTTCGCCGAAAACTTTCCGTTAGCCGGAAAGGTGATGGAGATGTCCGCATTGTAGTAGCCGTATTCGGGCCCAGCATCTAGGATGATGAAATCTCCGTTTTTCAGTACTCTGTCATGCTTGTGGTAATGGCCGAAGGCGTGATTCGGCCCAGACATCAGGATGACATAAAACGCCAGCTCCTGCGCCATTTCCTTCTTGCAGACGTATTCGAACAGAGCCGCTAGTTCCTGCTCAGAAATTCCAGGACGAGTCGCTTTCATCACAGCGATATGGGCTTTGACGCCGATTTGACCGGCCTTGCGCAGAAGATCGATCTCTGCGGGTGACTTTATCTTCCGAAGGTTCCAGAATAAAGGGGAGCAGTCTTTGACCGTGATGTGAGGGAATTTCTCCTTCAATCGCTTCACGAATTGAAGCTCGCGCGTCAGCCTTCCGTCCCACATGTTCATGGTCATCGTCCTCTGCAGTGCCCTGAATTTTTCATTGGTATTCTCCCGGCTCAGCTCCTCGGACCGGAACATCGTGTAAAAGACATCGGTTTGCAGACTCAACCTCGAAAGAGTGGAGGACAGACGTTCGAGCGGGGAGATTCTCTCAATCCCGGTCACCTCAGTGGGCTTACGCACGAGTTCAAGAGAAATTCCTTCTCCTTGAGCTTCCGTTTCGCTGATCGAAAAGAACAGAGTACTTACTTTACTCATCCCGTCCATGATCAAGACAGCGTTGGGAATCTCCACACCTGTAAAATAGAAGAAATCGCTGCTCTGGAAGAATTGTCTATCCGATGCCGGAGTGGTCGCCCCCAGAATGACCGCCACTCCGTCGGGAATTTGTTCCATGAATTTAGCCCGTCTCGCTGCATATTCGGATTTATCAAACCAGCTTCCGGCAATACAGTGCTGTGCGAGAATAAGTATGAATATGATATTCAGTGAGATCAAAATTTTCTTATTCATTGGTTACCTCCGATTGCTATAGAATGTTTAATCATATTGAACAGAGAAGTGAATTAAAAGTCATTTCTGTTTTACAGGATTTTTACTTTTTCCATCGGCTGGCTTGTCTTTATTCCCGGCCCACACAATTTCTAAGAACTAAATGTCCTTGCGAGTGAATCGTGGCAATCTCACATTCATAAATCAGGACTAAATTAATAAAAAATCGTGAAGTTTACAATTTTATTTTTCCATCTTGGGGACGTTCCCGAGAGGAACACCCTTCTTTTCCGATTTCTCATTTATATATAATGAAAGAAAGAATATCCCTGCAGGGAACGTCTCCAATTGCGTATTGACACATAAAATAACAACAGGTAAAGTGATGACCTTATCATGAGAAAGACTGAAACCTTTTCTCGTTGGGGGATAATCTTTGCCGGGATCGGCATGGCCATCGGAACAGGAAATCTCTGGCGTTTCCCGCGGATCGTTTCTCAGTACGGCGGAGGAGCTTTCATGATCGCCTGGATCATTTTTCTCTTCATCTGGGCCATTCCTCTTCTGACCATTGAGCTCGCTCTGGGCAAAAAGATCAGAATGGGCGTTATCGGTTCGTTCGGGAAAATGATGGGACGAAAGTATGCCTGGATGGGAACCTTCGTGGCCTTTGTGACAGCAGCGATCACTTTTTATTATACGGTTGTGACAGGCTGGTGCATCAAATACTTCTTTGCCACCTGTTTTCATGGATTGATCCGGAAAGACCCGATCCAATACTGGGAGACTTTCACTTCTTCCTGGGAACCGGTCGGCTTCCACTTCCTGGCCATCTTCATAGGCTGTTCCATAATTTATTTTGGAGTTGTCAAAGGAATAGAAAGAGCGAACAAGATCCTCATCCCGTCTCTGTTTGTGCTCCTTCTGATAGCCGTGGGACGTTCCCTCACTCTTCCCGGTGCTGTGCAGGGCTTAAACTTCCTTTTCTCCCCAAATCTTTCCCAACTGGGAGATATCAAGGTCTGGCTGAACGCCTTGAGCCAGGCAGCCTGGTCAACCGGGGCAGGATGGGGTCTGATGCTGACCCTGGGAGTTTACTCCAGAAAAAAAGAAAACCCGCTGCTGACCACAGCCGCACTGGGATTCGGCAACAATATGGCTTCACTCCTGGCCGCCGCAGCCGTGATCCCGACGGTTTTCTCGTTTTTCGCCGGCCAGAATCTGGCCCAAGAAAAAGTCCTGGATATCATGAGGCAGGGAAATGAAGGATTGACCTTCAAATGGATTCCCATCCTGTTTTCCAAAATCCCATCCGGGAATTTCTTCCTGGCGCATTTCTTCATGGCCCTGTGCTTTGCAGCCTTCTCTTCACTCATTACTCAACTTGAGCTGATCTCCCGGATCTTCATGGATACCGGACTCACCCGAAAAAAAGCTGTGGTTATCGTTGGATTATGCTGTTTTGTCCTGGGGCTTCCTTCTGCCATCAGTATGGGTTTTTTCAACAACCAGGACTGGGTCTGGGCCATGGGGCTGGTGGTGAGCGGTTCGTTCTTCCTCATCCTCGTACTCAAGGTCGGCCCGAGAAAGATCCGAGAAGAGATCATCACTCGTACTGAGCACAAAATCAGGTTGGGCCGATGGTTTGATTTTCTGGTGACTTTTTTCCTTCCGGTCCAAATAATCGCTATGCTGGGCTGGTGGTTCTGGGACAGCTATTCTGCTAATCCCGGGAACTGGTGGAATATACTTTCAAAGACATCGATCGGAACCGTGATCTTTCAATGGACAGTGGCACTGGCGATTTTCATTATTTTTAACAAGCTCATCACTAAAAAACTTTCTCTGGATAAAAATGACGATTGAAGCTCTGATAACCATGATCCTGATCTTCGGGATCTGCCTGGGGGGATTTATTCTGTTCTTGTATCTTTCTTCTAAAGAGAATTAATCCTTTTATCTTTTTCTTTTCTGGCGTCTTTCGATGTCTTCCTGGAGAAGCTTCTGCGCCAACTCGTCTGAATCTCCATAAAGCTCCTGCAGGCGCTTCAGTTCCGCTTTCATCTCTTTGACGGTATTCGCGTAAGCGGGATCATCGTAGACATTGTTCAGTTCCCGGGGATCCTTTTCCAGGTCGTACAGCTCCCAGGCGTCAATGTCATGATAGAAATGGATGAGTTTATGCTGTTTGGTCCGGACACCGTAATGACGCTTGGTCATGTGAACGGCTGGGTACTCGTAGTAATGATAGTAAACGGACTGGCGCCAATCCTTGACCTTCCGACCCTGGAGAAGCTTTCCCAGGGAGTGTCCCTGCATGTCCTGTGGAATGTCCGCACCGGCGAGCTCGAGGAAAGTGGGCGCGAAATCGAGGTTGGAGACCAGCTCGTCATTCACAGATTCAGGCTTGATCGTGCCGGGAAAACGGGCCACAAGAGGCATACGGAGGGATTCTTCATACATGAACCGTTTATCGTACCAGCCGTGGTCGCCAAGGTAGAAGCCCTGGTCTGAGGTGTAGAGAATGATGGTGTTTTCGGCCAGGCCGGATCTGTCCAGATAGTCCAGGACGCGCCCGATGTTTTCATCCACTGCGGCTATGCACCCCAGATAATCCTCCATGTACCTCTTGTATTTCCAGCGGACCAGTTCATCGCCTTCCGGTTTTTTTCGCTCGAAAGCCTCCTTTTTCGGTCTGTAAGCCGCTTCCCAGGCCGCTTTCTGTTCTTCATTCAGACGGGCAGGGGGAGGCCCCATCTTCAGGTCATATTCATTCCGCATGTGGTCGCGAAGAGTCATCTCCTGTTCGGATGCTGCCACGGAGCGTGTCGAATAATCATCAAACAGTGTATCCGGTTCAGAAAATTTTACGTCATCATATTTTGTCAGGTGACGCGGAGCCGGCTGCCAGTTTCTGTGAGGGGCTTTGTGGTGGAGCATCATCATAAAAGGCTTGGTCTTGTCGCGCCGGCTCTCGAGAAACTCGAGAGCGATATCGGTGACGATATCCGTGACATAGCCCGGATACTGTTTTCTTTCGCCCATCTCGATCAGGTCCGGATTGTAATAGTGTCCCTGTCCGGGGAGAACGTTCCAGTAATCGAACCCGGTCGGATCACTCTTGAGATGCCACTTGCCGATCATGATTGTCTGGTATCCGGCTTGCTGGAGGATCTTGGGAAATGTCTGCTGCGTGCCGTCAAACCTCAGCGCGTTGTCCCGCACGCCGTTGAGATGACTGTGTTTACCGGTCAGGATGACAGCCCGGCTCGGAGCGCAGATGCTGTTGGTGCAGAAGCAGTTCTCGAATCGAACTCCCTCAGTGGCGATGCGGTCGATGTTGGGCGTCGTGTTGATCCGGCTTCCGTAACAGCTCATGGCATGAGAGGCGTGGTCGTCGGTCATGATAAACAGGATGTTGGGTTTTTTGGCCCAGGGTTTCTTTCCGCCCAAACAGCCGGGAATCGCCAGTGATGCCATTCCCAGTCCTATGGTTTGCACGAATTGGCGTCTTTTCATCGGATTCCTCCCCTGAGTAGTTCCTGTTTAGGCTTTTTTCATTCATAATACCCAATACCATAATGGCAAGTCGTTATCAATTGAAAACATTATTGCTTCAATTATTGAGCTTTTTTGACAAATGGATTTGAAATAGGATGCCATTTGTGGTATTCACACTTCGAGTGAATCCTGTCGGATTTGTGAAGTTTTCAAGTATCATGACAGATCGTTCATCAGGGACTTCGAGGCTGCTATATTGATAGGAGTGAAGCCGGAAGAATTCATGGAAAGAACGTGCTGGAAAGTACTTTAGAGATTCATCTAATCTAAAAAAGGGAGCATAAAAATGACGGCTAAACTGATCAAAGGAAAGGAAATTCGTGAAGAGATCCTGGCCGAGATAAAAGCCGAGGTGGATAGAATAAAAGAAGAGCACGGTGTTGTTCCCGGGTTGGTGACCATTCTGGTCGGAGAAGATCCCGCTTCGGTCTCGTATGTCACGGCGAAGATCAGGACAGCCAACAGCCTGGGTTTCAAGGAAGTTCAGGTCAACAAGCCCGAATCCATAACAGAGGAAGAACTGTTATCCCTTGTAGACAAATACAACAAGGATGAGACGGTCCACGGCGTTCTGGTGCAGCTCCCGCTTCCCAAGCACATCAACGAAAAAAAAGTAATCAATGCCATCGACCCGGATAAGGACGTGGACGGATTTCATCCGATGAACATGGGGAGGCTTGTGATCGGCGGTTCCGAAGTGAAGTTTCCCCCATCCACACCTGCAGGAATTCAGGAGATGATCAAATGGGCCGGCGTCAAGACAGAAGGGGCGGAGGTCGTGGTGGTCGGCCGCTCGAATATCGTGGGCAAGCCGGTCGCTATCATGCTGCTCCAGAAGCAAGAGTATGCCAACGCCACGGTGACCGTGATCCACACTCGGACAAAAGACATGGCGTCTCACTGCAAACGGGCGGATATCCTGATCGTGGCGGCCGGGGTCCAGGGTTTAGTCAAGCCTGAATGGATCAAACCCGGGGCCTGCGTTATCGATGTTGGTGTTAACAGGGTCGGGACAAAAATCAGCAAGAAAACCGGCCGGGAAGTGGCCATCCTGAAAGGTGATGTGGATTTTGATGCCGCCAAGGAGATCGCGGGATGGATTACGCCTGTTCCGGGAGGTGTCGGACCGATGACCATCACCATGCTGATGAGAAACACACTCAACGCCTTGAAGTATAAGCTTGGGATTGCCTGATATTTTTCCCTTTTACAGAGTACAGAATAGACTTTCTGTAAGCCCTTCCAAATCGGATGGAGGCGTCTTAATAGCGAAATAATTAGTGCTTGCTCAAAAGAGATATTTTTATATAATTATGGGGAATCGGGAGAAATCTAATAAGCAGGCAAACGCATTCAATTGGTGATGGAGTCTGTGGATATCATTTTAAGGAGGGAAAACCATGAGTAATGGAACTCTGCCGGGATATTTAAAATCAGCGACGCCGAATCCGGCCGAAAACCGGACACCCTGGTATAAGAACACCGCCCAATCCTATGCGGGAATTTTTCTTTCGGTACCGTTTATGGCGGGAATGGCCGGCGCGCTCCAGTTCGGCAGCCTGTGGGCCGGGATCGTCGGATTGTTTTTAGGAGCTTTATTCTGTTTTGCGCTGTTCTATGTGCCGGGACTGCTGGGAATGCAGACAGGCATGCCTTTATATGTGGTGGGTTCCTCGACGTTCGGAACCAAAGGAGGGATTCTTATCCCGGGATTGCTTATGGGATTTTTGCAGATTGGCTGGCATGCGGTGTTCACCTTTTCAGCGGCATCGTTCTTCATGTCTGCTGTGGGTTCAGACGCAGGCCCCAACTCTGCTTTTTTCTGGATCGTTTGTATCATCTGGGGTTTCATGCTGGCCCTGGTAGGTGCCGTAGGGATCAAATGGTTGGGCTGGCTGTCAAGCTGGATTCCCCTGTTTCCGCTGTTGATCATTGTCATCGCGGGCTTTGCGAATATGGAGGGGCTGTCCACTTTTAGCTCGTCTGTATCGATTTCCGAAGGTGCTTTGGTCGTCATTCCTCTCATGGCTTTAGGTGCCTTTGCAGCGATGCAAGCCGCAGCAGGTTTCTTTGCCACGGCAGGTGCAGCGGGCGCAGATTTCACGATGAACAACCGGAATAGAAAAGATGTGGTCCTGGGAGGATTCTTTGGTATCACAGGGGCGGCATTGGTGGCCGGAGTTTTTGCTTTGTTGACCATCGCGGGTGCCGTGGGAAAAAATCCTCAAATCGCTGTTGACGGAGGAATGGGAACTGCAAACCTGGATGTTTTTGCTGTCTTCATCGGTTCTATCAGCGCGGTCGGAGGGATCGTGGCCTTAATTATGTTCTGGGTGTTTGTTATCGCCTGTATCTGTCCGACAGGATTCTGCGCCTTTTTGGCGGGGAATGCCTTTTCCACCATGTTTCCTAAGCTCCCGAGGATCGGGTTGACTCTGGGAGCGGGTGCTGTAGGGACCGTTCTGGCGGCGACCGGCGTGGCTCAGGATCTTGTTGGCTTCTTCCTGATCATCGGTGCGTCATTCGGACCGATCATCGGAGCCATGACCGCGGATTATCTGAAAAGCGGAAAATGGCTGGGACCGCGCCAGGGAATCAACTGGGCAGGATATATTGCCTGGGCGATCGGGTTTGCCGTCGGGATTTTAGGCGTGATTCCAGGAATCGGCTTTCATTACGGGTTGGAAACACTGATGTCGTTCGTGGTGGGATTCACCGTTTATCTGATCCTGAGTGAGCTCGGACTCGAGCCAAAGGTGGTTGAACTGGGCTCGTCGCAGACGAAATAGGTGAAGCTCGAGTAGGAATATCAATCATATAATGCAGTTGACTCTAACATGGATGTTTCACGGGTGGAGTCGTTTCCCCCTCATGAACTGATCAGATATTGACACTCTCTCTGTGAGCATATATTAATAGAAGGGTGAGAAAATCGGTTAAAGAAATCTATGCATGAAAGGATAGGAATCATGAACAAAAATAAGGAAAATACAACTCAGAAAGGATCAAAAATCACGCGGCGGGAATTTCTCGGCAGTACGGCCACGGCCGCCGCCGGGCTGATGATCGTTCCCCGCCATGTGCTGGGAGGGCCAGGTGTGAAGGCGCCCAGTGATACGCTGAATATCGGGTGTGTGGGCGTCGGCGGACAGGGTTCGTGGGACACCAGGAGTGTCAGTTCAGAGAATGTTGTCGCCCTGTGCGACGTGGATACTTTGCACATTGCGAGCTTCCTGAAGTCGGACAGGAATGATCCCCAGCATGTGGAGATGTACCAGAAGGCCAAGAAATACCAGGATTTTCGCATCATGCTGGATAAGGAAAAAAATATCGATGCCATCACGGTCACTACTCCGGATCACACGCATGCTGTTATAGCCATGAAAGCCATTAAGATGGGCAAGCACCTGTTCGTCCAAAAGCCCCTGACACACACGATTAAAGAAGCCCGGATGCTCGCCAGAGCCGCGAAAAAAGCAAAAATCGTGTCCCAGATGGGAAATCAGGGGCATGCGGGTGAAGGCGCGCGTTTGATCAACGAGTGGATTTGGGATGGTGCCATAGGTGATGTGCGCGAGGCTCATGTCTGGACGAACCGGCCGATCTGGCCGCAGGGGATCGATGCGCCTGAAGAGATTCCTTCTGTGCCGTCAACCTTGGACTGGAATCTGTGGCTCGGCCCGGCTCCGTTTCGGCCTTATCATCCGGCGTACATGCCCTTTCTTTGGCGCGGATGGTGGGATTACGGAACAGGTGCCTTAGGAGACATGGGTGCCCATCTGATGGACCAGCCCTTCTGGGCTTTGAAACTCGGGTATCCGAAGACCGTTCAAGCCAGTTCTACCCGGTTCACAAAGGATTCCTACCCTGTCGCAGAGGTCGTCACGTATGAATTCCCGGCCCGTGGAAAGATGCCTCCTGTGAAATTGACCTGGCATGACGGCGGGTTAATGCCTCCCCGGCCCGAAGAAATGGAACCGGGACGCAAGATGGGTGACGACGGCGGAGGAGTCCTGTTCATGGGTGATAAGGGAATGCTGATGTGCAGCACGTACGGCAGGAATCCCCGAATTGTTCCCGAGACCAAGATGAAAGAATACAAGCGGCCGGAAAAAACGATCCCCCGTTCACCCGGAATCCATCAAGAGTGGATAGAAGCGATCAAGGCTGGGAAAAAATCGACCACCGACTTTGAATATTCCTCGGTTCTGACCGAGATCATGCTGCTGGCCAACATCGCAGTCCGGATGCAGGAACACAACATGAAGTTGGAGTGGGACGGAAAAAAGATGGCGTTCACCAATCTGCCCGAGGCGAACAAATACATCCACAAGGATTATCGTCCCGGCTGGTCCCTGTAACACATCTGTCACAGTCATATTGCCGCCTGAGAAAGACTGATCTCTTTTAAGGATTGTTGAGAATTAGAGCGCATTCACCAACCATATAGTCAGGAGGCGAACATGGAAAAGCCCGCGCTGATTTTCTTTATATCTTTGATATTTTTCTCTGTATACATAGCTGGTTGCCAGCAAAGTTCGACAAAACCGGAAGATACAAAATCCGAGCAGCAGTGGAAGATTCACGACCCGGACCGGCCCTTGCCTCTTGTGGTTGATCCGGGCCCGGCCGGAGATCCCGTGTCCGCGCCCTCTGACGCCATCGTGCTTTTCGACGGCAGTGACTTGTCTCAGTGGTCCGACAGCAAAGGACAGCCGGCCCGGTGGAAAATCGAGAATGGGTATATGGAGGTTGTGAAAAAGACAGGCTCTATCCGCACCGTTCGGGGCTTTGGAGATTGTCAGTTCCATATCGAATGGTCCTCGCCTCTACTTGCGACTGGTGAAGGACAGGGCCGGGGAAACAGCGGGGTTTTCCTGATGGACACCTATGAGGTCCAGGTGCTCGACTGTTACGAAAACAAGACCTATGCCGATGGGATGACCGCAGCTGTTTACGGTCAGTATCCACCGCTGGTCAATGCCTGCCGTCCTCCCGGAGAATGGCAGACATATGATATTGTTTTCCGCCGTCCGCATTTTGCTGAAGACGGCAGCCTGATTTATCCGGCCCGGATGACCGTGTTTCACAACGGCATCCTCGTGCAGAATAACGTGGAATTGATGGGCCCCACTGCCTGGAAAAAGCGTGTTCTCTACCAAGCACACGCAAATAAGCTTCCTCTCTCACTCCAGGACCACGGCAGCCCGGTCCGCTTTCGCAACATCTGGATCCGCGAACTCGAATAAAAAGAAGTAAAAAAGGGGCCAGGCCCCTTTTTTACTTCTTTTTTACTTTTTAATGAGGGACCGGATCCTGAAAAGCTCCTTGAGCACACTGAATGCTTCACTCCGGGGCCGCAGGCGGGTATCCAGGTCGCAGCTCCACTCCACCGGGAATTCTTCGATCCTGTAGCCTTTTTGGAGGGCCCGGAGGAGGATTTCCAGCTCAAACATGTATCCTCTGGTCTGGCATTCTTCGAACAATTCTCTGGCTATCTCTCCATTGTAGAGCTTGAACCCGCACTGAGAATCGGTGATCCTGCGGGGCAGGCCTGTTATTGCGATTGAAGCCTGACGGAAGAGCCAGGACAGGAACCGGCGTTTCCGGCTTCGGTCAATGAGGATTCGGGTGTCCTTCAAACGGCGGGAGGCCATGGCAATATCCAGATCTCCAGCTCGAATCTTCTTGATTTGCTCTAAAGCGTTGGCATAAGGAATGCATGTCCCGCTGTCCGCGAACATTACGACATCTCCCTGTGTTTTCGCAATCCCGGTCTTCACCGCAAATCCCTTGCCTGAATTTTGTTCCAAACTGATAACTTCGAGTCCCACAGAAGAGAGAACGCTTGCCTTTCGGGCCGCGTCAGCCGTCCCATCGCTGCTCCCGTCGTCGACAACGATCACTTCGCCATTAAACTTATTTTCGTCTATAAAAGAGGCGGCAGCTTCCACGTCAAAGCGGATCTTCTTGGCCTCATTCAGGGCCGGAATGACGATTGAAATATCCATTAATTTACTTTCTTCTTCTGTAGAAACGTGTCCCAGAGATTCTGATCTATGTACAAAGCCAGCAGGATACCGGGGCGAAGCTCATAGTATTCGAGCAGATGATTGTCCTCCAGATAAGGCTGGAGTTGACTTGTTTTATCTAAGGAGGAAATGATGAGGGGGACATTAGCAAGCGCTCCGGCTTCCCCCACCTCCTGCCAGTATCCCACTCTTCCGAAGCCTCTCAGGTACCAAGGCAGGGGCCAGGCTTCGTCTGGCTGCGTGATCACTTTGATCAGCATTTGTTCCTGATCTGGGTGATGAGGGGACAAATCGTTGATACGTTGGATAAGATTCATGAAGTCCATGCTGGTGTGAGCATACACGTAGGGATTGCGGGAGTCCGCGTAGTATTTGAAATTCGCACGGTAACACTGCATTCCCAGGTGAATGAGGCCTAAACCGAGCACCAGAATAACCGCGATCCGGAAAATCAGTTTTTTGCTGATTCTGAGCAGGAATGAAGCGCCGTATCCGGCAAGCAGTATAAATCCGATATAAAAGGGAAGCATGTTCCAGGGAGTCTTGTAGGGGATCAGGGAGTATGCCGCCGTAGCAAGGAGTGTATAGAATGCGACATAACGCAGGAAGAAAGGAACGGAATCTCCGTTGGTGAGAGGCCTGAAGGCGGCATAACCACCCACCAGCGCCAGCCCCAGGATCAAGGCTTCGCTCCAGACAGGGCCATTCCCGTATTGAGAGAAAGCCAGCATCTTTAAATAGTAATAGAACGGATGGGAATGGAATCCGGCATCCCCCGCCCGGCCAAGATAGCTTCCGAAGGCCAGCACCGAATCCAGGATCCCTTTGGGATTCTGGAAAAAAGAGGAATACAGGAGCAGAGAGACCAGGGCTCCTGTCCCCAGAAAGATAAGTAGATGGCTGATTTTTGGCATGTCCGGCATGTCTTCCTGCCGGACGGATTTTTTAAGGGATATTCGGGTCAAGAACAGAGCCGCGAGCATGGCCCCGAAAGCGATGATGCAGGTTTCCTTCGTGGCGAACATCATACCGCAGAAAAGTCCAGAAGCCGCAGCCCAGAATGGAGAACGGGTCCGCGTGTAGCGCCAGGCTGCCGCAACAGCGCCCACAAGGAAAAAGACCAGGAGTGTTTCCTGAATGTAGAACCTGCTGTAGAAGACCATGGCCGGTGAGACGGCGGCGAATATTCCGGCAAAAACTGCGGCCTCAAGAGAGACCCCGTCTTTAAGAAGCAGGAAGAGCAGGATTATTCCCACTCCCAAAATCATGGGTAACAAGCGCAGGGTTTCTTCATTCAGAGAAGAGAATGATGTGCCGCTGGCAACCCAGGCAAAGGGGAGAGATAGATAATAAAGGCTCGGGCCGTGGTGTTCGGTCCTGTCATAACGGTATTCGCCCTTCTCCAGCAGGATGCCGAACTTGACGGCCTGGTTGGCCTCATCGTGGTGCATCGGACGCAGGTCAAGCTGGATCAAGCGAAACAGCAGAGCTCCGAGGACAACGAGGATGAAGAGGCCGTAAAGGGCTGTTTTTTTATTCATTTCACAGGTGTGCCGTAAACCTCCACTTCCACATAATGATTCATATCATTCGAGGTATTGCCTCTGCTGTAGAGGCGGACATACCTGGCCTTAACGCCTCGGGAATCGACCAGGCGCCCTTCGTTGACTTCGATGTATTCCTTGTCCTTGCCGACTCCCAGTCCAGCAGAGTTGTCATGGTCATTATTGAAAACCGTTTTGACACCGGTGATGAAGTCGGCGTCATCTGAGACCTGGATGATCACATCGCGGTAGACTCGGGCCTGGCTGTGGTAGTGCCAGATCAAAATGGCGTTCAGGTGATAGGAGCCTTCGAGGTCGATCTGCACATACTGCACTCCGGGGCCGAACTCCACGTAATATCCTTCCTCGCCGGATTTTTCCCCGTCAGTGACAAACTCCATCTCACCGATGATCGGTTCTGTATCGCTTCCGGTGACCGGTTTATCCAAAGAGAGGAGCAAAGTGCCTTTGGGGACATAGAAAGGCCTGCGTTTTTTCCCGGTTATTCTTTCCAGGTTCGGCGAACGGATGTTTTTGGGCGTTCCCACGAACATGGGTTTGGGCAGTTTCAGCTCCAACACCACTTTTTCCTGGTCCGTGTTCTGGGAATCAATCCCTCCTCCGAGCGTAAAAAGGGCTGTGACTGAAAAAGCGAAAGCGAATAAATAAATCTTTTTTATCATTTCAAGCTCCTTTTTGTCTCAATCCATCTGTTTTATTATCTATAGTGAAATTTTTTTTATGAGATTGCCACGTCCTTGTTGAATATCTCGCAGGTCTGAGAATCGATGATGACAAGGGCCCAGACCTCAGGATGGCTGCTGCAAAAGGCCTTGACCTCTTTTGTACTCATGACCATAAACGCGGTGGAAAGGGCATCGGAAGAGGTCGCGGAGGGATGAGAAACCCAGGCAGCCAGATGGCCTTTTGCCGGTTTGCCGGTTCTCGGGTCGATGATATGCTTGCCCTTAACCTCGGTGCCGGAACCGCTCAAGGCTCTGTCCTTTAGAAAAAATTCTTTCGGGGATTGAGCGCACTCCCAGGTGCCTCCGATCCCGACTGGCCAATCCTTTGTCTTGGAGACACTGTCAGGGGGAACGCCAACCGCCAGTGCTGAACTGGTCCCGCCATGGACCAGCGCGTTATCAATGTCCCAATCGGACAGGATCTCGAGGGTTTTATCCAGAGCATATCCTTTCCCGATGCCTCCAAGGTCCAGGTGAACATGCTCCGCTTGAGCCTTAGTATCGCCCGGACGGATTTTGACCTGGTATCCTTGAGGAGTCCGGGAGAGGTCAATCAATCCCATTCTATTAGTTTTCAATTTTCGGTGTTTCGGGACATTGCCCTCCTTGTATTTTACCAGAGAGCCGATGTTGACATCAAAAGCCCCGCGGGTCTGAGATTGGATCGAGCTGGCCGTTTCGAGACACTCGTAAGTCTCGACACCAATCAAAAGGGATTGACCGGGCTTGAGGCTGTTGATCTGCCCGATATCGCTACCGGGATTGAAGCGGCTGAAGAGATTTTCGATCCGGTCGATCTCGGAAAATACAGCCTGAGAAACCTGACGGCTGTAAGTCTCGTCTTTTCCGGCGATCAGGAGCTCAAAGGTTGTCCCCATAGCATGATGAGCAAACCGGAAGACAGACTCACCCCTGGAATCATCACTTTTTATCATTGACCCGGCTGAAATAGGCAAAAGCGATCGCTGACAGCAGAGAAACCAATGCGCTGTATCTATGGACTTCGAAAAAGTCCAGTTGAATGATCAAGGAGAAGTAGGGCAGCATCAAGGTCAGCGCTGTGACGATCAGGCAGAGTCCTGAAGCGACAAAGACCCAAAAGAAGATTGGGGACCACGGAAGAGCGGCTTTTCCCCCAGAGGCCGGAGTATCTTTGCCCTGCGCCGGCTCATCCGCATCCAACCTGTAATGCCGGGCCCGCAGGATTGTTGCCAAGGGAAGACAAACCGCGAATAAACCGCCCATCGTGAAATGAAGGAGAAGGAAAGAGCCAAACAGCCTCTGAGAACTCAGCAGGGCAAAGAGAAATCCACTGGCTGCAAGAAGACAGTAGCTTATTCCCAGACAGAGGATGACCCATCGTTCTCTGGCCGGGTGGCGGAGGATGATCCATTGATTATATCTCTCTTTCCAGCCCTTGATCCCGGCTGATTGTAAAAATTTGAATATCCGGTGGAAGAGCCATGAGAGATAGCCTGCTGCAGAAGAGCTGCCGGAACCTTTTCCGGATGCATCTTGTGATTTTCTGAAACGATGGAGTGTCAGCGCAAAGATCAGTCCCAGCACAGACGCCGCGGAGATGATGCGGAATATCACGGCTGCCTCCTTTTTTCTATCAGCCCGGTGAATCTCGCCAGGGCCAGCAGAACCCCAAGGAGCAGCATGGAGCCAACGATCAGAGCCGAGATAAACAGGGCTACTTTAAACGCCGGACGGATTCTAAACGAGAGGCCGAAAAGCTTTTGATACGGCTTGTCCAACCCCATGAGGGAATGAGCGGAGCGCACGGCGACTTTCTTGGTCAGGAGAGGCCCGTCGCCCGTCATGCTGTTGAAAAAGAAAACAGATCCCTCTGTATGGCAGTCTGTGCAGTCTTTTATGCCGAGGGACTGCTGGGCCGGACGCACCTGATGAGCCAGCGGCCAGATGACCGGTTCGGCGGCAGCGTGATCGGCGGCAAAAAGATTCCCGGCCTCATCGAGCTGGAACATCTTCCCGCCCGATACATAGAAGAATTTCTTGGCTGCTCCGGATTCCTGGGGATTTTCCAGGCTGGACAGGGATTTGAGAACACGCTCGACCTGCTCCTCGGTCAAGGTGTGCTCCTCCCCCACAGTCGCCACGGCTGTGCGAACGTCAAATTCAGAGACAATCGGTTGTGTCTTATTCTCATGAAACCAGCAGAGCTGAGGAGTGTTTACAGTCTTTCCCGGAGACTCTGTTTTATCCAGGTAGCCCTCCACGACCATGTACATCGCATCTTTATGAATTAGAGCTGGTTGGCCTGGAGAATCACTGATGGTTGCTAGGGATTCGAGTGCTTTCTGGATGCGGGTTTCTGTGTCGACATCCGGCTCTTCTGCTTCGGGATCGAATTCCGGGATAAGCGGTGCTATCTCGCCGTTTATCTTTATCACCCACAGGATTTCCGAAGGCACTTCCTCTCCTGGATAGAGTGATGCGTCGAGCCTGCGGTCCACGTTGAGTTCATAGACTTTTCCGGATGCGACAAGAGCAGGAATTCCCTCGATCCCGGAATACAGCGTGAAGGCAGTCAAGACCTCGGCAATATTCTCCTCAGAAGCCAGGATATCACCCGCGGCTTCTTCCACTTCAGCCGGTTTGAGGAGCTTAATGGTGTCTCCTTCTCTCTCTCCCCAGAAGGCCGGCCACATCAGGCGGTGAGGTGTGATTTTCCCGGTCCGGTCTCTGACAAACACGGGCTCGATGATATGGGGGAGTTCGGTGAACCACTGAGCGACTCCATAGATACCGAGCCGGTTGGCCCGGGACGTCCGGACTCGGTTGAAATTCTTCGACGGGACAGGTCCCGAGTGACAGACAGTGCAGGAGAGTTTCTCAAAATGCACAGCGGGGATGCCTGAATGCTTGGGGTAGGGCGCTCCCAGACGGCCTGAAGTTGAACCTCCCCTCCGGGAGAGATCTTCGCCGATATGACATCCTCGACAGGTGAAATCAGCGATCTCACTGTTCTGAGATTCTTCGGCTTCTCCTTCGTATCCACGGATCATGGCATGACTGATATCATTCCGGTGACAGTCGACGCACTTCATTCCTGCCGCGGAATGGATATCTTCTTTGATGCTGTATTTTTTGGTGCCGACCGGATAGACCGAATGGCATACGAGACAACGCAGATCATCCGGTTTATTGGCAATATCGAAAAACACACGGTGCTTGCTGTCGAATATTTCAGGTCTGTAACGGATGGATGGGACCACGGCCCATTCGGTGTCATCGGGATTGGGGCCATCGTAGATATCCCAGGTTCCAGGCAGACGGGATGCCATTCCCCCGACCTCGCCAAAACCTGAAGCTGCGGTGGCTGCCCAGCGAAAATTGTGACGCAACACCTGTTTTGCCCACTCACTGTGGCTCTGCATCCTTGAGGCGTTGTGACAGCCCATACAGTTGATCTCGAGTTTTCCGGAAACGTTCCATCGGGATTCCGGGCTGGTTTCATCACTTCGGGGCTCTGCCATACCTCCACCCGACATATGCCTGCCGAACAACAGAGTGAAATCCCATGGAGTCAGGCCCAGTTGTTGAGGATTCCACATCCGTTCCCAGGAACGGTAAGACAATGGAAGAACGGTCCCGGTTTTGGGCTCCACCCAGACCCAGGGTTCTCCAGTCCGGCCGTGCTGGGATGAAGAGGCGGCGTTGAAATGCCATCCTTCCTGGATGAGTGTGTAATCATGGCAGGGCGCGCAGGAGTATCGTGCGGAATAAGGCAGTGGATAGGGTTCTGAGGGAAGGATGGGCTGGTCGAATTCGTCTTTTAAAGGGATTTGATGCACCGGGGTGGTGCGGCTTCCGTCCCATTTTTGGTTTTTCTGGTCAGTCTGGGCTTCGAGGGAAATCAGCGCTGCCAGGCTGATCAGAATGAAGAGAAATATTGCTTTATGCTTCATGCTTTAAAGTGCTCGGGCCGGAAACGTAAATAACGCCGGGTTTCAATCACTTCATTCGTTTTGAGTACCGCCACCGCGCTTTCGTAGGCGATTTCGGGCGGGCAGTTGAGAGGAGTGCCGTGGAGGACAGCATTGAAAAAGTTTTCCAGATGAGGCTGATGGGCAGGCTTGGCCATTTCCACGGGAATCGGCCATCGGCCCGCCTCAGCGGTCACCCGGACATCCAGGAAGATATTCTTGGTATCCACCTTCTGGATGGGCGGTGCCTCGGATTTCAGGTATCCCTGCTTGACCAGCGACTCCCATTCAGGGGCATGCGCTTCCCGCATGGCCCAGTTCCCTCTCTGGGGAACCTCGGATATCACGAGAGAGCCGTTTTCGCCCATGAATGCCTCGTAAAAACCCCCGTGTTTGGTCGTGGTTTGGACCTGGTAAAGGCCGCGGGCTGTTCCTTTTTTTGTCTTGAACTCATAGATGGCCATGGCATTGTCATACCACTGCCAGTTTTTATAATAATCGATTCCGCCGCTGGCCATTACGGACGAAGGATTCACTCCGTACACCCAGCTGAAGAGGTCGATCTGGTGCGAGCCCAGGTCCACCAGCGGTCCCCCGCCGTACTTTTTAAACAGACGCCAGTTCCTGAATTCAGTCATGGAGGCGTATCCGAATTTCTCCAGCTTGCCCTGGTCCATGGTGTATTGTTTGGGCCAGCCCAGCATGTCACTCTTGGCCCGGTTCCACTGAGCATAGACAGCATTGATGCGGCCCAGTATATTTTTTTCATGGATCAGACGGTCGATGGCATGGATATACCGGGGATTGCTCCGGCGTTGGTGCCCGACCTGCAGAAGCTTGCCCGTCTTCCTTGCGGTCTGGACCAATGTCTTGGCTTCAGCGAGAGAGTTGGACATCTCTTTTTCACAGTAGACATGGAAGCCAGCCTCCATGCAGGCATTGGCGTGTTCCGCATGCATCCAGTCCGGAGTGGCCACGATCACCGCATCCAGTCCCTTCTCTTGACTCAGTAAATCCCGGTAGTCTTCATAAACATTGACGTCATGCCCGTATTTTTTGAGGTACCGGCTGGCATACCGCTGACTGTATTCCCAGATATCGCAGACCGCGACAAACCGGATCCCGGGAATGCGGAGGCATGACTCGATCAATACACGGCCCTGTGTGCCTGCGCCGATGAGAGCCACTTTGAGTTCGGCTGGTTTTTTATCTTCCTGTGTCTTTCCGGAAAGAGAAGTTCCGGTCAGCGCTCCTCCTGCCAGGGCCGCACTCAGTCCTGCCGAAGCAGAGGATTTGAGAAAGTCCCTGCGGGAAAACTTTTTTCCTTGACCCGTGTTTTTTAAATCAGACATTTTACCCTTCTTAAAAAGATATTATCTATCCGGTCACTCTAACCGGTTTTTCTGAAAGAAGCCGGCTGAGGCATATTGCTCAAGCTTGACCGGCCTATTCTTTCATATCTTTATCAAATGCCACTTCTGACGGTGAAAAGTTTATCCCTTTGATGAACTCCAGCGATTCCTGGGCACCGAATTCGCGGTCCATCCCGTTATCTTCCCATTCCACGGACAGCGGACCCTGGTATCCAATATCGTTGAGCTCCCGGATGATCTCCTCGAAGTTCACATCCCCGTGTCCCAGAGACCGGAAATTCCATCCCCGTCTCAGGTCTCCGAATGGAAGGTGAGAGCCGAGGATTCCGGCCTTTCCATCCAGGGTGACGGCCACATCCTTCATGTGTGTATGGTAGATCCGGTCCGCAAACTCACGGATGAACAGATGGGGCTCCATTCCCTGCCAGAGCAGGTGACTCGGGTCAAAATTCAAGCCCAGTGTCGGCCGGTGTTCGAAGACCTCCATCAGCTTCTGTGTCGTATACAGGTCAAAGGCGATCTCTGTGGGATGAACTTCGAGTGCGAATTTCACTCCGCATTTGTCGAACTCATCGAAAATCGGTGTCCAGAGCTTATGGATTGTCTTGAAGCCCTCTTCGACCATCTCATCGCTTGTCGGCGGAAAAGAATACCAGAATTTCCAGATCGGGGATCCCATGAACCCGTTCACCACCTTGCAGCCCATATTCTTGGCTGCGTTGGCTGTGGCTTTCATCTCTTCTGCGGCCCATTCCCGGAGTTCATCAGGTTTGCCTTTGACTTCATCCGGAACAAACACATCCAGCCGTTCGTCATACCGGTCGCCCACACACTGTCCGGCAAGATGCGCGCCCAGAGCCCAGCATTTCAGTTTATGTTTTTCCAGTGTCTTTTTTTTCTCTTCCACGTATCCAGTGTCTGAGGCGGCTTTCCGCACTTCCATGTGGTCTCCCCAGCAGGCGATCTCCAGGCCGTCATAGCCCCATGCGCCGGTTTTTTTGCAGATATCTTCAAAGGGCAAATCCGCCCATTGCCCCGTAAATAATGTCACAGGTCTCGCCATGATCTCCTCCTTTTTTATTGTATCATTAAAGATCTATCCAGGCGGCTCCTTTTTTAGAGCTCTCCACACACTTTTCGATAAACTTCACACCCTGCACTCCTTCGTCAACTCCGGGGAAGTCAAGTTCTTCTTCGGATAAGGATTCCCCGGAGAGTTTCTTGTTCAATGCCGTGATGAATGTGGAATAGATGTTGGCGAAAGCTTCGAAATAGCCTTCCGGGTGACCGGCAGGAATCCGCGAGTAGTTCTGGGCATGGGGGTACAGATCATCCCGGCCCCGGGAGATGATCTCGGTCGGCTTGTCCAGGTAGGAAATCCTGGCATAGTTGGGATTTTCCTGCGCCCATTCCAGGGAGCCCTTGGTTCCGTATATCCTGATTCTGAGTCCGTTATCATGCCCCACAGCGATCTGGGAACTCCAGTAAAGGCCTTTGGCTCCGCTGTCGTAGTTGACCAGGATGGAGGCATTGTCATCAAGGACTCTTCCTTCCACAAAGGTATCCAGCCTGGCGGAGAGAGATTGGATCTTCAGGCCGGTCAAATAGGATGCCATGTTCTCGATATGACTTCCGATATCCCCGACACAGTTGGATATTCCTGTCTGCTCCGGGTCGGCTCTCCAGGCCGCCTGTTTCTGTCCTGTTTCCTCGAGGAAAGTGGCCAGCCAGTCCTGGGGGTACTCCGCGTTGACAAAACGGATAGGTCCCAGGTCTCCCTTGGCGATCATTTCCCGCAGGTGTTTGACGACGGGATAGCCGGTGTAGGTGTAGGTGACACAGAAGAGCAGGTCTTTTTCAGCGGAGAGACGTTCAAGTTCTTCCGCATCCTTGCTGTCAGTGGTCAGGGGTTTATCACAGACCACGTGAATCCCGTTCTGTAGCGCCAGTTTAGCTATAGGAAAATGTGTATTATTCGGTGTGACGATGATGATGAAGTCGATTTTATCCTTACGCTTGGCTTCGGCCTCGATCATCTCTTCGAAAGATTTATAGAGGCGTTCCTTGTCCAGCGCGAGCATTTCTCCGGTCGTAAGGGTGTTCTTGTAATCGCGGGAAAAACAGCCGGCAGCCAATTCAGCCTTGCCGTCCATGGCCACCGCCTTGCGGTGAACATCTCCGATAAAAGCCTCCTGACCGCCTCCGACCATGCCGTATTGAAGTTTGGAAGTCTTTTTTCCGGAAGCACTCCCTTCTATCATAGGTTCACCTCCTTTATGATGCAGAGAAAAGTAAAGAAATCAACCTTTCAAAGACGGCTATATACTAATGCAAAACGCTCAAATTTTCAAAAAACATGATGGGGACGTTCCCCAAAGAAAAAACATTATGGGGACGTTCCCCAAGGTACCACCTCTATTAAAAAAAAAGAGAGACAGTCCCTCTTCTTTTGAAGTAAGGACTGAAAGGGACTCTCCCATTTCAAGAGGTGGTACCTTAGGGAACGTCCCCTACTAATTGTCCTTATTGCCTTTCGAGTTTTTTTCTGATCTGTTGAACGGCTTGCTTGGCTTCCTCTTCCACTCCTTTCTCCCTCAGGAGAGACTCGGCCAGCTCCAGAGCATCCTGACAGGCAAACTGAGGAAGGATTCCGAGGATGAGCTTCTTTTCCTCAGGCCGTTCAGCCCAAGCGAGCGCTTCTTTCAGTGAGCCAACCACAGCTTCCGGTGAACGATAGGGCTCCATTCCGACTATCAGGATGTAGGCCCGCATAGCCAGCACCTTATGAATGCGTTCCGATGATGTTTGCGCAACAATGGCCAGGTCTTCCTTGGGTGTCACCGTGGGCCAATCGGAGAGAGCTCGAACCGCCGCATCTCGGATTTCCGGATTATCATCCGTCAGGGCCTCTCGAACAAGAGGCAGCGAGCTGTCATCCCCGATCTTTCCCAGAACTCTGTAGAGAGCGGCCTTCTTTTTTACATCTTTGACTGATGGCAGCATGACTCTGACAGCATTGGCCCGGCCGATCGGATCGGGTCTTTGGCCGGCCACTCCGGCGATCGTGTTTTCTAATTCTTGTCGTTCCCTTTCTCCCGGCGCGTTGATCAATAGCTGGAGCAGCCTTGGCAGGTCTGAAAGAGAAGAAACGTCTTCAAGAGCCTTTATGGCCGCTGAGCGAATCCCTGAGTTTGAAGAACGTGCTCTGGAGAAAAGAAAGTTTTTCCCTTCGTATATGCGGCGCTCCCCGATACTCATGATCAACTCTTCCTGTATATTCTGGTCAGTGAGTTTGATCAGATTCAATAAAATCGCCTGGTCGACACCTTCTCCATGAAGGCCCCAGAGGCTGATGCGCGCGGCCCTCTGTTCCTCTCCTCCAGCTCCGGCGGCATGACTTGCCAGAAGCTCCACTGTGGACGAGTCGCCGACACTTTCCAGGGCATTTAAAGCGGCAATCCTTACCATTCTGTCCTCGCTTTTTGTGGCTTTGACTGCGGAGTCACGGACAGGCTTCTCACTGTAATGGGACAGGACTTCGAGCAGTTGAACCTGGCTGTCCTCCGGAAGGGCGGGCAGGATCTTGCACACTTCCTGGATGTTGGCTCCGTCATAAACATTTGGGATCATTGTAATGGCTGGAAGGTACATCTCTCTCTCTTTGCCTTTGAGGATATCGGTGATCATCTTCCTGGCTTCATTTCCGGAAGCGGCGATCTTGCACTTCACAGCCGCCTGGTGTATCGGCGTCGAGAGTTTGACAGAAAGGACCTTATCGCAGAGCTTTATAGCCGTTTTCCAGTCTCTGCGGGCAAGAGAGTGTTCGGCACATTTCAGGAGTGAAGAAGCGATTTGAGACTGCAGTTCTCCTGAAGTTTTGTCGAGAGCCTTGGTGAGAGCGGCGGATGCTTCGGGAGTCGCGGTGTTGCCCAGAGCCTCTGCGGCGGAAACAGTTGCGGAGACATCAGAGTCATACAAAAATTTTTCTAAGACCGGTACGGCCTCCGAATTTTCCCGCTGTCCCAGGGAAGATATGATGCCGATCCTGACTTGGCCTTCGCTTCGATCTATTCCCTGGATCAGCGCCCTGTCTACTGAGATCCCCGGGATTTTTTCAAGGGCGTAGCGGGCTATGTCAGATGTCTCCTGATTCAGGAGCATCTTTTCCAGGACCGGGACGGATACCGATGTTCCGATCTCTCTCAGATGGCGGCAGACTGCCATTTTTGCCGCTAATGTGGCGTCCGAATCCAGAAATTCGGCAAGCTGCTCTTCGCACTGTCTTATGGATTCGGGAGAATGGCGGTGAGCACGCACATAATCCCTGAGCTGGGAAAGTACCTTCTCATCCTCTCCGTAGTCATAGGTTGATACCTTCTGCAGGATATCTTTCAAGGATGGGGGACGAAAATCCTTCCAGCGTCTCACATCATCGGGTGTGGCCGTATCCTTGTAGACACCGGGGAAGTCTCCGGGTATCTTTTGGGTGACTTTCCCGGTGGCGGCCCATTCGGCTCCCCGCTGGAATGTCACGATAAAACCGACGCATTCCATGGGCGGAGGAGGGATTTCGCCTCCGGCATGTCCGAGAACAGTGTGAAAGATCCGTCCTTTTCCATAGCTGACTGTAAACAGTATCGGCTCATCCCGCCCTGTTCCATTCTGGAGAGGAGAGCTGTAAGCGGTGGACAGGATGTGCATATTTTTGCCGGGTCCGCGCATAAGACTGTACAGCTCATCCCTGGCATGCATCCATTTCTGCGGCAGTCCCCGCGTGATCGCGTGTGAAGTGTCGCGGTTGATGATCAGGAAATCGTGCTGGTAACCGTGGTAACCGCCGATTCCCGGACTGGTGTCTCGTATGATTTTTCCGTCTTTCCAGTAGATATACGGGCCTGCTTTTTCATTCCGGTTTTCCCAGCCTCCCAGGCCGATGATCTCGTTATATTCTTTCCATTGAGTGAAGGAGTTATCCGCGGAATGGTAGACCACCACTCCTCCGCCGGAACTGACATAATCCACGAATGCTTTTTGGGTGCTGGCGGACCAGTTGTCGCCGCTGTAGTTGAGAACTACTAACTTGCAGGATGCAAAATCAAGATTAAAATCGTCCATATTGCCGCCGGGAGAAGGACTTGTGGCCACCTCCACTTTAAACAGACCGGTGTCCTCTAAGATCTGTTTTAAAATCGGGGTGCTGGTTTTCCAGTCGTGGTTGTTCTGACCGGTGACGATCAGGGCCTTCATCGAGCGAGCTGTTGGAGGTTCCGTGAGAGAAGAGAAGGAGAAACCGGAAAACAGCCCAAGGATGAATACAAAAAGCATCATTTTTTTTATTTTCTGTGTGTTCATTTTATTCCTCTTCATCAATGAAGTTCCTCATCATCTGCTGAGCTGCCAGGGACTGCGGTAGGCGCGGCCCAGCAAACGTGTGGCCCCAGGATCGTTGATGATCGTCTCTGTTTCCGGATTGAAACGAATTTTGCGTCCCAGTTCGATGGCAATCACTCCAAGGTGCCCGACACTGGCCGAACGGTGCGCCACTTCAATCGGCGTAATGGTATTCCGGCGGCTTTTAACGCAGTCCAAAAAATTCTGGTAGTGGTCCCTGCTCTTGTACAGCCGGGTTTCATCAGGGCCGATGAATTCGTTCAGAATATGGGGTGGATTTGCCTCCAGTCCTCCCCGGTTAACCCATATCCAGCCGTATTCTCCGATCCATTTGGTCCCGCCCCGGACCTCTCTGTGCCCGCCTGCGATCACCATCGGAGTCCCATCCGCATACTTTGCTTTGAGATAATAGCGTGTGGGGCTGTTCCAGATCCCGCAGCATGGGAATTCTCCGTATCCTTCGATCTCCACCGGGCCTGTGTTGTCGAAACCAAGCCCCCAGTGGGCGATGTCCAAATGGTGCCCGATCCAGTCCATCAGTTGGCCGCCTCCCAGGTCCATGACCCAGCGCCAATTTTTGTGAACCCGGGCAGGGCAATACGGAGCAAAGGGTGCGGGTCCGATCCAGAAGTCATAATCGAGATGCGGAGGAGGAGGCTCTATCGCCTCCTGGCCTACTGTGCGTCCGAAGTCAGTATGCCCGGAGGGCAAACCGACTTCCACCTTTAAGATCTTGCCGATCCGGCCGTTGCGGACGAGTTCGGATGCCTGATGGAAATTCGCTACAGAACGCTGCCAGCTTCCGGTCTGCCAGATGCGGCCGTATCGTTTGACCGCATCGCACATGGCCCGCCCCTCCAGAAGGTCGTGAGAAAGAGGTTTTTCTCCATAGATATCAAAACCGGCCCGGGCGCTGGCAATCACCAGGATGGCATGCCAGTGGTCGGGCAGGGCGAGGGAGATCGCATCAATGTCCTTGCGCTGGCAGAGTTCCCGGAAATCGCGGTAGACCGCACAATCATTATTCCCGTATTTCTTGTTGACGATGTCCCTGGCCTGCATCAGGTTTTTTTCATCCACATCACAGACCGCCACCCACCGGACTTCGTCTTTTTCCAGGAAATTTCTCATGTTGGGGATCCCCATCATGCCGAACCCGATGCCGGCCATGACAATGCGGTTGCTGGGTGACATTGCCACTGATTTTCCCAGGACAGAAGCCGGGACGATCGACGGGAACCCCGCTGCGCTTACAGCTGCCACAGACAGCCGTTTGAGGAATTGTCTTCTATTGATTTTTTTTGGCTTTTGGCTCATCTCTTACCTACCTCATTCATATATTTTAATGGTTCTCTTCCAGATAGTGTGGGTAAAATACACGGGAATGGAAG
>Ga0114920_10000141_pt1 | contig 32432 bp, 45 predicted proteins | sample ChitaG_FD_88683 | JGI IMG/M metagenome (GOLD analysis project Ga0114920, IMG submission 88683) | Deep subsurface microbial communities from South Pacific Ocean to uncover new lineages of life (NeLLi) - Chile_00310 metaG | ecosystem: Environmental > Aquatic > Marine > Oceanic > Sediment ...
ATGCCCCCAGACACGGCCTTTATGATCATGCAGCGATCAGCCATGCGTGGAACGGGTAGGAGTGTTACGAGCTATGGCTGAACCCTGGTGGCACTATCTCGAAACTAGCGAGTATAACCAGCGGAAGGCTGATCAATTCGAGCAAGAGGCCCGCACTGCTTGGTATCAGCGAAAGCGGCCCGAAGAGAAAAAGCCTGCTGGCCTACCGTTTGGCCTTTCTGTGCCAGGGTTCCTTGAGAAACCACTAGAAGGACTTGGCTGGCTGTACGAGCAAGAGACAAAACTCACCGAACCTGTCCGCGCAACCATCGCTAAAGGCATCGAGGCTTTACCTGATCCGCTTGAGAAGCCAGTGGGCATTACCCTGGGCACCCTCGGCGGTGCAGCGCAGGGTGCCGTTGCAGGTGCGATAGGTGGCGCAGCGATAGGCGGCATTGGGGCGATCCCTGGTGCTATCGGTGGCGGACTTATGGGCGGCGCTGCTGGCTTGGCGTACACCCGCGCTACAGGTAGGCCGCAGGACGTTCTAGGTGAACCGTTCAGGCCGTCGGGTGCGCTTGGCCTTATCCCTGGCCCGAAGATGGCAACAACGGCGTTCAAGGCGGCTAGGGCTGGCACGTTAGTTGAAGCTGGGATGGCTAAGACAGGGCCACTGGCAAAAATAGGGCAGGCTGTGTTGGCCCCTGGCAGAGCAGTTACCAAGCGGTTCGCTCCCGACGTGCCGAGGGCCGCTGGTATTGAGGCTAAGGCAATTGACTTGGCAACACAGGCGAAATGGGATGAGTCAACGGCGAAGGTAGCAGAACTTATCCAGACAGCGGTGAGGCCCGCGAGGGCTGAAACCGACATATTGGTTGCGGGCGAGAAGGCGCGTCGATTCACGCGGGTTGAGGAGCTATACAAGACCCTTGAGGGAACCGAAGCGTATGGCGAGGCGCTGAAGACGCTGACGGGCAAATACCCCAAGAGGGGCTACGAGGTTCCCAAGGCCATTACAGGTGGGGACATCTCCAATCTCTACAACAAGATTCGCAACGCTAACGTTCGTGGGTCGGACAAGGTAGCGACCATGAACGCACTGAGCGAAGTGCTTGGGTTGTCTTGGACACCTACGGGGCTGAGGGCCATAGGCATGGGCCAGCCCCCTGGGATTATGAGCGTAGCCCGCCTTGAGCGGGTGCTGGGTATCGACTTTGCAAATGCGGTACGTTCGCAGCGAACGGCAGGGCAGAACGCGTCAGCCGCAGTGATGGAGGTAGCTAACTTGCCTCGCGCTATCCTGGCGGCCTACGACTACTCTGCGCCGTTGCGTCAGGGGCTATTGCTTATAGGCGCGGATCCCAGAGCTTGGCGACAGGGTGTTGGCGTTGGCATGAGGGCGATGTTTGATCCTCAATACGCCGATGACGTTCTTCGCAATCTAAGGGCGGGCCGCGACATTCATCCCCTCGCCCCTGAGATTGTAGAGGCAAGCAGGGTTCACATATCTGAGCTTGGTGGTGTTCTTGGTGCGACGGAGGAGATGTTCACTGGCAAGCTGGCACAGTTATTCCCTGGCGTGCCGCTATCTGAACGTGTCCACGTTACATCCCTGAGTAAGATGCGCCACTCTGCTTTGTTCAGCGAAGTCGCGGCTATGGAGAGGCAGTTAGGGCGCACGGTTGATCTCGCTCAGGATGCGAGGAAGATAGAGCAGCTAGGGGAAGCCATCAATGCTCTGACGGGTCGGGGGAACCTGCCAGCGCTTCTGCAAAAGTTTAACGAACCCCTTGCCTTCCTTCTTTTCTCCCCGCGCCTTCTCTGGTCGCGTTTTGAGGCACCAGCCCTGTTGTTTTCTAGGAACCCACAGGTGCGGAAGATGGCAGCGAAGGGTCTGGCAACAGCCATAGGGGGCAACGTGGCGCTGCTTTCCATGCTCAAGTTTTCGGGCGTTGCGGACGTAGAGATCGACCCCCGTTCCACCGACTTTGGCAAGATCAGAATCGGTAAGACGCGGATTGATCTCTTCGGCGGCTACCAACCTATCATGCGCTACGGAGCGCAGCTATTTTGGGGGGAGCGCAAGACAACCGTTGCTGGCGAGTTCTACGGAGTTGATCCGAGAAACGTCTTGTTTGACTTCCTGCGCACGAAGCTATCGCCCGTTATGGGTATCGTCACTGATGTCGTGACAGGCGAGACGATGATCGGCGACCCGATTACGGGCGACATTGTGCAGAAGGAAAGCGAGTTCTGGGATCAGGTGCAGCAGCGTTTCATCCCGATGTTTATACAGGACTTGAAGGAGGCCATCGCCGAGAGCGGTCTTGTTCCTGGGGCGTTCATGGCGTTGCCTGGCGCGTTCGGTGGCGGCGTGATGAGCTACGCCTGGCCCTCGCAGAAGCTAGACACACTCAGCCGAGAGCACATGGGCCAGGGATGGAAAGACCTGAACTTCCTAGAGCGCAAGCAGTTTATAGATCGCGTGCCAGAGGCACAGGATGCTTACGCAGAATACATCGAGATGGGCGTCAAGCGCGGCCAGCCCTGGGCCATCGGCGTCTATGAAAGCCTACAGTCACGCGCCGAGTTTGAGGAGCGCCTGGGGCCAGCGCTGACTGATCCCAGTAAGACGAAGGCAAACATCGCCAAGGATTACCAGGGCTATCGTAGCAGCGTGGGCTTTACGGGCGATCCTGACCGCGAGCCACGCGACGCGCAGGAAGCGCTCGCTATGGAATACTGGGCGATCAAGCCAGAGGACTTCCTTGAGGGCGGGTTGGTTGTTTGGGGGAACTTCTATGACGCCAGGGACGCCTTCTTGGAAGTCCATCCTGGCGTCAAACCAATGCTTGAAGAGAACGAATTGCTGAAATGGGAAACGCCAGCGATGCGGGCGTTTGTGAAGGAATACCAAGCCGCTGAAGAGCTACGTTCGCAATACTTCGATATTCCGACAAAGATAGGCATGAGTCCAGAGGGCCAGAAAGCGGCCAAGAAGGTTGATGGGCAGATCAGGACGTTGCAGCAGATGCACCCTGGCCTGGAACGGAAGCAAGCGCTGGTGCAACTACCGATTGAGGCTAGGTTAAAGTTCCTAGTCGTTGAATACTGGTCGCTGGATTCTAACCCAGCGCGTAAGGTGTTCCGCATGATGCACCCCGAAGTCTTCGAGATGTTCCCGCCCATAGGTGGGGCGGGAGTGCCGATGGGGTGGACGGAGTGAGATGAAGGTTGACAAAGGGCCTATCAACCTTGGGTGTTTTGGGCCAAGGGATGAGTACGATGCCGACTGAAGACGTTTCGGCTGAGTTCAAGATACCGAATCTACGATTGGCTAGGCACGGGACGCCGCCCAGAACCGACCGCATGAAGCGTTTTCTCAAGAAACTCGGCATCAGCAGCGGCAAGTATCTCAGGTGGTCGGGCAGTCAACCTTTGAACAAGTTTCGCCGCGAGAACCCTGGCTGGACGCAGCGGGCATGGGAGGTACTGATCCTAGAGAACCGCGACATCACCCAGGGTCGCAACGAAAGGGCACTTAGCCTATCTGGAAAACGAGCGAAAGTGGCCTCTGGCGTGGGGGGAAGGTAATGGGCGAGAGCGGCCAATATCGCGGGCCAAACCCCGCAGTTGCTATACATAGGTCTAGGCCCACAAAGGGCCGCCGCACGAAGGCGGACGTGAGCGCTATTCGGGGCGCGATCCGCCGAGTGCTGGCCGAGGACGGGCCGATGACTGTTCGCCAGGTCTTTTATCGGCTTGTGGGCGTGGGGGCCATTGGAAAAACAGAGCACGAATACAGAAATACGGTAATCCGCTTGCTGACGGAGATGCGCCGCAGTGGTGAAATCCCCTTTGAGTGCCTTACTAGCGGCGCTCGCTGGATGCGTAAGCCCCAGACCTATTCGAGTCTGCCCCAGGCTCTAAGGGGATGGGTCAAGGGCTACCGTCGGGCTGTCTGGGACAACCAAGACGGCTACGTGGAGATTTGGTTGGAGAAGGATGCTCTGGCTGGCGTGGTGTACGAAGTCACTTCCAAGTGGGATGTGCCGCTCATGGTTACGCAGGGATACCCAAGCTTGACCTTCCTGCATGGGGCAGGGCAAGCGCTTGAGGGCTACAACAAGCCAGCCCACGTCTATTATTTCAGCGACTACGATCCCTCTGGCGTTGACATCAGCCGAGTTGTCGAGCAAGGTATTCGGGAGTTTGCACCCAGCGCCGAGATTCACTTCGAGCGGGTTGCGGTGACGCCAATCCAGATCGCCGAATGGAACCTACCCACGCGACCTACGAAGAAAGCAGATACTCGGAGTGCGGGTTTCAGGGGCGAAAGTGTTGAGATCGACGCCTTACCACCTGACCGCCTACGAGAGCTAGTGGAGCAGTGCATCACCGACCGCATCGACTCTTATGCTCTTGAAGCGCTCAGGCTCGCCGAGACGAGTGAGCGAGAAATTCTGAAGATCATGCCCTCGCTGGGCGATACGAAACAGGGCTTGAATGAATAACGGCAAGGGTCGGGCAGTAGGCGAGCGCGAACCCAAGGTGCGAGTTCTCATTGGGTTGGCTGAGAGGACACCAGCCTGGGAGAAACTAATGCAGCGATTGCTTACGTCACCCCCTTGCAAGGATGAACGGCTACCCCTAGAATATGCGTCACACCTGACGCAAGAAGATGGGGGAGATGATCATGCCTAACGCCGTTCTGTATTGTCGTGTAAGCACCCGCCGCCAAGTCGAAGAGGGTACGTCGCTAGAGAGCCAGCGTGACGCTTGCCTGAAGCACGCCGAAGAGAAGGGCTACAGCGTCCCCGAAGAGTACGTCCTGTTGGAAGATGTGAGTGGGGATGACTTAGACCGTCCCTTGCTGACGAAGGCCAGGGAGCTAATCAAGTCAGGCCAGGCCAAGGCCCTCACCTGCTACTCCACTGACCGACTGGCCCGTAACCCTATCCACATCGCCATCGTTGCCGAGGAGTGCGAGAAGGCGAAAGCGGAACTGCTATTCGTCACCGAACCGCTGGACACCTCGCCAGAGGGCCAGTTAATTGCCTACGTGAAGGGCTACGCGGCCCAAATGGAGCGGGCGAAAATCTTGGATCGCACCGTTCGGGGCAAAAGGGCCAGGGCGGAACGGGGCAAGCTCCCGCATGGCGATGGTGGCTTGGGCGTCTTTGGCTATCGCTACAACCCTGAGACGGGGCTTCGGGATGTCTACGGGCCAGAGGCCCAGACGATGCGGGATATTTACCGCTGGCTGGTGGAAGAGGGACTGACGCTAGGGGCCATCACGAAGAGACTTCATCACCTGGGCATCCCCACCAGGCAGAACGCCCCCAAGTGGCGGGAGGGTACGCTTTCCCGTATGATCCGCAGCCCTCGCTATAAAGGGATAACCCATCGTTTTGGCGGCACCGTCTCGCTGCCCAACGCAACCCCCGCCCTGGTATCCGATGACGTGTGGGAAGCAGCCCAGCAGAGGCTTCAGCGCAACTCTGCCTTCGCGCAAAGGAACACCCGCCGCCAGTATCTACTATCTGGCTTCATTTGGTGCGGGGAATGTGACCGTCGTATTCGGGCACACTGCGCCAGCAGACACGGCCCTCGATATTACGACTGTCGGGGCAGCGACTATTGCAACTACTACCCAGGGGAACCGTGTCAACTGAAAGCCATACGCGCTGACGCGGCTGAAGAGGCGGTATGGGGCAAGGTGGCAGAGGTTCTTCAGCATCCAGAGCTTGTGCTGGCCGAGTTAGAGCGCCTATCACAAGAGGACAGCCGTTTGGTCATAGAGGAGCGTCTGGTAGAGAACCAGGGGCGGCTAAAGTCGCTACGCGGGCGAGAACACAGGCTAATCGTTCAGTTCGAGTACGGCGAGATTGACGAGCCTTACCCTCGAACACGGATGGCAGGGGTCAAGGCGCAGCAGCACGAGTTCGAGGATGAGAGGGTGCGCCTGCTTAAACAGAAAGATGAGATGCCCAGCCTAGAGACGGCCCGCGCTGGCCTGAGTCAGCTTCTTGGGCGCATCGGTGCCAACCTTGAGGCGTTCACCTACGAGGACAAGAGGCTGGCCCTTGAAGCACTACAGGCCCGAATAACAGTGGCATTAGGCGGGCAACTTGACCTTCGCCTAGCTATCCCGATTGAGTTGCAAACATCAAGGTCTTTACAAGTCAAACAACAGCCTTGCGTGGAGCTTTCTTATAGGCTTTAGGGAGTTGATATGGTTAGGGGCGCACAGGTAATCGCCAGCGGGATAGAGATTTGCGATATGAATGATGAAAACGCTCATCTCTTCGAGTTGGCCGAAGATCAGTACGGGCGGCTGATGTGGGATCAGGGGAGCGTCCCTGCCGAGGACGCTGAACCTGGCGCAGAGCTTACCAAGACGTGGAAGGACTTCGGCGGCGGCATGGGGGAGACATATGATATTGAGGAGCGCATCGGCTTCAAGACAGGTGCCTACTACTTCTCCAACGACTGCCAAGTTACCAACCCCTTCAGGATCAGGCCGCGTCAGGCGCTAACCTCAGTTACCCTAACCAACAACAACACCGAAGTCACCCAGTTCTTCGAGGCCAAGAGCGCTTCGGGGATCAAGTACCTCTACCCTGTCACCGACACCAAGGTTCACAAGGTTCAGATTTCGGGTACGCCAACGCTGAAGAACACCAAGGACTTTTCCACGCCCAATGTGAGTTTCAAGACGGGTTCCTATGTGGGAACGGGTGTCTCGCAGCAAGTGGGAGCCACCGACTTCGCTATCAAGGCCATCATCGTCAAGGCCGACGACACACCGTACGCAGTCATCAAGACAGATGACATGAGCACCTTGGACTATAAGGATGTCTCAGGCGAGTTCGTAACAGGCACCATAGGTGATGCCGTAACCATAGCCGACCAAACAATCGTTGTCTTCGGTTCCGACGCTCGCTTCAATGCTGACGGCACTACTTATTTTTGGATGGCCTTCGGCGGAACCGATGCCTATGTCTATACGGGTTCTTTCACGGGTGATGGCAACGACGACAAAGACGTTACCATTGACACCGATTGGGGCCAGCCCGATGCCCTATTCATCTTCACGAACAACGATGCCGACCACGTAGTATTCAAGCCCAAGGACGCGACGGCTGATCTTGCGTGGGACATCGCTTCCTATGCTGCACCCGCTGCCAATCTTGTTGAGGCTACGGCGGACTGGCCGACCGACGGCTTCGAGGTAGGTTCAGACAACCGCGTAAACCGTAGCGGGGCAACGGTCTACTACCTAGCCCTGAAAGAGTGCGCCAATGTCCTGACCGTCGATTCCTACACAGGCGACGGAAACAACGACCGTGCGGTTACTGGCGTCGGCCATGAGCCAGACTGGGTTCTAACCTGCGCCGCCAAGGATGCTACGCGCTGGGTCTTGCATCGCTCCGATCATTGTAGCGGTGACTCGACACTGTATTTCTATGCTAGGGGTAATGAGAGCGGCTTGATCCAAGACTTCAACTCAGACGGCTTTGAGGTCAGTTCTAGTGACAGCGTAAACGAGGACACTGAGACGTTCTACTTCCTAAGCGTTCGCACCGACCCTTCGGGCGCTGTCGTCTGCGGCCAGCCCGCCGAGTGGAACAACATTTGGGAGCTTCCCAAGGGGGCCGATGTTGACCGCGCTGGCCTGACGGCTATCGTTGACGGCACGGGAGACGACACTTGGACGGCCCGAAGCACGGGCGAACCTAAAGTTCAGCACTTCACTGTAGTCGAGAACGAACTTGTCGCTGCCCGTAGCGACCGCATCGTTAGTAAGTGCGCGGATACAGATACCGACGTTGATGGTAACTGGACGGGCGACTACAACGTGGGCCAGCCAGGAACGAAGATCACAAAGCTGGTCAACGTGGCTGGCGAGTGCGGCGTGGGCACCACCGACGGCTTCTACCTCTGGGATACAGTCTCTGTCTCCCGTCAGCAGTTGGGGCTTCTTGGCGGCATCACTGACGATGAGAACGCCAAGGGTACAACGGTAGTGGGCAACCTTGTCCTTATCCCCACAGTGGACGGCGACTTCCGCTATTGCGCTGGTGGTGTCGTTCCCTTTGGGCCTGACGCCAACGATGGCTACGTCGAGGTTAAAGGGCCATCCAGCATCCCTATTAAACTGAAGCACTACGACCACGCCTTCCTTGGCCGCTATATCTACCACGCGATTTACGACGGGACTAATTATCACATCATCTATACGAAACTGAATCTTAACGATCCCACACTTGCCCGCGCAAAATGGGACTTCCTTCTTACCACCACGACAGCAGTCAAGGAACTCCACATTACTACCGAACGCCAGCTTTGCTTCAGCTACGGCAATGACATGGGCTATTTCCAGTTGTCTCGTGGTGGCGCACCGACTGGCGGCAACTGGGGCACAGCGTCAGGCAGCGGCAACTTCTATCTCCCTATCACCAACATGGGCACCGAGGCATTGAAGAGACTACGGCTTGTGGAGATCGTCACTGAGAACATTCCTGAAAACTTCAACTTCAGTTCCTCGGTCTACCGTGACGGCGCGACGGTGGAATCGGTCGGCAGTGTCATCACCAGCAACGGCGTGGGGGAGTGCTTCTGGACGGCGGGCACCGACGACACCGCCAGAGAGATTCAGCTACGGCCCAATTGGGCTGCGGCAGCGGACTTCAGTGCCAGCACGACTGCGCCTGGGATAAAGAAGGTCACTCTCCACGCCGAGGCCCTAGAGGAAGACGCCGACCTGATTGTGTGCAGCGTGCAGCTAGGCGAGAACGCCAAGCAACAGAAGGCCATCATCGACGGCCACCTCAACACGGGGCCACTGAAGCTCTCGAATGCCCTGAGTGGCGTCAAGGAAACTGTAGTCCTCTATCGGAGGCGCTATCACACATTGAGGCAGAAGGGGAATGAACCCCCAACCGCTGCCTGTGAGCTTCGCTTTCGACGGAGTGACACATCGTAATGCCAGGCATTGAAGAACTGCAAAATCAGATAGAAGAACTCCGCGTTCGGGTAGCGGCCCTAGCAAAGGGCGTGGGCCTACAGATCGGTTCAAAGGGGTTCAGGATTGGCAAGCTCCGCTTGTTCCAGCACCCAGCCGCTGCGGGCGATGATCGTCTCTACCAAGAGGAGCCTGATGGGACGACAACTGACCTAACTGCTGCTGGCACTGGGGGTGCGCCTGCCAATGCCGACTACCTAGTAGGTACGGCCAACCCCAATCTCTCGAATGAGATCGCTGTCGGCGCAAGCCCTGGCGGTGAACTAAGTGGAACATGGGCCAGCCCCACAGTAGAGGGTACCCATTCAGGATCAGCCCACCACGCAGAGTCCCACAACGTAGCCTCACACAACGACACGACAGCCACAGGTACAGAACTCGAAACCCTCACAGACGGGTCTAATGCCGATGCCTTACACGCCCACGCTGCGACGGCCTTTGACTCCACGCCCGCCAACGATACGGCGTCAGGTGTAACCTGTGAGTTTCAGGCGGGGGAACAGGCTGACTACGGCGAGGTGGTCTACATGGCATCAGACAAAATGGTGAACCTGTGTGACGCCGACGCCGAAGCCACCTCCCGCTGCATCGCCATTTGTGCTGAGAGTGGCAACGTGGCGAATGAGGCCACAGGCACCTTCTTGCTTCATGGTTTCATTGAGCACGAGTTCAACTTCACCGACCCTGATGATATTGGGAAGAAGGTCTTCTTGAGTGTAACAGAGGGCGCGGTGAGTGTGACAGCACCTAGCGCTACAGATGACTGCATTGTGGTCATCGGTATTGTGATGGCTGCCGACTGCCTCTACTTTGACCCCTCGGTGCAGGCCATAGTGAAGCACAAATAATGCCTAACATCCGCTCGATGGTGGTGGACGAGAAGGGCGTCGTGATCGTCGCCAGCGATGGCCGTGTGTTCGAGATCACACCTACTCAGGTCAAGAACAACTACGCGGCTCAGATAGGGACGGAGGCAGAGCGCAAGGCCAAGACAATCCAGTGGCTCAAGGAAGAGATAGAGGCCGCCTTGGGAATCGAGCAAGTCAGCGCCGCCCAAATCATCATCCCTGACATAGAGGTGACAACGGGAACGGTGCCAGAGGTAGAGGTTAGGGACTAATGGATGTCCTGAAGTTCTCTGGCTGGGAGAGTGGCGACGCTGTTGAGGCGTTTGCGGCAGGGGGGACTTGGAGCGTCCAAGGGGTCGTCAAGCGCACAGGCGACTATGCGCTGCGGACAAACCCGACTGGTGCGGGCACAGGCTATCATGGCTACAAGAAGATGGGGGCCGACGGTAAGCCCACACCCTTCAACGTAGACCCTATCTACTACACCATCTACTACAGTTACGCCACCAAGCCTGCCTCGAACTACGAGATTATCGCCTATGCTGTAGACATCAATGATGCGGCCATGTTCTACCTGTGTCTAGGTAGCGGGGGCAACCTGGTAGCTCTGAATGGCGCTGGTGCCCTGCTGGATGTTGGCGGGATAACCCTTAATTCAGGCACCCTCTACAAAATCGACATCAAACTGTGGTATGCGGCGGGCATCTACGAGGTCAAGATTAATAACGTTGTGGACATGGACGGCAGTTCCGTCTACCTGGGCATCAACATTCCTGGGGCTATCTACCTGGGGAAGCGCTTCAACCTCTTTAGCAACACCGTTGACTTCTTCTACGACGACTTCTGCCCTGCATCTGGGGACTATATAGGCGCGTGTGAGGTCATCCGTATGGGCGCTGACGGCAACGGCACGTACACAGACTGGACGGGGGACTGGCAGGACATAGACGAGATACCCCACGACACAGACACAACGCACATTGACGACGGCGGCTTCTTCACTGTCGAGACCGCCAACCTTGAGGATGCGGCAGGGGCGGGTCTGGTGGGTACACCCCTGGCAGTCGCGCCCTGCGCCGTTGCACGAAAGACCTCATTTAACGATAGTGCCGTGCAGCTTCGTCTCCGTAGCGGCGCGACCGATAGCGATACGGCAAACGCCACATTGGGAATCGTCTACACATTCCTGAGCCGTGTCTACACCGTCGATCCTGACGATTCTGGTGCCTGGACTGAGGCCAGACTAAATGCCTTGGAGGTCGGGGTAAAGCAAGTCGGGTTTGGGGTTGAAAGCCGTTGCACCTCCATGTACGTCATGGTGTTGGAGACAGGGGAAGTGCCCGCAGGAGAGATAAAGGAGATTTCGGGTGTGGCTTGGGACGATGCGGCAGAGGTCAGCGGCGTGGCAAAGGCTGACATCTCGGAGGTGTCGGGGGTCACAGCGAACTAATGTTTGAGCGAGTCTTCGTGCGGCGTGTGCGCCCTGGTATGAATATGCGTCACACTCTGACGCAAGTCCTTATTGGCGTTCTTGATGGGGTTCACCAATGACGCACTGGCATAGGTTAGGCGAGAGGTGTATGTGTGGTGATCTAACTGCGCCTGCACGGTTCTACTGGGACGGCGAGAAGGAATTATCGCAGGAGAAGGCGGAGGCGGCGTATTTGGTTTGGTTGGGAGAACACAACCCTGAGAGGTACGAGGGGTTGGCTAGCAAGCGCTCCCCTGTAGTCCGCCGCACAGCAGCCCAGAAAAGTGACTCATGTGTGAGTCAAGTAGGTGGTGCTGGCAGGAAACGGAGATATGGGAGAAAGTCGTCAGGGCAGTGATGGATCGGCTATCGGGTCACGGAAGTGGTTTAGGGGGGCGGAGAGTCGATGGTACAACACCAACGGCAGTAGACCTTTCGATCCCGTCAAAGCGTTTCGGCGGGATTGTTTACGGGAGGCACGAAGCCGAAAGCCCTCCGCTTGGCAGGGCGGTGAGCCTTGGCGGTTGGCTGACTATGATGAGCCAGCCACACTGCACCGTAAATTTGTTCGCTACTTAGATAAGGGCAACGACATACGGGATTGGCGGCTCCTCTACAGAGAATTGCAGCACCGTGATCTTCAATGGTGGGCCGACAGATTGGAAGACGTGAGAGACGGCGAGTTCGATACATTGAAGCGAATTTCCGAGAGTGCGGTTGAAGCAGCCCCAAAGGAGTGAGGCTATGAAACTAAGGGACGCACGACAACAGAGGTTCTATTCGGCTGCTGCTTTGGGTAAGAAAGCAGGCGTGAGCGAAGCATCCATACTTAACATGGAGGTAGGTAGAGCTTTACCACAACTGAGAACGGCCCGCCTACTAGCCGAGGCCCTGGGGGTTGATCCCCTGACGATAGACGAGTTTCGGGCTGGACTGGAACGCTTGACGGGGAAGAAGGTAGATGCGGCCCACGCTGACTAAGGAACAATTAGCACAGGCAAAGTGCGAGGATTCCCCTATGGGAACCCACCACTGGCTGCTACCCTCTCCCGATGATCTGCGCGGGTCTGTTACGGGCCGCTGTAAGTATTGCGGCACGACGAGGGTGTTCACGACTGGCTGGGCGTCGAGTGATTGGCACCTATACAGAGAGAGGGAGCATAGGCGGAGGGTTGGGGCGTAGCGGCTCCGTGACTAACCCTGGCAATCAAAGCCCCAGTACCCACGCCTCTGTAGACCCCAAGGTGCTAGGACGTATAGCGGAACTAGAAGCTAGAGTACGCCTTCTTTCTAGACGCGTTGAAGCGTTAGAGAAGAAGACCCCCGTGAGACGATCCTTGTGATTGGCAGAACCGTCCCACAGTAAGGCGCTGGCACCTTCAATCGTTGCGTTTAACGTTGTCAGGCCCCAACCGTTAGGCTGCCCTAAGAGAAACTGAGAAAACTGCAAGAAGAGAGAGCTAGGAAGACCTAAGAGCGAGCTTGCGGGGTGCAGGTTGCGAGGAAACACGCGCTAGGAGTGGGGTAGTTGATTCAGTCCTCGGCCCCGCGTTTTCGGTACAGATTCCCCGAAATTGACTCATGTATGCTTCAAGTCGGGGCCGTTTCAGCGCGGAAGGCTCGTTTTGGCCGAATATCAGAAGGAGAGAACACGATGTTAGGCAAGCCGAACCCCTGGTGGGAATACAAGTATGTTGGGGGTGAACCGAGGAAGGTGATGGAGACGTTAACCGAGGAGTCCGCTGCTGGATGGGCACCTGTTTTCTTTACCCTGTCGAACGGGCCATCAGATCAGCCCACTCTCCACGTTGTAATGCAGCGGGCTTTCAAGGCCGACGGGGGCGAAGAACCAGAGGCCAAGCTAGAAGCCTAGAACCTCCATCGGCGATTGCTGTTTGTAGGAGTCGTGCATCATCGCCTCAAGCATCCGATTATGGGAGCGGGCTTGATCCAGTAGCCCCATGACCATCGCTGTCATTTCCTCTGCCTGCGCTAACGCTATGCTCTCTGGGCATGGCGGCCTCCCCACTGAGATTGCCCAGTTTCCTTGCTCTTCAGGGAAAAGGCCGTGAATCATGTTGGTTAGCCTGTCCCGCTCCGCCGCCCAGTCCTGCGCCATCGTTTGCAGGTTGTTCAGTGCGTGGCGACACCCTTTAGCCTCTTCTTCTATGAAGCCCATCCCCCTCGTCAAACCCCGTAGGCGTCGTAGGCTACCATTCGCAGCCGAGCAGAGGTCGTTGAGGATGGCCCATCGCATCACCAAGTAGGTCTTCGAGGCTTCCCGACTGGTCAGCCCCTCTCCGCATATCATCGCTCACCCCTTTCGATGATGTACAGGATCGTCAGTTGCCCATCCCCATCGTGCACAAGGGGTTAATGGCATTGATCTCGCCCAGGGGGGCCAGGATGTGATCCCCTTCCTTTGCATGACCGCCAGCGTGGTCGTAGTAGTCCCCAAGGGCCTCCCACAACTCGTGCCGAATGACGGCGTGGAAGCAGGCAGGGAAGCGGCGCTCGAACACCAGCGCGGCCCTCAGCATATCAAGCATGGGGGCGTCGGGCAGCGGATCGTAGGCTAGAAGCATCATCCCCTCCAACGGGGGGCGGGGTTGGACGCGGCCACTTGTGGGGCAGGCCAAGCGTCCAGGGATGCAGCACCCCGCCCCCCTGCTAGGACTTGCGGCCTTTGACTTATGCCGTCCGTAGGCTATAGAGTTTACGCTGCGGCATAAGTTTGTCAATACATTTGACAAAGGAATCTTCCGTGTTTTTAAATGAGGTATGCCAAGGCGGAGGGTTTGGGTACGGATCGCTATAAGCTTGCCCGAAGAGGATTTACGAACAGTTGACAAGCTGGCGAAGGCGCTTAGGCTCTCTCGGTCGGCATTGATCCGCTTGGCGCTGCTAGAGTATATGCGTCAGCAAGGGAGCAACGAGAGACAGGGTAACTCCTGAGCGCTCGCTGCGCCCGATCCGCTTGGAAACGCCTGTCCTCTAGTGCTCATACATCCAGTATTTGTGAAAGCCCGAAGCGTCACCGTCGTAGTAGCCTGGAATCTGCCAGTCAATCCAAATCCTAGCGGGATACCCCATGAATACGAGATCGGGAAAGACCCAAACCCTCGTCTTGCACTCCAACCTCCAACCTGCTGGGCCAGGGTATATAGGCTCGTACTTCACCCAAGGGGGTTCGAGCCTGTAGGGGAACTCATCGTTAACAAAGCAGTACGAGCTATTCGGAACAGAGATGTTGAAGTAGTCGAGCCAGGCCATCTCAACCCCAAAGTCCATGCTGTACTTTACGTCAACTAGGTCAGGGATGGGCCAGGCGAAGTGGATCGTCCACCTGAACTCTGCATGACCGTGAATGCGCTGCAAGCTCACAGGGAAGTCCTGGCCCCAGCTTAGGGACTTGATGACGGGGAACGAAGTACCGTCCAGCGGCTGAACAGTGGCCTCACAGGACATGCCGATGAACCACCTGTACAGCAGCACGTCACCAATAGTGACTACCGTATCGGCGTTCAGGTCGAAGCGGCGGTCAGGGGGCCTCCGTGACAACTCCAACCTGAAATATAGAACGTCCCCGATGGTAATCCTTGCGTTATTGTCCATGTCGGGCGGCCAAGCAGCGTCGTCACGGTCGTCAGGGCAAGCATCCAAGGGGTCGGTTCCTATCCATACCTCAGCGCCATCGGTGAAGCCGTCGGAATCGCAGTCCGCATTTCCAAGACAGGGATCGCAGCCATCGTCAAGGCCATCCTCGTCCGCGTCCTCTCCTGTGGGAAAACACACCTCCTCAGTGGATACAGAGGAACTATAGCACCCAGCCAGGGTGCCATCCTCCAAGTACCCTCCTACAGCATCCCCAGGGCAAGCCTCCTGTACGCCGACGAACTCCTCACACGAGACAAGGGTGCCATCCTGCAAGTAGATGCTGTGCATATCCTCTGGGCAAGGACTCTGGGCGTCTGTCCTAAGCGGCAAACAGGCCAAGACAAGCGCCAGGGCCGAAAAGACTAACATCCTCACCATACCACCACTCCTTCCTAAACAACCCGCATCCTATTGCTGGTCAGCCAAGCCAGGCCAGTCAGGTGGGCACTCCCTCTCGATACCACCTGGCTCATAGCACTTGTGCAAGTCAGGGGTGGGGTCGATGAAAGCGCTCGCTCCCACAAAGACCATCAACAGGCCGTAGAGCAGACAGCCCAGCCCAACCACGCCGAGCAGAAAACCAGGCACCCGCCACCATCGCCTACTCTTTAGGGCTAGCCAGAGCAGACCTCCGCCGCCTGCTAGGAGCAGGATGCCGAACCCAATCACCTGCCAGGCCACATCTGTTGGCATATCAGTTCACCTCCCTTCATCAGCACTCTCTTGAATCTACTCCCGTGATCCTAGTACTTGCTTAACACTCATTCCAGTAGCGCCGCCACCTTCCGCCAGCCGCCGTCCTCTTCCCCCTCTAGCCGTCGAAGGTAAGTGGTGGTCACGGCCAGACTAGAGTGATCGAGGAAGCTGGATACCTCCTCTACCGTCTCCCCCACGTCCCTTCTCAGCTTGGCGGCGCTGTGTCTCAGGACGTGAACACCTGCGGCGGGGAGTCTTGCTTTCCGTAGGTAGCGCCGCAGGTTCAGGTAGAAGCCGTGCGCCGATACGTCGAACAACCTCTCGTGAGGCTCCATAGCCGCCAAGTCCTTCCCACGTACCCTCAGAGCCTCCACGATGGACAGGAAACACGGTTCGGGTAGCTCACGGCGCTTTACCCTGCCCCCCTTCCCTCGATAGCTGTAGAAAACCACTCCGTTGCTCGACAAGTCGCCAGCCAGAAGCCCCATGATCTCGGTTCGCCGACGGCCCGTAAGTAGGAAGGTCAAGATGATCGCTTTGTCCCGTTGGCCTGCGGGGGTATCGGGGACAGCGGCGAACAGGCGTTTGATCTCCTCACGGTCTAGGCCCTTTGGTGGCGTTGGCTCCTGGCGGGAGCGCTGGACGCGATCACAAGGGTTGCGAGTCACCAAGTCCATACGGATCAGGAATTGGTAGAGACTGGACAGCGCGGCTAGGCGTAGGTTGGTGGTGGCCGCTGACGGATCGCGTCCCGATGGGCCAGGGCCGTAGGCGAAGGAGAACACTTCGTCGGGGGTTACAGCATCGGGTGTCTTGCCCAGCCCTTCGAAGAAGCGCTGCAATAGGCGGGCGTACTCCTCGGCGGTGCGATGGGAGCCACTGCGCCCTTCCTTCTCGGCCAGGAAAGCACGGATAGCACCCTGCCAGTCGGGGGGAAGGTATAGTTGGGGTAGGCTGTCGGCGACTTTCGGGGGCCTTGCAACCATGATAATTACCTCCTCGAACGCCTTAACACTAAGGCTAGTTTGTATCAATAACGAAAGAGCTAGAACAGTGTGTCCAGTGGCGAGTGTTTGGTGTGACTCCTGAGCGCCCGCTGCTCCTGCCCAGCGGCGGCGTAGATCATCGTCGTGGCGATGTGCGAGTGGCCCATCAGGTATTGAAGCTCGTCAATGGTGCCGCCCGCGTCGAGGAAGCGCATGGCGAACGTGTGGCGGAATTTGTGAGGGTTTGACTTGATGCCCAGGGGGATACCCAGGTTGGCGATGGTGAGCGACCCCTGCCTTCGAGTAAGTCCCCACAACTCGCCATCGGTGGTTTGCAGATAGCACCCAAGTGCTTCGCTGGAACGCTGCCCTAGCCGTAGGAGCCTTACCTTACGCCCCTTGCCCTTGATGACGGTAAGGGTGCGGGTGTCGGGGTTGTAGCTGCTTGGCCTGATCGCTAGGAGTTCTGAAATCCGAAGGCCGCAGTCAAGTAGAAGGTAGACCGCAGCCGTCTCCCTGATAGGTTCGGCAGCCCGTTCAGCAGCCGCGAATATGGCCCGCAACTCAGCCTCAGTGAATACCTTGACGATGCGCTGTGGTTTCTTGGGCCGCCGTACCCACATCATAGGATTGAACGGGACTAGCCCTTGATCCCTAAGCCAGTTGAAGAAGCAGCAGATGTAAGTGGCTAGGATGCCGATTGAGCTAGGTTTCAACCCGTCCCCCTGGCGATCTACCAAATACTGTCGTAGATCGCCAGGGGTAACTTCGGCCCAATCCTCGATCCCGTGTGCCTTGAGGAAGTCTGTTAACTTGGCTAGGGCAAAACCGTAGTTCCTGATTGTATCAGGCGACCTTTCCGCCGCTTCGAGGTCGAATAGGTAAGCCTCGACAGCCTGTTCGACCGACAGTTTCCTTTCTACCCTGGCTATCGGCGTTTCTGCCGTCCTAGCCATCGCCGTTCCCATCGCCTTAACCATCATGCTATACTCGCCTTTGGAGTTTGCGCTGCTGCGTGGCTCCTAGCAGGCTGTCGTCCCGACAAGGCTGCGACAGCCTGCTTTCTTGAACGCGTCTCCATCGGCCAAGCTCCCTCAACCGCCTCTCCCTAGTCCGCCTCGCCCCGCGCCGTTCATCGCACCAGTGCTGTATTCTCTGAGGTATGCTTGCCAAGGCTAGGCCAAACACCAGGGCCAGCATCCAGCCGCCGCAGATTATGAGTGTCCAGAGTACGTCATGGGGTACGTTGTGCATCGCTCTCCTTCCTACACCCAGACTAGCTGTAAATGTCCTCTAGCCGCTCGCCGTGCGGCCTGGGCGGGTGCTTGCGTCGCCAGCACGTCTCTTCGTCCAGGCAGAACGGGCCAGTCTTGCGCCACTCGCCGTCAGCGAGGATCACCATGTAGCGCACGTAACCAGTGACCCCGCAGTATCGACAGCGGCCCCTAAAGATAGGGTTGGCGGGCCTCTTGCCCATCTTTATTGATTATCCTTCCTATCGCGCAAGAAGCGTTCCGCCGCGTCCTCTACTTGTGATTGGGCAATCCCGAACGCCCCCAGGCTGCCGATAAACCAAGTCAGTAGGCCCAGCGCAAACACCCCAAGCCCAATCCAGAGCGCCCACCAAAAATCGCCCACCAACGCCAACAATAGGCCGATGAGGGTTACGACAATGCCGAGCGTTCCTAAGATAAGTCCGCAACCATACAGCATTCGATAGACACCAATGACCCTCCTACGGCGTCCCTCGTCCATCTGCTGCCACCTGCTCACGATCCTTTCCCCTGTTCGCACCCTTTCCGCCCCTTCTCGATCTCCTCTATGTCCCTCACGCGCCGTAAGGCCCGCTGTTTGGCCTGCTGTAGCTCCTCTTCAGACAAAAGGCGCAGCCGCGCTAACCTCTTCTGTTCGGGTGTCGCTGCCATTGTGTCTCCCTTCCCCTAAATACACGTCAAGCCCGACGCATATCCTAGGGGCTAAACCAGCCTATCGTCGCTCAATAGTCGGCCTTGCTCGCTTCGCTCGCCCTTCTCTGGTAGCCATCCAGTCTGTTCTAGTGTTGTCAGGGCCTCGGCTTGTCTTGCCATCTGGCGTAGCTCGCGGGCCGAGAACCGACTGCCGTTCCTGCTTTTCTTGCGGTGGTGTTCGCCCTGTCGGATGCGGTCAGCGTAGCTCATTCGCTCTCTCCAAATCCAGCGTTCTCTAGGAAGCGGGCAAACTCGGCGAGTCGGGCGTCTAGTTGGGCGCTTGTCATGTTGGGGTAGGCGTTTACTCCTCGGTCGTACTGGTGGTTCCTTGCCGTCCTGTTCGCTTCCCACTCTACGCGCTCCTGTGTCCCAAATTGCGGTGCTTGACGATTCAGGCCGCGTGTTCGCCGCCCGTCACGCCTAAGCAATTCGTACTCGATTTCTTCAAGCTCGCCCTGTACGGCTTCAAGGTGCCCAATAGACTCGTTGCTCGTTGTCGGAGCGGCCAGTTGCACTAGGTCGCGTTGGGCCGTTAGCGTAGCGGCAAACGCTTCGATGTCCTTGCGCCCGTCGATCCGCTTGTGGGATAGGTGCGTTTGTACGGCCTGAATCTTGGCCTCGATCTCGCTCAGTGGCGGGAGATCATGCGTGATATGGACTTGCGGTTCATCGCCATTCCGTGATACCGTGAGTGTGGATTCTAGGTTCGGCCCGTCGCCGTTGGGCGACAGGTTCACGTAGGCTATGGCTCGCCCCAACTTGCTATAGCCTACTTGCTTGCCAAGCGCCCTGAACGCGCCCACGAATTCAGGCGTTAGGTGGGGTTTGATTGTCTCTAGGCAGACGCTCATTTCGCTCCTTCCTACACGTTAGGCGTGACGCATATTCTAGGCGTGTGGTTAGGATGGGTTGCACTCGCTCAGTGGGCGCGGCTCCCAGTGAAGATCGCGCTCTATGGGAAGCCCAAACCGTCCACGAAACTCCACCAATTCAGGCATCCAGAAATACCCGTACTCGTCATCTTGACCGTGAACGCGGCCATAAGCCTGGCGGGTCTTGGGATCGTACTCGCTGATGAACCACGTCCCGCTTCCAGTAGGGTCAAACAACTTGACGCGGGCGATCCCATCCTCAGTGCCAAGGAGCGGCACATGGTCGCTCTCACGGATATAGCGGTACGCTGGCCGCTTCTGGAAGCTACTGGCCTCTATGTCTTTCGTCGCCATCTCTTTGCTCTCCCTTCCTTCCCTCCGCCCAGGAGGGGGTGCCGCCCTGAGCAGAGGGTAGGCGATAGAGGTTACGATCTTCCCCGTTGTGTGTTGAGCGCGGCGATAGTGGCGTAATCACCCCAGGCTGGCATCCGCTGTCGCTCTCGTGACGGTGCCTTGATCCCTGTAATCTTTCGTGCTTTCGCTAGCGTAATGAAGCCATGCCCGCGAATCCAGAAACCACCCTTGCCTTGTAGAACTGGCGCGCCATAGTGCTCTTCTAGCTTGTCGCTGATTACCTGATGCCTCGCCACCTTTGTCTCTCCCTTCCCACCCTAACGGGCGGGTGGTGCTAGGCTCCTACGGCCTCTAACTGGTCTATCAAGTCCCATCTTGCCCAGACAAGGATCGGGCGATTGGTGTAGCCCTGTAGCTCTGTCCATTTCATTTGCGATTCCGACGCTAGCCGTGACAGGGCTGGTATGCCATCGTCGTTAGCGCCCCAACAGTAGAGACGGCCTGTCGGCTCGTTGGTGGTGTAGTCACGCATAGGCATCTTGGGGTTGCCAGTGGGGAAGGTTTGAGCGATGATCTGGCGAGTAACCTTGTCGGCATCGAAACTGGCGAAATAGGCCGACTTCTCCTCGCAACTGATCACCGCGTAAAGCTTGTAGACGTAGCTCTTCCGCCTACTCGTGCGTTCGGGCCGTGTGCCGCCATCGCGCAAGCAAGCATGGTTCTTGCCGTGACAACTACAGCGGCATACATCGCCTTCAGCGCACCAACACGCTTCCCCGCAAGTGGGAGCGTAGGCCAACGCTTCTAAGATTCCGTCCATATCGCTCCTTATCCCACCCGTCCCAGGGCGAGGATGCTTTGCGTTCCCTTCCACGCCGCGTATTTCATCTGCACGGCCAGGGCGATTGCCATGTACGCGCTAGGGGAATTGACGGCCAGAAGCCTGGCGCTGTCCATCACGCCATCCCAGTCAATCCCTTCCACGAAACGCTTCGGCCCTACTACGCGAATCTGGTTTGTCTTGCCATCGACCTCAACTAGAATGTCGCCGAAGTCTTTGGTGAACACCACCCCTGCCATGTTCCCTTCCCCCTTTCAAACCGTCTTGCTACTATAGTACTACCACAAAGACGTATTGGTGTCAAGGGGGTTTCGAACTATTTGCAAAAGAATTTCATTGTGGTATGATGTTAGGGGAAGGAGGGGAAAGCTAATGGAGATTCGCCTGAAGGAATGGCGGTTGCAGCGATTCCTCACAGTGCGGGCGTTGGCTGAGAAAGCGGGCGTCGCTTATACAACCGTTGTCCACTTGGAAGCGGGACGCCACAGGCCAACCATGAAGACGATCCGCCTACTGGCAAAGGCATTAAGCGTGAAGCCTGAGCAACTGGTGGAGTGGGGGCCAGGCGATCATGCCGCTACTCGTACCCAGGCGGGGGCCGCAGGCGCTAACCCTTCTGACGCGCCCCCTACCCCAGGACGCCCAAGGGGATCGTGATGTCACGTCGCGCCCGCTTACTAATACAGTGTGACCTTACCCACCGAGGCGGCCAATTTTTGCCCTTCTAGCAGGGCGCGATAGCTCGCGTATCTGGGTGTGGGGGTGACTCGGTAGCGAATCAAGTTGAGTTTTGTACCAGGGGGTACGCAGGAAGGGCCTGCCTGGTTTGGAAAATTTTAGAAATTTTCGGATTTAGGGGCGTAATGGGGACGTACATGAGAAGGGGCCATAGGCATCCTGGGGCACACACGAAAGGAGAGTTGGAATGAAGAGGGTAATGGGGACTTTAGGGCTGGTGGTGATAGGCGTCCTAGCAACTGTGTTAGTGGTGCTGACAGTAGACCCAGGAGGCTCCTCAAACACCTCCCCTGACTTGGAGCCCGCCATCCAAGAATGCACCAAAGGCGCAATCGCCAATGCAGGCTTCACCCCAACCTTCGCCGCAGAGAACTGTCGATGCTTTGTAGAAGGGCTGGCGGATATCTACACGGTGGAGAGGATAAACGCCTTCTACGAAGGAACGGCACCTATCGAGGATGTGCCTGTGCTGATTGGTGTCCTCGACGAGTGCCTGGATAGCAGATAACGGAGGAGTAATGTACCTAGCCAGGCACCAAGCTCCTGTTAAGGATTCGCCGCTCATTGGGCCTGTTTGTCAGACTGCATGGGGGTGGAAGGTTCGATTGCGTACACACGCGCTGGCTTAACAGCGGCACGTTGTGGCGCAAGACGGGGGTTCGAGTCCCCTCACCTCCACTATCGTAATAGGAGGGTATAAACATGAAACGTCTCTTTGGGCTTGTTCTGGGCATCGTTGTCCTTGGTAGCTTTGCCTGCGGTAGCAACCCGCCCGAACCAACCGTGTCCCCCACGATCTCCTGCCCTTCGCCCTGCCCAGACTGCCCACCTGATCCGTGGGGCGAGAGTTGCGTAGGCTTCAAGATAAAGCTTGAACTAGACGAGGTTTTCTTAGATATGGCCGAGAAGGAGCTATTCATCGGACGGACACCCAACGAGATACGCGCTGACATTACCACACAGCAACAGACCTACGACCAAAACTGCATAGGCATCGTTCTGGCGGAACCCTCGTCGCTGACCTTCCTATGCGCGAGGGTTGGCGAGTGGAAAGGGACGGAGGAGCGGGACATACTCTACGCCCCAAGCGCCCAAACCCAGATTTGGATCAACCAGTTCAGCAGCATCATTGACCGCCACTGCAAACCCTAGCGATAGCCAAGACGAAACCGCATGAAAGGCTGACGATGGTTGCTAGAGAGAAGGCACGGCATCGCCTTGAGAGGACGATGTTTCAGACCTCGCGCTCCTTGGAATACTTCAGCGAGCGGGAATTGCGATATCAGACGAGCCGTGCGCCGACGGAGTGGCCTGCGGTGATCCTTCGGGAGTTGGTGGACAACGCCTTGGATGCCTGCGAGGACGCAGGGACGCCGCCAGTGATAACGGTCGTCGTGGAGGGCGATGAGGAGCAGGGCACAATCACTGTGAGCGACAACGGGCCAGGTATCACCCCGAAGACCCTGAAGCACATCCTAAACTTCACCGTCAGGGTGAGCGATAAGGAAGCCTATGTGTCGCCCACACGGGGGGCGCAGGGCAACGCGCTAAAGACCGTTCTGGCCATCCCCTACGTGGCATCAACGGAGAAGCCGCCGAGGGGTCAGGTGGCCATCGTGAGCAGGGGCGTCCAGCACGATATTGCCGTGGCTACCGACCTGCTGCGCCAGCGTCCACGGATCGACCATACAACGGCAAGAGAGCCGAAACCTGGAACTTCCGTGTCCGTGGCGCTGGATTATAGGGGTATTCTGAACGGAGCCAAAGGGTTTGATTTTTACAAGTCTTGGCTGCGGCGCTATGCCCTCTTCAACCCCCATGCTTCTTTCCACCTAGAGACGCCAGATTGGAAGGAAGCGTGGATCGGCAGCATGAAGGAATGGGGTAAGTGGACACCATCCGATCCCACATCGCCGTGGTGGTATACCTCGGACGATCTGGGCCGCCTCGTCGGGGCACACATCGTCCACGGGGAGCACACGGGCCGCGACCTGCCCCTACGAGAACTTGTAGCCCAATTCCGTGGACTCTCATCCACCGCTAAACAGAAGCGCGTGACTACCCAATTTGAACAGGGACACCTATCGGAGTTCATGCTGGACGGAAGCGTTGACGGCAACTTGATGCGGAAGCTGCTGACGTGCCTAAAGGCAGAGAGCAAGGTAGTGAAGCCCGAACGCCTAGGCGTGATTGGGGAGCAGGCCTTCCGCGATTGCCTCACTCGCTGGTACGACTTGGACGAGGAGTGTTTCAACTATAGTTGCCAGAAGGGTTACGAGGGCGACCTGCCCTTCGTGCTAGAGATCGCCTTCGCCCGTAAGCAAGGCGGCGGACTGGAACAGTATCTAGGGTTGAACTGTTCCCCTAGCTATGGTGACCCATTTGCTGAAGCTCGGCTATCGTTCGCTGGCAAGCGCGATGCCTTTTCTAGCGTCGGCTTGGGGGCATTCCTGGCCGAGCGGAAGGTTCAACGTTCTGACCCGTTGGTTATCGCCGTTCATCTGTTCTACCCCCGACCTCGCTTCAGGGACAGGGGCAAGACTGGGCTACAGCTTGAGGAAGGCAGCTAATGAGAGGTATAGCTGAAGCGCTAGCCAAGGGCGTCACGCAGGTAACCCGCGAGCACTACAAGGAGAAGAAACGCCTAGAACGTAGCTCAAGAGCCAGTTATCGTGGCTGGTCAAGGCCCCGCTGCCCAATCAAATACGAGGTCTTCGATGCCATGCCAGAGGCCATCGAGCGCGTCTCTGGCGGCGGTTCCCTCCCGTTCACCGTCCGCCAACTGTTCTATCAGATACGCCCGTTGCTAGAGGGGAAAATAGACAGAGCGCTTGAGTATGCCTACTTCACGCCAGCCCTGGTCACGGAATACGAGAAAAGTCATGGAACGATCCGTGGCCTACTTTATGACTCAAGGGGTACTTTCAGGGAGCCGCACACGGGGGTGGGAGTCCCGCTGGGCACGACCCACGTTGCCTCCTACAGTATCCCGCACTGGCGCTATAACAAGATCGTTTACGTGGAGAAGGAGGGGTTCGGCCCCATCTTCGAGGCGGCCAAGTTGAGCGAGCGCTACGACCTGGGCCTGATGATGGGCAAGGGCTACGCGACTAGGGCCGCCAAGGACTTATTGCGATTGGCGAAGGGGCGAGGGGTGACGATCTTGGCGCTGCATGATTGCGACGTGGATGGTTACGAGATTAAGCGCACACTGGCCGAGGCTACTAGGACTCGGCCAGGCCATTACATCGAAGTCATTGACATTGGACTCATGGTCGCGGACGTAGAGGCTTTGGGCCTAGCCACCGAACGAGTAGCCAGGCGGAAGGCCCCGCCGTGGTTGCTCCGACTCACCAGCAAAGAGAAGGATTTCCTAGTGGAAAGGCGGCTCAGGTGCGAGTTGAACGCCATGACTTCGCACCAACTGATCACCTACATCGAGACGAAGCTGGCGGAGCATGGTCTTACCAGCAAGGTAGTGCCGCCAGAGGAGGTGGTTGAAGCGGAATTCTTGGAGAACTTCGCCGCTCACTTGCGGGAGGCAGCGAAGGAAATGGCTAATGCCGCCTTCAAGAAGGTCACGGGGGGGACATTCGACTCGTTCGCCATGAATGCCTTCTACTCAGTATGGGAGGGGGTCAAATTGCCTAAAGGCTTTCGGGCAATGTTGGAGCGGGAACTGCATGACGGCAGCCGCGGGCGGCCTTGGGACGGCCTAGTAGCAGACAAGGCAGAGACGCAGGCTAAGGAACGGGCAAGAAAGAAGAGGGCGATGTTAGTGAGGGAATTGATCGCTAGGCTCAAGAGTATCGAAGGAGGAATATAGGAGAGAGATGCTAGGACACTGCACCGCCTACGAGGAATTGATGGCCCACCTTCCGATTCCAACACCAGATCAGGTGACACTTCCTGCCAGGGTTTCGGAATTGGAGTTTCTTGAGTTGGCCCACGCCTACGACAGCCTTGGGCTACGCATAGACGACCTCTTCAAGATCAAGGAAAAGCGCATCGGCCCCCATAGGGTATTCATCCTTCAGGGGGTGCGGTACAAACCACTAATTGAACAGAAGGAGTTGCCAGGACGTTGATGGAACTCTGGCCGTGGTCGGTGGAGAGACGGCTACACGGAAGCGTGTATCGGGCCGTCTGGAGTTGACGATAATATGATAGTGCAATCATTGTTCGGGCGGCAAGGATGATCCACAACGAAACCCCCTGGCGAAAAACAGCCCACGAATGGTTGATGGCTACCGTTTGGCCGCAGGTTAAAGCTAAGGGCCTCAGCGAGCGAGAGGCGAGCCTGCGAAGCGGCGGCCATCGGTCAACAGTCAACCTTCTCCGCAGGGACGGGGTTCTGCCGCCAGGACAGGTTGTGGCTAACCTCTGCGCCCTCGTAGGCGTACGGATGCCGTGTAGCCCTGCCGACTGGGAACTCATCCGCACCTCATATTGGCTATACAGGCGCAAGAGGAGTTGGAGAACCTGCCCTGGTTGTAGCGAGCGCTTTGAGGTTCGCCCCTGCGAAGAGGAGCAGGTCTTTTGTTCGCCTAAGTGTGCCTGGTCGCACAGAAGCACTAAGCTGCCCCGCGATCCTCTCTCCCGTTTTCTTTTCGGGGAGATGCAGCGCAGAGGGGTGAAGACCCTTCGAGATATGGATCGGCTTTGTGGAGTGGGATTAGAAACCACTCGCCAGATCATCGCCCATCCAAGACGAAAGCCGAGGCTGCAAACGCTGGAGAAATACTCAGAGGGCTTGGGCGTAACGGTTGATCACCTGCTCGCTTTGGCAGGCGGGACGGCAGAGGATAGGTGGCGGGAAGTGGCCGAAGGCAACAGGGCCATCATATTGCAGCGGTATCCGCCAGGGTCGCCGCAGAGGAAGAAGCGCGACCGAAAAGCGAGCCAAAGCCTCAAGGGGAAAACCCACCCCGCCGTAAGCCGCAGGCTGCGTACCGCCTGGGCTAATGCTGAATACAGAGAACGGATGACGGCATCGCTTCGTAGGGCAGCCAACAGGGTGAAGAAGCGCCTGGGGAGTGTGCTGACGGCCTTCCAGATGGGCAAGGGACGCCCCCCTACGGCGGACGAACTGAGTAAACTGGCTGACAAGTGGGCCGAAAAGCTAAAGGATGAAGGAATATCCAAACAGATGATCCTCACTGAGTTCAGGAGAATTCAGTGCGGGGAATCCGCGCCTGGCAGACCAGCCGAAACTTCACTCTGGGGCTTTGTAGAACAGGCCCTACAGATACTTCAGTCGAGCGGCAAGCCTCGTATCTGGTATTACATCGCCTGCTCGGTCTTAGAGAAGGAAAACGAGTCCAAACCATCTGCTAGACGCATAGCGCAGCGAAGCCGCTCCCTGAGAGCAGGCTACTATCGCTGGAAACGATCCTCCTCTATCCGTCTTTAACTGCTAACGAAATCCCCCTCTCGCCGCTGCCAAGCCCCTAAACTGCTAACGAAACTATTTCGTTAGCACTTCTGCCTAGTTTCCCGCCACATTTCCCCTTTTTCGTTAGCGCCCTAGTGTGTTCCAATAGCCTTAGATACGAGTAGGCCCTGGTCAAGCTTGGGGCACAACCAGGGCCTTGGCGCGATGCACAGAGAGGCTGCCTCTTATTGCAGCCCGCACCGTTCCATATTTTCGGCCCTCACGAATGAACAGTCAAGTAGATCGAGCAGATTTGCAGAAGGAATTGAAGTGGAAACGGCGATAGAGCGGGGCACCCCGAACGTCAGTAGCAGTAAGTCTTGCCCTCTGTCTAACAATCTTCGAGGCAGCAGCCAGGTGAACGAGCGGGGACGCCGCCGCCTGGCACCATATCTGGACAGAAGCGTTTGCTGGCCCCTGTTGACAAATTCAAACAGAACTGTTATTCTCTTTTCAGAGACGGGAGATGGCCCTAATCGAATAGCTTACGTCGTGCCCCTTCGGGGGTGGGGCCGCACCCTTCAGGGTGCGGAGATAAAAAGGCCCTGCGACTAAGAGTCGGAGGGCCTTTTGCTTTGGCGGAGGTGTCAAATGGATGGAAAGAAGTTGGTGCTCCCTGGCAACGCTGCGGCCTTATTGGGCGTATGCACGAGGATGCTCGAATATTATGAAAAGAAGGGCACCCTCATACCCGCCGTAAGGTTTGGGGGCAACGGCCATTGGGGGCTTCGGCTTTACCACGAGGAGGATGTGCAGCGCCTCGCCCGCCAGCGCAAGGCAGACAAGAAGACCGTTGCAGCGGGTGTTAGTAAATAAAAGCGAACGGTCGCCAACCCGTAGCGGAGTAGCGACCGTTCAAGGAGTACGTGTTGTGACTATTGCCACAGTGAAGGGTAACACGGAACGGAAAAAAACACAAGGCCAGGGGATCAGTAAGGAGTTGCCCCCTGAACGAAATCGTATTAGGGTCAAACTATTTACGGTCGGCAGGGCACGATGCGCTCAATGCGCCCATCGCTTTGTCTGGCCTGACGGAGCGCCGACGGTGCCCGAATCCCCGCTGGTGAGGCCCAGCGTCGCTTGTCCTTCCTGCCATAGCGTCGTGTCGCTTGAGGCCGAACCTCACGACGAGTGTTGGTGGCGATATGCCTCTAAGCCGCCCCCAGCGAAGCCAGCGAAGGCACAAAGCCCGTCCCTAGTCCCCAGGAGCCACGCGAGGCCAAATGGCGACACCCCCCCACGCCAGCTTAGGGGGAGAGACTTATGAGCCAGCCCACTATCCGAGCCAACGCTGGCATCTACGAATTGGTGTGGGAGGCAGAGCGGGTCGGTGTTCGCATCGACCGCCTCCATGAGAATTCCGCTGGTTTGAGGGGCGAAATCACGGTCAAGACCCTTTTGCCAGGAACATCCAACCACGTACACCAAGCTCAATTCAATCTGACCTCTACCACATCGCGGCGGACGCTAGCGAAGCACCTTGAGGAGCGCAACCCTGAAACGGTCGATTGGGTAGGCATCATTGAGGACGCCAGCGTTCTAGTGCTGCGGGCCTACCGTGAGGGCGAACCCGTCGTAGCGGTAAGTGACATACCTGCCCGCGTCGGACAGCGCCATAGACTAGACCCCCTTCTTATCGAGGGACATCCCAACCTCATCTTTGGCGACGGGGGCACTGGCAAGTCAATGCTAGCGCAATACATGGCCGTCCTTATCTCAAGTGGACATCACCACAACGGCCTCTCGCCGATACCTGGGCGCTGTCTCTATTTAGATTGGGAGACATCAGGCGTTGAATTCAAGGAGCGCGTGGACGCTATTGAGGCGGGGATGGGGGAGACGGGCTTCGCGGAAATCCAGTACCGCTTCTGCGTCCAGCCACTCGCCAATGACATCGAAACGATACAACGCATCGTTGCCGAGAAGGAGATTGAATACGTCACCATTGACTCAATGGGGCCAGCCTGCGGCGCTGACCCCAGCGACCCACAGGCCACCATCGCCTACTTCACGGCCTTGCGGTCGCTGCGCGTAACCACAACCACCCTAGACCACATACCAAAGAACGCCGTCACGCCTTCGCCCTACGGCAGCGTCTACAAGAAAAACCTTAGCCGCTCTGTCTTCGAGATTCGCAAAGACCAGGAGCAGGGCGAGGACGCCATGCGCCTCGGCCTCTATCACCGCAAGTCCAATATGGGCAAGCTCATCCTCCCAGTGGGCCTCGCGGTCGATTTCACGCCAGAAACCATCGCCTTCTCCACCTGCCCTGTCCCCGACATCCCAGCACTGGCCGAAGGCATGAGCCAAAAAGAACGCATTAGAGGCTTTCTCTTGCACGAGGTCAGGCCAGTCAACGCCAAGGAGATCGCCGAGGGGCTGGGCATCGCCCAAAATGCCACCCGCACCATTCTCAATCGGTTCCGAGGCAAGGATTTCACAAGGGTATCAGATGGCCCCGAACCCACCTGGGCTGTGCTGGGGAGGGACTACAAATGAACGTCCCAGATAGGCGCAACAACAGCGCAACAACCCCTGCGCAACAACGGCGCAACAGCCCCAACCTCTCAGATAGGGGCCTAGATAGGCGCAACAGTTGCGCAACAGTGTTGCGGGAGCATGACGCAACACACCACCCCCCTTTAGGGGGGTGTTGCGATGCCTTGTTTCGAAAGAAAGATCGGGTAACGAAGGATGGATAGACGGCTCGAAGACTGGCCGCCGAATAGAAGGCGGCTCCTGCTCTACGGAAACTATGGGTATTTTTGGTTGGACTTTAGCGAAGACGGTGTCCCCAGCATCCCTGGCACCCAAAGGGCCTGGCGGGCGTTTCGGGACTACGGCCCGCCTGCGGCGGTAAGCGAAGCCTACCGACAACTGAGGGCTTGGTTAAAGCCGCTGGTGGCCCGCAAGGTAGGGCCGTATGCAGCGGCACGTTTCGGAAAAGAAGCGAGGGAATGGCTCGTAAAAGAGAAATTGAACCGCCAACGGGCGGAAGGAGAAAAGGAATAATGGATTACGGACAGAGCGCAACTACACCGCTGAATCCCAAGAAGGGTGATACTTTTATACCTCTTGATCCTCACCCCTTTGCGGGCACCGTAGCTCTTGGCGAGCGCCTTGTTTACACGGGTACATCTTGGACATCCGAATCCCAGGCAGAGCGGGAGGCGAAAGGCTTGCACCTCTTGCCCGAACCGTCTGCGGCCCTGCCTCCTCTCGGCCCACCGCAGTTGATGGCTCCCGAAGCAGCAGCGACGATGGGGCTTGCGGAAGCGTTAGGTAAAACCCCCTTGGGAGTAGAGGAGGGGCAGCGCTTTGCAAAGGAGGAGGCCGACTGGATGTGGGCGCGTGGGCAGGCTGCGGAGGTTGTGAAAATATTTGAGGAGCACGGGGTAGCAGCAGTCCCAGACGTTGAAGCCCTTGCCCAAACATTCTTCAACCAGCGCAATCCACCAACCGAGGAAGAAGGCGGCCCCGACTGGGCCAGCTTGCTGGGCGGTGGGGGAGAAGCACCCCCGATTTTCTCTCCCCAAGAGGAACGGATGATAGTCGATTACAAGAACGCTATCGCGGTCGGCCAGTTGAGCCAAGACCAGGCGTGGAAGCAGCTTGAGAACTACTGGTCAGAAGAAACGGCACAAGCCCGCCGCGCTGAGGAGGCTGGCCGTAGGGGTGAGACGCTGTTGGCTGGTGCGTTTCCTGGCACAACCTTCCCTGGGACTGGCCCTGGTGGAATTGGGGCGGCATTGGCTGAGAAGTGGGGTGGGCCGAATCTGATGCCTGCCCTTAAAGGAATCCCGATGGAACAAGCACTAGGGATGTTTGGAACGACTCAGGCGCAGATGGGGTTGCCCGAAACGCTTGGCCCGATTAGCCCACCAAAGATTCAACTCCCCAACTGGGGTGCGTTAGGCCAGGCCATGCCTCAGTTCGGGGGCAGGAACAACTACTTTGATCAGCTTTTGCAGGAAGGGCGCTCGACAGCGCCAGAATTGTAGGTTGTAGAGATGGCAACATTCGGAACGCAACTCGACCCAGGATCAGCGCTGGCTTTGCTTGTGGGGCAAGGGGCTGGTGGCGACGAGATCGATTGGAATGATCCAACTACTTGGTCGTACCTCCCTGAAGCGGTTATCCGAGCTTACGTTGACCTGACGGGTATGGGCTACAGCGACGACGAATTTAGAGAGGGGCTTCAATACCAGGCTATGCGGGATGATGCGGACAGAGCAGCCCGCGCCGAGTTAGCAGAGATGAACGCTCAGTCCGCAGAGAACATAGCACGGATGGCAGCAGGCAAATACACCGAAGCAGCAGCTATCGGTGCTGAGGCCGATATGTATGCCGCCGATCAGTCCCTTCGGGCTGCACAGGAAGCCGCTGCTGCTGCTCGTTACGCGGCTGATAGAGCCTTAGAGGGGCTGAGAATCTCCGAAGAGAACAGGATGAAGATCGCGGCGGCGAACCTGAACCTAGAGGCGAAGCGGGTTGCCTCCGAAGAGTTGGGTGCGCCCTCTGACTGGCGCAAGCAGGCGGGCTTCCTGCGCGGCATGGGCATGACTCAGGCAGACGTTACACCCTCTGCGATCCAGCAGGCAGGGCAGGCGCTAGGCCCTGTTGCGACAGAGATGTACCAGGCTGCTCCGCAGGCGGTTGGGCCTGTCGCTCCTGAGATGTTTCAGGCAGGGCAGGCGCTAGCGGCTCCTGCGTTTCCCATACCGTCCCCTCAACAGGCGATTGTGGGTGAGCCTGGCCCGATGGGTCAACCCCAACCAGAGTTGCTTACGGCTACACCGCAGGGCGTGGAGGTTCAGCCCATTCAGCGGGAGGCGGCGTGGTGGCTGCGGAAGCAAGGCGTACAAGGGATGCAGGGTGGGGGTCGCGTCGGCGGCTGGGATTTCCGCTCTGGACGCCGTGGGGTTACATACGACATTCAACGCACTGGACGTGGTGGGATCACGGGTTATCAAGCTGGCATGGGCGGCAGAACCCCTACAGAGATGGCTCTACCATCGTGGCGGAGACGGGCAGCGGAGTCGAGGGCAAGGATGGAACAAGCCCGTGCCATAGGTGGCGCTGCTGGCGCGGCTGGTGCAGGCGGTGGTGGTCTTCCCGTGATTGGGCAACCTTATGGGCCAGGCGGGGAGAGGCCAGTGATTTCTATTCACCAGCCGCTACCTACTGGCGGCGCAGGTGGTGGGGGTACAACGCCTATTGCTGGCGACGGCACAACCACTGGCGAGCCGCCCTATCTTGAGATGCTACGCACAGGTGCCCACGTCCCGTTGTGGCAAGCCTGGGGCGGCCCTAGAACCAAACCAGAGGTAGGTATGGACATCCCAATCAAAATGCCCCACGAGATCAACTACGGCGACTTCCTAAGATTGACACCAACCGAGCAGCAGATGGCGTTCGCGGACTGGGAGGCGCTAGGTATGCCCCCAGACACGGCCTTTATGATCATGCAGCGATCAGCCATGCGTGGAACGGGTAGGAGTGTTACGAGCTATGGCTGAACCCTGGTGGCACTATCTCGAAACTAGCGAGTATAACCAGCG
>Ga0114920_10000142_pt1 | contig 32372 bp, 33 predicted proteins | sample ChitaG_FD_88683 | JGI IMG/M metagenome (GOLD analysis project Ga0114920, IMG submission 88683) | Deep subsurface microbial communities from South Pacific Ocean to uncover new lineages of life (NeLLi) - Chile_00310 metaG | ecosystem: Environmental > Aquatic > Marine > Oceanic > Sediment ...
AGGTGGGCTTGATGAATCAAGCCCCTACATAAGAATCAAGCCCCTACATAAGAATCAAGCCCCTACTGTATGAAAAAAAGTTGCCTGTCCCCTTTTCTTGTCGATCAGGCTCGGTGACTCAAAAACAGAAAGAGACAGAAAGCACCTGACTCTGTTGAGAAAAATGGAATCCGACGCTGAGCTTGCCAGAGTCCCTATTCCGATTTAAAGAACAGATTTTTCTGGCCACGACATAACCGATGACAGAGCCTATGAAAACGTCAGATGCCCAGTGCTGGTTATCATGAACCCTAGAAATAGCCACAAGGGTGGCCAGGCTGTATGAAAGAACATCGACAACCGTTTTCTCCGACTGGTCGGCAATCGTTGTGGCGACCGCAAAAACAGAAGAGGCATGCCCTGAGGGGAAGGAATTGAAACTTGATCTAAACGAGAATGGATGAAATGAGTGACTGGATTCACCAGTCTTAGGGCGCGCTCTTCCCACAATAGTTTTTAAGCCCAAAACAATAACACCCGAGGTAACCCAACCCTCTAGACTGAGAAGAGCTGTTTTCCTCAGACTTTTATTGTCAGAAATTTCTCCCGATGCATACAAAGCAGTTATCAAGCCAGCCAAACATGCTCCATGACCAAAAAAGGAAATAACATTCGAGATATCCTCAGAGGATGAGCTGCGGTGCTCATCAAACCAATCATGAATATCTGAGTCTGCGGCATAAAGAAGAAGTCCTCCTCCTAAAATGACTGATAAATTTAAGATATCTCCCCTATCCCAATTCTTGTGCGAAATAAGGACTTGGGCAAAATCATCCCTGAAGTTTCTTAAAAATTCCTTGTTTAACTTATACTCTTTTGAAGAGGTTGCTCCATAGAGAGTGTGTTGATAAGGGATAAAGAAGGAAAGTGCTAAAAAAAAGACAAGCAACCGATAGTGCCACTTCTTTTCTTTCGCATAATAAGACATCAGGAATATTTTCTAAGGCCTTGCCATAAGTTCTTCAATAACTTTGATTGTTTTCTCTGTTGCTCCTTGCAATGAGCTTAGTGTTTCTTTTGCCCTGCCACCCATTTCTTCCAGAGAATTTTCATCTTGAATCAAGAACATTTCAACCAAATCTTGTTTCTTATTAATTATTTTAGCTGCATTTGACTCGACAAATCTTTCCGCTAAAGCTGAGAAATTATCCATATGAGGCCCAAAAAAAATCGGCTTCCTGTAAAAGGCAGGCTCGAGTAAGTTTTGCCCTCCCCAGGGCACCAAGCTTCCTCCTACAAAGCTAACATCAGAAAGCGCATAAAACTGAGCAAGCTCTCCTATTGTATCAAGGATCAAAATATCCCACTCTGAATCTGGAGAAACCACAGTCTTTCTCTTGACATTAAATGAGAAATCCTGGCAGAGCTTCTCTACCTCATCGAATCTATTTTGTTGGCGGGGGGCAAGGATCAGTAGAACATTAGAATTATTTTTTCTTACTTCTCGAAAGGCCTCAAGGAGTTGTTTCTCTTCTCCCTTTCGAGTGCTGCCGGCCACTACTACTTTTTTCTCCTCAGAAATATTGAGTCTCCTTTTCATCTCCTGAATCTCCCTTTCTGTGAAAAGAGGCAAACGAACTTCAGATTTCAGGTTTCCAGTTACTTCTATTAGATCTGAATGCACACCTATTTTTCTCAGCCTTTCCTTATCCCTTTCTGTCTGTACTAAAAATAATTTTATATTTCTCAAAATTCTTCTTGTTAAAAACTTGAGCCTGCGAAATCGTTTGAACGAGTGGTAAGAAATTCTGCCATTGATAAGGAGGATTCCCTTTGTCTGTTTCTTGGCTTCTCTCAAAAGATTTGGCCAGAACTCAGACTCAGCCAGAATAAATAAACGGGGAGTCAAAGCAGTAAAAAATTTCTTAACGACGTATTTAAAATCTAGCGGGACAAAAAATATATTGTCTGCATATCTGAGCTTTTCCTTGGCTACCTTCATTCCAGTATTAGTTAGTGTGGAAAAATGAATCATCCAATCGGGATGCCTTTCCTTTATTTGTTTGATTAAATTTTGAAGGGAGAGAACTTCACCTACAGAAACAGCATGAATCCATAAAGATTTCTCCTGCCTCTTCTCTTCAGGAAGCTTAAATCCAAGTCTTTCCCTCAGGTAAAGACTATCTCCCCTAAAAAGCCTTATCCTGACAAAATAAATGGGAATATAAATCAACAGGTATAAAAGCAATAAAAATGAATAGAAAAAATGCATGGTTAATGACTATACTAAATTCCCCATTCTTGCGCAATATTCTAAAAAAGGATCTCTTTTTCCTTGAAACAAGGTTTTCTATCAGGCAGCAAGAAATTCTTTCAAATTCAAAAAATCATTGCTCTGGTATGCTAAATTTTGATAAGCTATTGAAGAAGAATTTATACTGGCCTGCAGAAATTTTGAAAGGATATAAAGATGGCAGAAAAGAAAAAAGAGAAAAAAGAGACTCCTGAGGACAAAAAACAGGGAGAACTTAAAAAAGAAAAGGAGAAAAAAGAAAAAACAACTGATGCAACCAAGGATAAGAAAAAAGCTAAAGAAGAAAAAGAAAAAGTAGAAGAGAAAAAAGAAAAAGCAAAAAAAGTAGAGAAGAAAGTTGAAGAGAAAGAAAAAGAAATCAAGAAGGAGAAAGAGGAAGTAAAAGAAGAAAAAAAGGTGGAAGAAAAAGAGAAGAAGAAGGAAGAAGTAGTGGAAAAAAAAGTAGAGGAGGAAAAACCGGAAGAATTAGAAAAAGTAGAAGAGGAGAAAGAAAAAGAAAAGAAAGAAGAAAAAAAAGAGAAAGAAGAAGAAAAGGAAAAAGTAGAAGAGAAAAAAGTTGAGGAAGAAAAAGTGGAGGCTGCACCTCCCTCACCCACTCCCAAAAAAAAGAAGATTAACAAGATGTCCTTGGCCGAAATCGAAACTAAGTTGGAAGAAATTAAAAAAACGCAGGGAGGTTTTTACTCAAAATATTCTCAACATCTCATTCGAAGAAAAAATTACTTGGACGCTTTAAAATAAGCCTCAAAAAGTTTGGAGATATAAAAATACACCTGGATTATTCACGAAACATTTTTATGAATAATTCAGGTTAATTGCTCAATTTGATGTTGACTCTTTTTTTGTCCTTGCCCCCGCGCTGGGATTCGACATTGACTTCCACCCAGCCTTGAGAACCATCCATTTTCACCAAAGCGGCGAAGCGGAGTGTCTGTTTCCCCTGGAGCCTGAATTCAGCACCTTTATCTGTAATGGCTTCGCTTTGTGCCCTATAATGCCTAAGATCTACTGCTGTAGTGCCTTCAGGGATCTTGACCAAGGATATATTATTCGATGATTTGAGTGTGATTTTGTCCTTCACCGCTCTCTTGAGCTGTATCGATCTGTCCGATGCAGTGGGATAAACACGGTCGTTCTTTACTGCCACCTCAACCCAGTAAAGATTATGTGTGGCAGGCGTTATGGTCACTTCATCAATCTCTACCTTAGGAAACTGGCTGGCGCAGTACATCACGAATTGTGCATTTTTCAGGGCCTCCATTTCTATATACCGTGCAGGAGGTGTTCTCTGTGTGTGTTTTTTACGTGAGCCGCCGATCCATATTTCACCGAGATCAAGATGAGTACATTTGTGCGGCATGATCCAGCCTTCCCCGGCCAGTTCGACATCAATCCATTTAAGATATTCTTCATCAGAAACTCTTCCATCGCCATCCGCATCCGCATCGAATGCAGGCGAACCCCAGAGTTCTATGAGATACGCGTATGCTCCGAGCATATAATATGTAGCTGCATGGGCTTGGCCAGAGAGACCTCCGATAGTAGCACGGTAATTTTTCAGGATGCGTGCACCCGCCGTTACAATTGCTGTTTGTGTATCCATGTCATGCTTATATTGTGGAGCAACCTGACGGTCAAAAAGCTGCGCGTATTTATTTGTTTTTCGCATCCGCTCCAGGCGCCGGTTGAAAATTTCCTGCATACGCTGGCTTTGTTCCGCCGATAGAGCCTGACGTCTCACAGCCTGCGGTGCCTGGAACATGATCAACCTTCCGGTATTGTGATAGTGAAAGCTGGCGAAAATATTAGGATGGGCAAGCTGAAACTCGAACACATTGCGGCATTCGGACTCTGACATCGGGTAGGGATTCCCAGCCTGTAGATTCCATCCATATGGAAAATTTCTATTCGGATCGGGTCCGCCAATATCATCTTCGTTAATCATGCCGTCGCCGTCGTTGTCATATCCTTCCGAGCCAATCCGGCGAAACCGCAAACCCTCCTCTTTTGGATCACTAACCAGGATAAACCGGCGCTTGTCTGGTGATAGTTTGTACTCCCCCTTGGAATCCTCTATATACATGACAGAGAGCTCTCCGTCACCGTCTACATCTTCTGTTCGGTCTTCATCGTACAGTCCGTCGCCATCGTTGTCTTCGGGTCTATAGGGCTCACGAGGATTGCTCGGTGTGTTTGGAAATTTAACAAAGGATTCATTGGCATCCACGTTGAGACCAGGCAGAATATAAAACGTGCAGTTGTTAACCAGGTCAAAAACGTATTTGTCGTAATCATACCTCGTAAGCAAATACCACATGAGATAAAGAGAACAGGAAATCCCGTTAACCTCATTTCCATGTATGGCACCATCGACCCACATGGCTGTTTTATCTTGGTGTTTTCCGGTAGATTTTGCTGTGATGGTTATCAGGTACTGTTCACGTCCCATCCGGCTTTTGCCTATGCTTTGGATGTCTGCCAGGTGAGGATATTTTTTCTGAATATCGTGCATGATCCTGGTCCATTCGGCATAGGAATAATACCGTTTCCAGCTAATGGGAAACTCCAGTTCTCCATGATAACCGCCCGGACTTTTTTGTATTTTTTTCTGTGCAAATGCTGGAGTCATGAAGGATGTCACCAGCAAAACAGCCAGAGCAAAACCCAATATGTATTTGAAATTATTTCTCGATCTCATTGCATCCTCCTGTTATTGAATAGAAAGGTTTTTAACCTTTGTGCCGCCTTTCTGAGATGTGACTACCACCTTAAGCGGTGTATCTCCTTCTACTGCTACGAGCCACTTGACTTTGCGCTTCGTGCCTCCACTTTTAACCTCTGTTGGTTGGAGCCTCTGGCGTCGCATCCTCCGCATTGGAAAGCCAGGCGGTATGAAGCGCGGCATCCTCCTCATCTGCGGCTGCTGTGGCGGTCGAGCAGCCTCTCGGCCCGAATCGCCTGGGATTCTCATGGTCCCCTCAATAACACCTAGCTTCTGGAACGGGGTCCCTTGTAGATAAGTTATTTTATCGCGGTCTCCGATCAGCCAAACGACGTCCTCCCGGTTTCCTGCAAGCTGCGCTCCCCGGGCAATATGAGTGGCGAGTTTCCCTTTATTCTCTATAGTCACGTTAACCTCAACGATTTTGTATGTTCCCATTGATTTTCCTTTTTTTATTGACACCTGGTCACCTTTCTGAGATGCGACTGCATTATTTGCTTTATTGACTGTATACAGCACGCGTGCTTTGGCATCTGTGATCACAATTTCTGGCTGGAGCCCTGCTCTGAAAAGTTCAAACTGCCAGTGCTTTTCACAGACATCAAGGAGCGGCTTTCCCGGTAATGCGTTGCTGCGGTACTTCGGTTTCCAGCCACCGATCTCGCCTTCGCCCAGCTCAGGATGTTTGAATTTTTTCCAGGGAACAAACAACTTGCCGCCGTACTTTTCATCCTGGTATTTCAAGAGTGCGCGTCGAACCTTAATTCTAGCGTTTTCACCTGTAAACTGGGGAAAATCCTTTATGTCTTTTTGAGGATTCCAAAGCTCGGTTGTTATGGAATACATGCCATACTGCAAGTAAGCCCAGTCAGATGCCATACCATAACCATAACGTCTATCTCTGGCTTCGTTGTAACTCACCCTCCAGCCGCGTGGCAATTCATAGCCACGCGCTATGGCATATTTATTCTTGGATGTCTTCTTGAGTTCCTCTTTGAATTTATCAAGCGAACCGGTCTCTTTCCAGGCTTCAGGAACTTCTTCGCCGATGATCTCTAGGTATTTTTTTCCCATGATCCTATCAAATACGGCTACGTCTTTGGGATGCAGTTTATCGTGAGGAGCAGTCCCGAGAGGTCTGTAAGTAAATCCTCCGGATGTATGATAAAATTGCGCCATCAGGATATTTGTATGGTTTGTAAAAAACTCGGCTATGGCATGGGACTCAGGAGCCGATGTCGGATAATCTCCTTGACCACCCGCCATTCCTCCATCTGTGAACCAGCCTTCTGGGAAATTTCGATTTAAATCGATTCCCCTTTCAGAGTCTTCCCCACGCTTGCCGTCGCCGTCATTATCTTTATCCTCCCGGATGACGGAATACCGCTGTTTCTCTGTCTTCTCGTTTCTTCTAAGGCGGATCATCAAACGTGGATCCTCGTCATCAATCACATACTGGCCCTTCGGGTTTTTATAGCGAAATTGTGTAATGTGCCCGTCGCCGTTGAGATCGTCATACCCGTCCTCATTGATCTTTCCATCGCCGTCGTCGTCTTTCATCATACTGTTTTGCCTCTGGGAGATGCCCTTGTCAACGCTATTATAAACACCATCAGGGTTAACCATCGGACAAATATAGAAAGTCTGATCATCAATGAGCTGCTTGATCTTCGGATCTGAATCATACCCGGAAACAAGCTTATCGATTATGTATAGACAAACCTCTGTTCCGGTGTACTCATTCCCATGCGTGCTGCCGCAGATCCAGTGTCCTGGCTTGCCCTGGTACGGTTTCATAGGGGGGACATTTTTAACTCCTTCCTTGCGCATGTTGCGTAATTTTACATAAGTGTCCACCGTTGTCCCTTTTTTCATGTTTGTTATCACCAGAACATAGATCGGCCTTCCCATATTGCTCTTACCGATCTCTATCAGCTTGGTGATGTTCCCATGTACCTTAACCACATCTTTGATATACTTCACAGTCCCGTTATACCCATGATAATCATCGAAGCGAATGGGAACTTTCTGTGCAGCAAAAACAGAATCTGTAACTCCTATGAAAGCGAAACTAATAACTAATACAAAAACCATCCTGTTTACATTAGAAGATCGAAATTTCATATGGCTTCCCTCCTTTTAAAAAATCGTGGAATTCATTCACTTATTATTCACATTGTAAAAACTAAATCAAAATAAATTTGTCAATAGGTAACAATTGAGGGGACGTCCCCGTTGGCGCCCCCGTTGGCGTCCCCGCTGGAAAAAGACATTTACATTCCTTCACTTTTCTGGTAGTATCATAAAATATTTTCAAAGGAGAAGATGCTGTTGCTCAACAAAGAAGAAAAAGCAAAGACCATCAATGAAAACAAGACTCACCCTTCTGACACTGGATCGCCAGAAGTTCAGGTAGCTCTTATTACAGACAGAATCAGTTATCTGGCCGAACATTTTTCAACCCACAAAAAGGACCATCACTCCCGCACCGGCCTTCTGAAACTCGTGGGGCGAAGAAAAAGGCTTCTGGGATATTTAAAAAAACAGGATGTCAATAGGTACGAAAAGTTGATTCAAAAGCTCAAACTCAGAAAGTAGTACCTGACTTCAGAGACCACAATGTCCGAAAAAAAACTCAGTCTCGAAATAAACAATCGTACCCTCTCTATTGAAATTGGGAAAATCGGAAAGCAAGCTGACGGCTCAGCTCTGATTCGTTACGGCGATACGATTATGTTCGTCTCCGCTACCTCCAAGAAAGAAGTCAAACAAGAAAAACCTTTTCTTCCTTTAATCGTTGACTACCGTGAGAACACCTATGCTGCAGGAAAAATTCCAGGAGGCTTCTTCAAAAGAGAAGGAAAGCCAACAGAGAGGGAAATACTTATAAGCCGTATGATTGACAGGCCGATAAGAACCCTTTTTCCTGAAGGCTATTTTTATGACACTCAAATTGTTGCTCTTCTGCTCTCTGCCGATCTAGAGAATGAACCTGATACTATGGGTATCATTGGAGCCTCTGCAGCCCTCTATTTCTCTGATATTCCCTTTGATACTCCTCTAGGGGCCGTGAAAATAAGTTGTATTAATAACGAATTCATAACCAACCCTACCATCAAGCAACGTGAAGAAAGCTCTCTGAACATGGTTGTTACTGGAACAGAAGAGGGAATCGTGATGATAGAAGCGGCTGGTGCTGAAGTTGAGGAGGAAAAAATTATTGCGGGTATCGCCATAGCTCAAGAGACTATAAATAAAATTATTTCAATACAGAAAGACCTTTTTAAAAAATTAGATGTGCAAAAGCGGGAATTTCACGCCAAAGAACTCGATCAAACGAAGATTGAAAAAATTGAGAAGGACATATCTCCTTCTCTAATGAAATCTATTCAGGCCAAAAACAAAAAATCCAGAGAGGAAGAAACAAATAAAATTTTAGATTCCCTGCTGAGTCAAATTCCAGAAGAAAATGAAGACGAAATTAATAAAACCAAGAAAACCTTCTTCAGAATCCAAAAAAAATTAGTCAGAGATTTAGTTTTAAACGAGGGCAAGAGGGTAGACGGAAGAGGATTCGACGAGATAAGACCTATCTCCATTGAAGTAGGCATTCTCCCTCGCACCCACGGGTCTGCTCTTTTTACGCGAGGAGAAACTCAGTGTCTTGCAACTGTCACTCTAGGTACATTTGAAGACGTCCAGAGACTCGATGGGATCGGACCAGCGGCTGAAAAGAGATTCATGCTTCATTACAATTTTCCTCCTTTTAGCGTGGGAGAAGTTTCTTTTTTAAGAGCTCCTGGAAGGCGGGAAATCGGGCATGGAGCTCTGGCTGAAAAATCTATCCTTTCCTCTATTCCTGGCGAAGAGGTTTTTCCTTATACAATCCGCATTGTCTCTGATATATTGGAATCCAATGGATCTTCCTCTATGGCCGCTGTCTGTGGCGGCGTTCTCTCATTAATGGATGCAGGCGTTCCTCTTTCCACGATTACAGCTGGAATCGCTATAGGGCTAATCAAAGAAGGCGATCGCTATGCCATACTCACTGATATTGCAGGTCTTGAAGACCATTTTGGAGACATGGATTGTAAAGTTGCGAGTACAGAAAAAGGGATCGTGGCCATCCAAATGGATTTGAAGGTTCCCTCTATTTCAGTTGACATTTTAAAAGAAGCCCTCCAAAAATCCAAGGAAGCATGCAAAATTGTGCTGGTCAAGATGAAAGAAGCGCTTCCTGAACCACGGCCAGACATCTCTCCATATGCTCCGCGGATCATAAATTTGTTTATAAACCCTGAAAAAGTTGGGGACGTAATCGGGCCGGCCGGAAAAGTTATCAAGAGAATTATTGCTCAAACCAATGCTAAAATAGATATCGACGAGAGCGGAAAGATTACTATCGCTTCCTCTGATACTGAAGCTGCAGAGATGGCCAAAAAGATGATAAGCGAGATTACACAAGAGGCAGAGGTCGGTAAAACCTATACAGGCAAAGTTGTCAGACTCGAAGAGTATGGCGCCTTCATCGAAATCCTCCCCAACATAATCGGTCTCCTTCATATTTCTGAAATAGCCCATTATCGTATCAGAGATATCAGGGATGTTCTCAAAATGGGTCAAACAGTCCGCGTAAAGGTTATTAATATTGATGAAGATAACAGGGTCAAACTGAGCAAAAAAGCCTTAGAGGAAAAATCCTCGGATCGCCCCTCCGGCTTTGGCCAGAACCACCATAAGAAACCTTCATCTCATAATAGCCGGTATAATAGAAACAAGTCTTAAACCACATAAACTAATACTAGCAAAAATGAGCAAATTCCTTTTTCACAAAAAAGGATTCACTCTGACTGAGATGCTGGTCACTCTCACTATTCTCGCTATTCTAGCCACTGCTATTATGCCATTAGCTAAAACCGCAGTAAAAAGAGAAAAAGAAATCGAACTGAGAAGAAACCTGAGGCTAATAAGAGAAGCTATTGACGCCTACAAAAAGCTTGCTGACGAGAAAAAAATAGAATTCGATGAAGACTCTTATGGCTATCCCCCGGATCTAGAAACCCTGGTCAATGGAGTAGAAGCAGAGGTAGAAGAAGAGGGAGAAGATAGAAGTTCATCAAAAAGGATTGCAAAATTTCTAAGAAGAATCCCCAGGGACCCCATGACAAATTCCTATGACTGGGGGTTAAAGTCTTACCAGGATGAGTATGATTCTGATGTTTGGGGGGGAGAGAATGTTTATGACATCTATACGAAAAGTCTGGGTACTGCCCTTGACGGGACAAAATACAAGGAATGGTAAGTCAAATAACTGAAATGTCTCCGCATAAGAGAAATCAAGGCTTCACCCTGATTGAAATCATAATAGTCTTCACCCTGATAGGAATATTAGTGGGCCTGGGGATCCCTCAGTACAAATACGCAATTAAAAGAGCCCATGAAGCTGTATTAAAAGAAAATCTTTATCAAATGAGGTTATTAATAAATCTGTATTATGCAGATAAACAGAAATATCCCTCCTCTCTTCAGACCCTTGTAGACGAAAGTTACTTGTATAAAATCCCTTTGGATCCCATTACGAAGTCTTCAGAAACCTGGGTGGAAATTCGAGAAACTCTCACTGACGAAAATGTTCTGTTAGTAATGGAACCTGGAATCGTTGATGTATTTTCTGGTTCAGAGAAAAAGGGTATACATGGAACCCTCTATAACACATGGTAACTTCCTTCCTTAAGCTCAACAAGATTCGCGAGAAACTATGAATAGAAAAGAAGGCTACATATTAATCATTCTTATGGTTGCCATTTTTGTTCTGAGTATCGGGCTCCTTGTCGCCATTCCTGTATGGGAAACTCAACTCCGGCGTGAAAGAGAAGAAGAATTGATCTTCAGGGGAAAACAGTATGTGGAAGCCATTCGTGTATTTCAAATGAAAAATCCTGGAACTTTCCCCAAAACATTGGATGAACTGCTGGAAGAGAAATGTATACGTAAATTGTATAAAGATCCGATGAGCGAAGATGGAGAATGGAATATCATTCTCCATTATCAAGGAGCGCCCGCAAAAACGCCCAGAAGAGAAAGGCGCACTTCTCAAAAAATTGGAATAGCTCGAAAAATAATGATAGCTCCTCAGAGCGCTGTTTCTTCAATCCAAAACCCACAGATTATCGGGGTAGTGAGCTCTTCCTTAAAAGAATCAATCAAAATCTATAACGAGCAAGAAACCTACGATAAATGGCTATTCTTCTACGGTCAAGATCCTAAAAAAATGCCAGAGATCATCTATTATGGTCAGCCTGAGAGGGAATGAAAGACTCAATTCTAATCGTAGCCGGCGAAAACTCTGGCGAAAAATACGGCGCAGATCTTGTCCATCAGTTTAAAAAACTCCAAAGTTCTTTCTCTTTCTTTGGCATTGGCGGAAAGCACATGGAAAAAGAAGGAGTTCATCTTATTTTTCCTGTTGAGGCGCTATCTATCGTCGGAGGAATCGAAGTCATCTCTCACCTGCCCCGTGTGAGAAATATCTTCAATCGAATAAAAAAAGAAATAAAACGCCAAAAGCCTATTGTATCAGTCCTTATTGACTCCCCTGATTTCAACCTTCGTCTGGCAAAAAAATTGAAAAAACTTTCTATACCCGTTTTCTATTATATAAGTCCCACCGTGTGGGCATGGAGAAAAAGGAGACTCCGAAGCATAAAAAAAACCATTGAAAGAATGATGCTGATCTTCCCATTTGAAGAAAAAATCTATAATGAGCACAAAATCCCAGCCCTCTATATCGGGCATCCCCTAAAGGAGAGAGTAAAAGTCTCTCTCTCAAAAGAAGAATTTCTCAGGAAGTATGGGTTTGATCCTGAAAGAAAGCTCATCGCGCTTCTGCCTGGAAGCCGCAAGAGTGAGCTAAAGTATCACATGCCTGTCTTGCTGGAAGCTGTGAAGAAAATCAGAAAAGGATATCCAGCACAATTTGTACTGATTTTGGCTGAAAGCCTAGATAAAAACATGCTCTCAGATTTCATTCCTCCCCATTTTAATGAATTGAAAGTGATTACAGAGAACAGCTATGAAGCAATAGCATCTAGTGAGCTCGTCCTATCTGCCTGTGGAACAGCCAACTTAGAAGCAGCACTTCTGGAGACTCCTATCATTTCTTTCTATCGTATCTCTCCGCTTACTTATCATATAGGAGTAAGATTTATCACAATAAAAAATTACAGCATTGTGAATATCCTTGCGGGAAAACGAATTATTGCTGAATTGATCCAAAAAGATTTTTCTCCTGAGAATATTTTTCAGGAGGCTAAGAAGATACTCGACTCTGAAGGTGTTCGATCAGAAATGATAGAAGAATTCAGAAAAATAAAACAAAGCCTGGGAGATGAAATCGCTTCCAAAAATGCTGCTCAGGAACTGGAAAAGCTGATAAAGCAGAAAACTACTTGACCTGACCCTGAGAACATCAAGTTTCTAAAATCGACCCTATTTGAGATTGGAATTATCGAATTTGAGATTTGATAGGAAGGATAAAATCCAGTCTGTCATGCAGCTTCAATTTGTTTTCCTCTGCACTACCGGCTCGTAGCTCCAATACATACATTGAAGGAGTTTTTGAATAATAGGAAGGGCAGGGCTCCTTTTTGCAAGAAGGAACTTTTTTTTCAATATGGACAATTCTCTTTTCTTTATCTAACCAAAGGATATCAATGGAAAATTTCATGTTTTTCATCCAGATATAGTAAATATCCTCTTCCTCAAACACAAAGAGCATGCCCTGATCAGGAAGGAGTGCCTCACGAAACATGAGGCCTCTCTGTCTTTCCGCCTCCGTAATCGCCAGTTCAGCTGTGATTGAAGTTCCATTGGGCAGGAAAATCTTGACGAACTTTTCCCTGCTTGAATGTACAGACGATAACACCAAGAAGATTAGGGTGCCAAAGAGAAACAGTTTAGTTGTGATATTTTGTCTTTTATCTTGTTTTAACATTTAACCTGCATTATTCATAAAAAATGTCGATACTTACTGCAATTACAGCAATATCAGGAAATTATCCTGATATTGCTGCATATCAAAATAAAATTTTTTTAAAAAAATTTATTTATATTAATCGACATTTTTTCCCTATCGGCGAGCCGATCTCACCGCATCTGCTTCGTTCCAGCCCAATCGCAGTGGAAGACCGCGGCTTCATGGGCCGACGCCTTGCATCTGCAGCAATCTCGACTCGTGAATAATCCAGGTTACAGGCTAATGTGCTGTAATTAAAGGAACAAAGCGGACTGGAAGAAGCTTCTTCTTCTTGAATTTTTTCTTTTCTCTAGTAACTAGAACCAATTCCTGAAACATGCTCCCTACAGGAATCACCAGCCTTCCTTGGATTTCCAATTGTTCCTGCAAGGCTTTTGGAACTTTAGCCGGAGCTGCTGTAACCATAATAACATCAAAAGGAGCAGACTCTTTCCAACCCAATGTTCCATCACCGATCTTAAAATGAATATTTTTGTAACCTAATCTCTCTAAAACCTTTTGGGCCTGCCTGCTGAGTTCTTTAATTATCTCTACAGAAAAAACCTCTTTAACGATCTCGGCCAGGATAGCGGCTTGATAACCCGAACCTGTCCCCACTTCTAAAACCCTCTCATCACCTTTTAACTGAAGAGCTTCCGTCATATATGCCACAATATATGGTTGAGATATAGTCTGTCCTTGGCCAATAGGAAGAGGTTCATCTTGATAGGCATAGGATTTCGTATTCTCTGGAACAAACATATGGCGGGCAACATTTCTCATTGCTTCAAGAACTTTTTTATCTTTAACTCCCCGGGCTTCAATCTGAGAGACAACCATTCTCTCTCTTTCTTCTTCGTAATTTCTCTTCATCTCTTTAAAAGCAGAATTTATGAATAATTCAGGTTAACCTGAATTATTTAGGTTAATATGCTCTGGCAAAATAAACCCTAACTTCTGAATCTTTCCCACAGCAAACACACTTTTCCCTGGTTTTTTGCTTATCTTGCTCAAGGGGCACGACTCTGACAGTGGCCATAGTTTCTTCTTTAATCTTTTCTTCACAGGACTGATTACCACACCAATATGCCTTAATGAATCCTCTTTCCGACTTTAAAATGGATTTAAAATTCTCATAACTCGTCACTTCATGCGTATTCTCCAACTGAAATTTTAAACCCGCCTCAAGCATAGAAGTTTGGATATTCTTGAGGATCTCAGGCACTCTCTGGGCCAGAGCTTCTAATCCAATGGATTCTTTCTCTCTTGTATCACGACGAACTGCAACTGCCTGATTTTCTTTGATATCTCTGGGGCCGATCTCAATCCTTAAGGGAACTCCTCTCATTTCCCATTCGGAGAATTTCCAGCCTGGGGTAAATTCTTCTCTATCATCCATCTTCACTCGCAAGCCTTCTCGCTTCAATTGAGCCTCAATTTCTCGAGCCTGAGGGAGAACATTTTCCTTCCAATTGCCGATAGATATAGGCACGATCACTATCTGAACAGGTGCAACTCGAGGCGGTAATTGGAGGCCTGAATCATCCCCATGGGACATGATCAATGCTCCAACAAGGCGCGTCGATACTCCCCAGGATGTCTGCCATACATACTGAAGATTCTGGCTTCTATCTTCAAATCTGATGTTGAAAACTTTGGAGAACTGCTGACCCAAGTTGTGAGATGTTCCCATCTGAAGAGCCTTTCCATCTGACATCAAAGCCTCTATGGCGTATGTTTCTGAAGCACCAGCAAACCTCTCTTTTTCTGTTTTGCTTCCTGAAACGACAGGAATGGCAAGTTCTGTCTCTACAAACTCTTTGTAAAGAGAAAGAATCAATAACGTCTCTTTCTCAGCTTCTTCTAAGGTTTCATGAGCAGTATGACCTTCCTGCCATAAAAATTCTGTCGTCCTTAAAAAAGGTCTCGTGACTTTCTCCCACCGGACAATATTGGCCCATTGATTAATAAGTACTGGCAAATCCCTCCACGATTTGATCCATTTGGCATACATGTTGCCTATGATGGCTTCAGATGTAGGACGAACAGCTAATCTCTCTTCTAATTTCTCCTTCCCCCCTTGAGTTACCCACGCAACCTCAGGCGCAAATCCTTCTAAATGCTCAGTTTCTTTCTCCAATAAACTCTCAGGGATAAAAAGAGGAAAATAGGCATTCGAATGGCCTGTTTCTTTGATTCTTTTATCGAGCAAATGCTGTATATTTTCCCAAATAGCATAACCATAAGGCCTTATGACCATCATACCTTTTATGGGAGCATAATCCGCCAGTTCAGCCTTTCGAATGATTTCCACATACCATTTAGAAAAATCCTCACTTTTTGGAGTTATTTGCTTTACAAATCGTTCCTCTCTATTCACTTTTTTCTCCACTGTCTCAATCCTCGCTCATTCTATATACAGCTATTTTTTTTGTCAAGAGAGCCGTTAATTCATTCATTCTAAAAGAATTAAATAGGATGAATCTTTTATTCCCATCAAAATAAACCGCCCTTAAAATTGTAGAAATTTGGGGGTGATTCTTTTTTTAACAAAAATTGATTCGATCTGTCTAAATTTCACCCCTCATTTCACCCAAAGGGGTGATTGACCCCTCAAATAAAAAGTGGTAATTTATCCCCTATCAGAAAAAAGTAAAAAAAAGAAGCACCGATGGCTAAAAAAGATCGATCCCACGACATCTATAAAATCGAAGAAAAAGTGATGGGATTCAATTTCCCTCTTCCCACTGTTGTGGAAGGAAAAGACACATCTGGTAAGCCTTTTAGGGAACAGACCGTTCTCTCTTATATAAGTCATTATGGGTCATCTTTCTGTCTGGCAACTCCGATCTCCTTGGATCAGGAGCTAAAGCTTATCATCGACCTCCCATCAAAGCTATCGCCAGACAAAAATCTTAACCTCATCATAAGAGGCAAAACAGTTTTCATAGAGGCAGGTAAAGGGAAAGACCGACAACATCGAGTATCTCTCAAATTTCAAAGCAAATACATAATTGAAGCTGAAGAATGAAAAATTGCATGATTTTTGATCCAAGACTGCGCAAATAAAAAAAGGTAAAGTCAAGAGTAATTAGTCGCAGGTATAACCTTTTCCGGTGAGATGAAATAGGAAAAAATCACCCCAAAATTCATCTTCAAAAGCGATTGATTGTTTTCGAAACATCTGGCACAATCATCCCCCTATGATGGACTTAGCCAAACTACTAGATAAACCCTCCTTCCAAGGCACCACCAGAGCCGTGAAGAGAGAGCGAAACTTTGAGCTCTCTCTTTCAGCTCTGGTTACTGGATTGAATGCCGCAGGAAATGAATTCCAAGAACGAACTGATCTCTATTCTATAAGCTCTCAAGAAGCATCTTTCTGGCTGAATTCAGGGATAACAATCGGGTCTAAGCTCAATATATCTCTGAAAATCCCAAAAACTTTTGTCCTTGAAAATCAACTTAGGCTTATCATTTCAGGAATTGTGGTATACGCTAAATCCGATAGAAGTGCGAAAAAAAGGCAGCTCGTCTCTATTCGGTTAGATAAAACTTATAAAATAGTTCTTTCCAGCCAAAAATAAATCTAATACTTCAATCTATTCAATTCATGAATCATCGTCCTCAGAAATTGGAGCTAATTTTTTTATGAAAAAGCAACCGATGATCTCTCTTTTTTTTTCTGTAGGGGTTTGATTCATCAAACCCACATCTTATTTTGCTTTTAATAAGGTGGGCTTGATGAATCAAGCCCCTACATTTTGGAAATAAACCTCTGAATTATTGAAAAAAATAGCCTGTCCCCTTTTTTGTGGGCTTGATGAATCAAGCCCCTACAGAAATATGAGAATATCATTTAATTTTTGGGGGAACTCCAGGAGCCAATCCCTCTTGACAACTAATATCTGATTTTATAATATATTCAACAACATACAGAAATTATGGAGAATTTAAATTCTTAAGGGGTGAAATAAGATAAGCCGATAGCAATGAAAAAAACGAAACCTAAGGGCTCAGAAGCAAAAAAAAGCGCAGTCCTCCTCTACTGCCCATCAAACATAATCCTCGCAGGAATTCTGAAAGATCTAGAAACAACATCAGAAATAAATATATGTCATATCGAGAAAAACACCATTGACTCTTTCATGGAATCAATTAAAAAAGTTAAACCTGATGTAATTCTCTTTGTAAATTCTGAACCTTTGCCTAACATTCGGGAAATCTGTAAAGCAATCAGGGAAATTTCGAAAGTTCAGATGAAGTCCCAATTATTGCTTTTAGGCAATATTCCTTCCCATGAAGAAGTTGTCAGCCTCATGAATTCTGGAGCAAGAGGATACTTTGATTTAAATGACGCTTCAAGTCAGCTATCAGAAGCAATCCACACAGTTCACAAAGGAGAGATTTGGCTTCCCCGAGATAAGATGTCAAGCATTATGGATCGGATTATTTCTGTTGTCGGAAGAGACCTCAAAGAAAAAACCCTCGACCAGCTCACCCCCACAGAATTTCAAGTACTAAGACTCATTGGACAGGGAAAGAGCAACGATGAGATCGCCGAAGCTCTCTTTATCAGCAAGAATACAGTAAGATCCCATATCAAAAGCATCTATGCTAAACTCGATACCCACAGTAGGCTTCAGCTCGCTTTGTACGCTATTAATTCAGCACTATTTTAACCTATGAATATATTCAAGATATAATAATGACGAAAAAGCCCGCTTCAAAGAAAGCTCCTCCCAAAAAGAAAACAAAGAAAAAGATATCCGATCTCAAATTCAACCGTCGAAGAGAATGGCGCTTTGATCTTCCTCTAAGAGCCGAAGTTGTAGGAATGCTACCTCAGGGAAAACAATTCAAAGAAGACATTACCCTTGATAACATAAGCTGCCAAGGAGCCTATTTCTGCCTGGATTCAGGTGTGGTTGTTGGCTCTAAACTCAATCTCGTTATAGACATTCCCGGTGATCTGAGTGGCGGTAAGAAGCTAAAACTCCTTTTAGGTGGACTTACCGTTCGTCTTGAGGAACCCGATATAAAAGACAAAAGACAGGGCCTGGCTATTCGCTTCAGCAAAAAATTTAATATAATCACTGAAAAAAAGAAAAAATAAGACGCCACAGCATTTAGATCCCTCCACCCCTTTAAATTAAATGGAGACGGTTCTATTTTTCTCTGGTTATTTACAATCATTTATAAAATGACAATTCTTTACTTCAAAAAAATAGAACCATCCCCTTATTTCTTAGATATTTTTGATTGTTAAGATATTTTTCTATAAAATAGCTTGGGATCTATTGTCATGTTGATAGTAGCTTTAACTGGCGGTATCGCCACCGGCAAATCTGTGGCAGCAAGAGTTCTGGAGGAACTGGGGTGTTATGTTCATCATGCGGATAAAACAGCTCATGAGCTGATGGAACCTGAAAAGCCAGCCTGGAGAGAGATCGTTGACCACTTTGGAGAAGAAATTCTTAACAATGACAAGACAATAAACCGTTCTAAGCTGGGATCCATTGTTTACTCAGATAGGAAAGAGCGGTTATTCCTCAATAAGATCGTGCACCCTCTTGTTTCTGAAAAGAGAAAAGAAATTATTCAATCTCTCGAAAAAGATGGCCGCTATAAAATATTTGTCTCTGAGGCTGCCTTGACAATCGAGGCGGGTTTTGTCCAGTTCTTTGACAGGATAGTCGTGGTTTATTGTGAAAAAGAAACCCAAATAAAAAGATTAATGGAAAGAGACCAAATAAGCCGAAGCGAAGCCCAGGAAAAACTAAAAAGCCAGAAGGACCCTGAAGAAAAAACGAAATATGCAAACTACATCATTGATACATCGGGCACTCTACAAAGTACGATTGAGCAGGCAGAACGGGTTTATAGGAACCTGATACTGGAATACGAATTGAAATATAAAAAAGAGAAAAAGCAAAACAAATAAAAGAAAAAGTTCTTCATATTCATCGGCATTTTTTACCCTTCGGGCGAGCCAATCTCACCACATCGGCTTCGTCGTAGCCCATTCGCGGCAGTTCACTACGTCATCACGAGCGATCGAAGAGAGCGTGGTGATCTCATCGTTCCTCGCTAAAAGCATGAGATTGCCGCTTCGCTTCGCTCCTCGCAACGACGGCTGCAGCAATCTTGACTCGTGAATAATCCAGGATAAATAGATTGGTAGGACTTGCTTGAAGGTTTATAACCGCTTTGAAACACTTTCTGATTTAAGGGAAGCAGCCAAAAGAGGGACCATGATTTCATGATGGCCGATAAAATAAAATCCTTTCTCTTTTTCCTTTAAAGGTCTTTTAACCACATTCTGGTAAGGACGATAATGGTGGAGAAAATCAAAAACAGCTGTAGAAAAGCCTTCAATTTTCCTCCCCTTATTCCTGACAAAAGATAAAGCTTTAAGAAAAACTTCAGGCAAGATTACTGCAGAACCTAGGTTGATAAAAAGCTCCCCATCTTTGAGTTTTTCCAATAAAGAGCAGAAAAGAAAAAAATCTCTTAAAGAGGCTTTTCCTAAAGCTTCACCTTTTGCTTTCGGATGAAAATGAATGACATCAGTGCCTATCGCCATATGGATAGTGACAGGGATATTGAGGTCATATGCAACGCCCAAAATGCTTAAATCTTTATGAGGAAAACGAGAATTCGCTATTATTCTTCCAACGCTCTCGCCCAGACCGAGCTCATCTTTGTCACTCGAATTTATAGCTTCATTCAGAATTTCGCCTGTTTCTTTAGCCATGCCAAACTGTCCATCTTTGATCTGCGATTCCACATCTTCTGAAGTATGACCAGCAAAGGCAATCTCAAAATCATGGATTATTCCAGCACCGTTGAGAGCCAACGCATTTATCCATCCTTCTTTCATTAAATCGATTATGACCGGATTCAAACCAACCTTGATCACATGCGCTCCCAAGGCGAAAATTATTGCCTTCTCTTTCTTTTTTGCTTTTATCATCAAGGATATAAATTCTTTAAAATCTTTCCCCGCTAAGATATCAGGAAGGCTATCAATGAAAGGAGCAAAGGTCTCACCTGGAGCAAATATTTTAGCGAATTTCTTTTTATTTATTTTGCTATTTCTTGACAGAAGCGAATAAGTCTTAAGCCCGCGGGGGGAAATTGGTCGAGATTTATACTTGCTCATCTTATAACATTGTTATCCTGAATTATTCGTAAAAACTGCCAATGAATAATCCAGATTATTTAAGATAAGCACAAGTATTGACAGGTGAATTGATTGGATGGGAAGGATTTTTGACAACTTTTTATCTTGCGAAGGAGTGAAGCCCTTTTAACCGCTGGACAATTTTAATTTCACCGTATACTTTTCAGCTCTTGGCCAGATCTGAATTTTATCCTCTTCCCTCCTTTGATCTTGATCTGCTTCTTCCGCCGGATATCTCTTCCAAAACCTGTCTTCTTAGGAACAACCTTAAAGCTGGCAAATCCTCTGATTTCGATCTTCTCGTCTCTTTCAAGAGCTCCCTTAAGAGCTGTGAGAATAGTCTCTACGATTAACAATGATTTTGCCCTGTTGAATTCAGATTTCTCCTCGATGGTAAGGGCGACATCATTCTTAATCATTCGAATCTCCTTTTATCTAATGGACTAATTATAAATAAGTTATTGAAAATAAAAAGTCAAGATAAATTTGTTTAAATTTATTTAAACCAGATTATTCACGAGTCGAGATTGACGCAGACTTTTTAATAAATATTATTGACTTGTGGTCACCTCCTTTTTATAATGAGCTTAAGATGAAAAAAAGAGTAATCGTTTTTCTTATCATTCCTATCCTCTCCTTGACGAGTTATGCCTCCATTTTAAAGATCACTGTAGATGCTCCTATCCATCCTATTACTTCAGAATATATCAGAAACACCATCGACAGAGCGGAACGAGAAAATGCCCGTCTCATCATCGTAGCCATCAACACTCCAGGCGGTCTGGATACATCGATGAGAGAAATCATCGAGAAAATCCTGGCATCTAAGACCCCTGTCGTAATCTTCGTCAGTCCAAGCGGAGCCCGAGCAGCTTCAGCCGGTTTTTTTATCGGGATTGCCTGTGACATCTTTGTCATGTCTCCTGGAACGAGCACGGGCGCAGCCCACCCCGTAGGCATATCTATCACTGGACAGCCTATGGATGAAACAATGGCAGAAAAGGTTACTCATGATGCAGCCTCTTATATCAAAACGCTTGCTGAAAAAAGGGGAAGAAACACCAAGTTAGCCGAAGATGCTGTCAGAAAAAGTTTATCTTACACGGAAAGAGAGGCTTTCGAAGGAAAATTGATCGATTTAATAGCAGAGAACGATCAGGAAATAATTAACTATTTTGATGGGAAAACCATCAAGAGGTTCAACGGAGAAGAGCTGCTGCTTGAGCTCAAAGATGAAGAAATAATTGATATTCCGATGTCTGCTAGACAGAAATTTCTTATCACGATTTCAAACCCCAACCTGGCTTATATTCTTCTTATGTTAGGTTTACTCGGCCTTTATTTTGAATTCTCAAATCCGGGTGCTATCTTGCCGGGTGTACTGGGCGGGATATGCCTTCTCTTAGCCATCTTTTCTTTCCAGATTTTACCTATTAATTATGTTGGCCTGATATTAATTCTGTTGGCAATCGGATTATTTATCCTTGAAATTAAAGTCCAGAGCTATGGAATCTTATCTGCAGGAGGAATAATAGCTATGGTTATCGGTTCTATTATGCTCATAGATACTCCTATCCCTGAATTACGGCCCAGTCTGAATTTCATCATTCCTGTGGCTGTAGGGATTTCTGCGGTTTTTATCTTTTTGATCGTTCTTGCTATCCGGGTCCATATGAAAAGAATCCACACTGGCAGAGAAGGCCTCGCGGGAGAAATTGGAGTGGTCCAGACTGATCTCAAACCCGAAGGCAAAGTCTTTGTCCATGGAGAACTATGGGATGCAGAAGCCACAGAGGAAATTCCCAAGGGCACTAAGGTCAAAATAGTAGAAGTTCTACAGAACTTGAAAATAAAGGTGACAAAAGTTTAAAAAAGATAAAAAACTCTTGAAATTATGCAGAGTTTTGGGTTATAGATTTAGAGTATAATTTTAATTTGTAGCTTTTGGAATTAAGCTCAAAAGCAAACGCCCATTTAAGGAGGCAAAGATGTTAACATGGCCGATTATCGTCATCGCTATTATCGTCCTTTATCTACTGAATGCGATTAAAGTTTTAAGAGAATATGAAAGAGGAGTGATTTTCCGATTAGGAAGAGTGTTGTCCAAGCCTAAAGGCCCAGGCCTTATCTTCGTTTTCCCCCCAATCGATCGCATGGTCAGAGTGAGTCTTCGAATTGTAGTCATGGATATTCCCCCTCAAGATGTCATCACCAAAGACAATGTTACAGTCAAGGTCAATGCTGTCGTTTACTTTCGCGTCATTGATCCTCAAAAAGCAATACTCGAAGTGCAAGACTTCCTCTTTGCTACCTCCCAACTCGCTCAAACAACACTCAGAAGTGTATTGGGAGAAGTAGAACTGGATGAACTCCTCTCAGAAAGGGAAAAACTCAACCTTCAACTCCAGGAAATCATAGACAAGCACTCAGACCCCTGGGGAATCAAGGTTCAACTCGTTGAAATGAAACATGTTGACCTGCCAGAAAACATGATCAGAGCCATCGCCAAGCAAGCTGAAGCAGAAAGAGAAAAAAGAGCCAAGATCATCCATGCAGATGGTGAATACGCGGCTTCGGAGAAACTGACCAAAGCAGCTGAGATTATCTCAACTCAACCCCAGGCTCTTCAGCTCAGGTTTCTGGGAACCCTAACCGATATAGCGGCTGAAAAAAATTCAACCATTATATTCCCTCTTCCTATTGATTTCATGAAAGCTTTCATGGGTAAAAAAGATTAAACAAAATAGTTTTCGGAAATGAGGAACAAAGATTTCAGAGAGCTTCAACTTTCAAGTGCGCAGCTCGTCATTATTCTTGTAGGAATATTGCTCATTGGCGTGGTGATCTTTCTTTTAGGAGTTTCGGTCGGGAAAAAACAATCTCAAATCGCAAACGAATCAACAACTATTGCTAAAGGAGAAATAGAACAGACAGCTGATAAGCCGCCTGTCTCTGTTCAAAAGCCAAAAACTGAAAAGCCTAAAGAAACAAAACCTGAAAAAACAGAACCTAAAAAAGCCGTCAGTAAAGAAAAAAAATCAGGAACCATCAAAAAAGAACTGGCATCTCATGAAGAAGTCAAGGAAAAGACAAAAACAATAACTGCTCCAACAGAGAAAGAGGATCTTTTTTATATCCAAATCGGAGCTTACAAGTTTAAAAATAACGCCCTGAACATCGCAGACGCAGTCAATAAGAAAGGCTATCCCTCCATGGTAATAAATCCTCTTCCCTTAGATAAAAAACCGTGGTATCGAGTTCGGGTTGGAGGGTACAAATCCAGGGAGGAAGCTGAAGAGATTAGGTCTAAATTATTGAAGCTCGGGATAACAAAGAAGCTCGACTACATTATCACCAAACGTTAAACTCCTGAAGCTTATATCTATCGTCATCGATCAGCCTGAATTATTCATAAAAAATGCCGATGCTTTCTGTAATTTCAGGTATTTTCGCTTTGAAGATTAGAAAAAGTGATGTTTTTCTGGCTGTGCTGAGCGGGGCCCTTACCTCTCTCTCTTTTCCTAAATTCAACCTCTCATTTCTTGCGTGGGTTTCGTTCATTCCTCTTCTGCTTATTATCACAAATAAAAAACCTGGGCAGTCTTTCCTTCTCGGCCTTATTGCAGGATTCTCATTCAATGCAATATTGATTTGCTGGATTCCAGCAGTCCCCACCCATTACGGAAATCTTTCATTGGTGTTTAGCCTTTTAATCTATATCCTATTTATTCTCTTTTTGGCTCTCTTTTGGGCCTTCTTCTGCTTCCTCTTTTCCAAAATCCATCAGTCTTTCCCCAAATCAATCTTTATCTTAGCTCCTTTTCTTTGGATTTCCTTTGAATATATCTTAACTTATTTTCTTACAGGCTTTCCTTGGGGACTAATCGGCTACAGCCAGTATAAAAACATTTATTTTATACAGCTTACTGCCATCACTGGAATTTATGGGCTATCTTTTGTCCTCATTCTATTCCAGAGTTTCTTTGTCTTTTCCATGAATCACAGAAAGAAAATCTACTTTTTCATTGGTTTGGCACTCGTGTTTCTTATCCACTTGAGTGGATTTTTAAGCGTCAGAGAAAATCCTCAAACTGAAAACTCATTTACTGCTTCAGTCATCCAGGGAAACGTGTCTTCTGATATCTACTGGGATCAGATATCATCTCAAGAGATATGGAACCTTTTCGAACGACATATGGATTTGACCCGCAAAGCTCATTGGGAAGGTTCACGGCTTATCATCTGGCCTGAATTTTCAGTCCCTCTTTGCTTTAGCTGTTCATCTGACATTTACCAGGATTTCAAAGAAACACTCTTCAAGTTTGTCCAGGAAACTGGCAGCACTCTTCTTCTCGGCACAAATGAAACAACTAGGACTCCAACCGACTTAAACTACCATAACACTGCCCTCTGTCTCAGCCCGAATCTTTCCATGACACAATACTACAAAATGCATCTCGTGCCTTTTGGGGAATACACTCCCTACAAAAAAATCTTTTTCTTTATCGAAAAAATGACTCATGCCATTGGAGGTATTACTCCTGGAACTGAGTATACACTCCATCAGTTTGAAGGTAAAAAATTTGGTTCTCCAATATGCTATGAAATTATTTTCCCTAACTTGGTACGCAAATTTGTAAAAAGGGGAGCAAACTTCCTGGTCACAATCACCAATGATGGTTGGTATGGAAAGAGCTCTGCTCCATACCAGCATTTCTCGATAGCTGTATTCAGAGCTGTAGAAAACAGGCGCTATCTATTAAGGGCAGCCACAACCGGTATAAGCGGCATCATAGATCCTTATGGACGGATTCTTGCTAAATCCGAACTGATGACTAAGACACATCTTACAGGAAATATCATCCCTTCCCAAGCACTCACTTTTTATACAAAATACGGAGATATCCTTCCTATCGCAAGCTTGACTTTAAGCATGTTATTCCTTATTCTGGCTATATTAAAGAGGAAACATGAAAGAAAAAGCGCCGGTTTCTAAACAGAGCTATTCTGGGCTTCAGGCTAAAATCAAGGAACATTTCTCCAAATTCGAAGAACTAAGAGGTTTCCTTTGACCTCAGCAAAAAGAAAGCTGAGATCGAAGCCATAAACAAAGAGCTTTCCACCCCCAGCATCTGGGAAAACCAGAAAAAACTTCAATCGCTCCAGAAGAATAAAAAAAGACTAGAAAGAGATGTCCAATTCTTCGAAAAAATCTGCAAAAAAAAAGAAGATCTTGAGGTCCTGCTTGAACTCGCAGAAGAGGGGGAAAGCGTCGAGGAAGACATCAGACAGACTCTGGCTTCCTTTGAAAAAGATCTGGCTGAGGCAAAGTTTCAAATACTCTTCTTCGAGGAAGATGACTCTCGAAACGCGATTTTAACCATTCACCCGGGAGCGGGAGGAACAGAATCACAAGACTGGGCTCAGATTCTCTCAAGGATGTATCTGAGATATGCAGAGAGAAAAGGCCTCAAAACTAAAATTCTCGATTACCTTCCAGGAGAAGAAGCTGGCCTCAAAAGCATTACAATTCGTATTGAAGGAGATTATGTCTATGGCCATTTAAGCCAGGAGTCAGGCGTCCATCGACTTGTCAGGATCTCACCCTTTGATGCCAACCAAAGACGCCACACTTCCTTCGCTGCCATTTTCGTTTACCCCGAGGTCGATGAAGACATTGAAATCGAATTAAATCCTGATGATATGCGGATTGACACGTTTCGTTCTTCAGGCAAAGGAGGGCAGCATGTCAACGTCACTGACTCTGCAGTAAGAATTACCCACTTGCCTACAGGCATAGTCGTCCAGTGCCAAAATGAGAGGTCTCAGCATAAGAATAAAGCGAGTGCATTGAAAGTTCTCAAGGCGCGGCTTTACGAGCTGGAAAAGAAGAAAAAGCTTGAAAAACTTGATAAATTAGAAGACGCTAAATCAGACATCGCCTGGGGAAATCAGATCCGTTCCTATGTCCTCCATCCCTACAGGATGATAAAAGACTTGCGCACTAATATGGAAATAGGAGATGTGGACAGAGTTTTGGATGGAGATATCGACGAATTCATAAAAGCTAATCTTCTGCTCAGAAAAAACACCCACAATAAATAACCTGAATTATCCAGGATAATTTGTTACTCGATTTTTTCTTTAGCCTCATCCCAGATTTCATCCATTTGCTCAAGGCTTACCTGGCCCAACTCTTTCCCCTTCTCCTTCAATCTTTCTTCAATGAATTTAAACCTTCGGATAAACTTTTTATTTGTATCCCTGAGAGCGATCTCAGGATTTACTCCCAAAAGTCGAGAGACATTGGCCATTGAAAACAAAATATCACCTAGCTCACATAATATCTCATCTTCTTTTTTTGCCTCCAGTGCTCTTTCTAGCTCAGAGACTTCCTCCTTTACTTTTTGAAGTGCCTCTTGAGGTTGTTTCCAGTCGAATCCATATGATGAAACGAAAAGACCTATTTGAAAAGCAGCAAGAAGAGAAGGACATCCCTGTTCACTCCAAGGTGTATCCATGATTTCTACAAGCCGTTCAAATTTTTTCCCTGCATTTCGATCTTCTTTCATTCTTATTCTCCCTTGAATTACTCTAGAGATTATTGTAATATTTTTTTCCAATTAGACAAAGATATTTTGAGTCAAAAGAAATCTCAATCCTTACGAGTTTCTAACAATTTCTTTTAAAATGGGGATAAAACATGACAAAAAAAGATAAAGAGAAAAACAAAGAAAAAGACAAAATGAGAGAGACAAAAAAAGAAAAGCAGGATGAAAAGCAGAAAATCATACCTCCTCTCGATTTCAGTTCTCTTGTGCTGCCTTTTTATACTCAGGCAATAATAAAGCTGGGCCTGGCAAAAGACCCTATCACTGACAAAGAGGCAGAAGACTTGGATTTGGCCAAAAGGTTGATTGATCTTCTTGATTTTTTAAAGGAGAGAACCAAAGGAAATTTGAAGCCAGACGAGGAAAAATTTTTAGACGCTTGCATCCAACAACTCAAGATATCTTACATGGATAAGGCAAATATTATCAAATTATGAGCTTATGAAAGTCATACACGGATTCAAAAAGTTTAATTCCTTATCCAGGGATACAGTTATTGCCATAGGAAATTTTGATGGTGTTCACCTGGGCCATCAAAGAATACTTCAATTCCTGGCAAACAAAGCCGAAGAACTTGATCTCGCCTCCCTTGTTCTGACTTTTTCTCCTCACCCTGAAAAAATCCTTGGCGGAGCCCGAATAAAAATGCTCCAAACTCTCGACCAAAGATTGGAAGAGATCGAAAAATTCAGTATTCAAACTGTCCTGGTCGTGTCCTTTGATGAAAACTTTTCAAGCCTCTCTAGCCAAGAATTTATCCAAAAAATATTGGTAAATATTCTTAGAACCAAAGTAGTTATTGTTGGAGAAAACTTCCAATTCGGCAAGAATCGAGAGGGAGATATCTCCCTCCTTAACCACTTGGCTTCAAGATATAATTTCCAGGTTTTTTCCATACCTTCAGTTACAAAGGAAAACATGGTAGTGAGCAGCAGCATGATCCGAAGTCTTCTCCAGGAAGGAAAAATAGAAAAGACTAACTTATTATTGGGAAGATCTTACGAGATAGACGGAAAAGTGATAAAGGGAAAGTCCATAGGAAAATCTCTCGGTTTTCCAACTGCCAATATTCAAACTGAAAACGAGATCGTGCCCTCAGGAGTCTTTATTACATCGGTCGGGATAAATGCAAAGACCTTTCCCTCGCTCACCAATATAGGAATTTGTCCGACTTTCAGCCAACAGGAGGCAAACATAGAATCCTATATCATTAACTTCGACCAGGACCTCTATGGCGAGAAAATAAAGATTAATTTTTTTAAAAAAATTAGAGACGAGATGAAGTTCGCGACACCTGAAGAGCTCTCTTCCCAAATTAAGAAGGACTTAGAAGCTGCAAAAGCTTATTTCAATTTAAAATAAAGGGGGACGCTCCCCCATTTACTTGACTTTTTTCCTCAGTTATTGCATTTTCTTAAGGAACTATGAGCTATTCCTTCAAGAAGGAACAAAGCTTTCTCTCAAATCAGGAGTTGCCTAATGGAAGAAAAAATTAAAGCTAGGGTAATGGATGCCCGCAAAATAAGGAGAGCTGTCCAAAGAATGACTACAGAAATCATCGAACGCAACCGTAATCTGAAAAACTTAGTCATCGTTGGAATAAGGACAAGAGGGATTTACCTGGGAAAAAGAATATCAAAATTGATTAAAGACCTTGAAAAGATCGACATTCCTGTAGGAGTTTTGGATATAACACTCTACAGGGATGATTTCTCCGAGTTAGAAGCTCAGCATATGGTTAAAAAGACAGAAATAAAATTTGCAGTGGCGAAAAAAGATATCCTCCTTGTAGATGATGTCTTGTTTACTGGAAGAACGATACGAGCCGCAATGGATAGCCTGATCGACCTGGGACGGCCGAAGACAATACAACTTCTGGTTCTTATTGATCGCGGCCATCGCGAACTGCCTATCAGAGCCGATTATGTCGGAAAATTTCTTCCAACTTCAAAGCGAGAAATCGTCCAAGTCTGCCTGAAAGAAATCGATAAAAGCGATGAAGTCCTGATTACAGAACCCGCGGGGATAAAATAGGGGAAAACCCTTGGCCTTTAAACATAAACACCTTCTCGGCATTCAGGAGCTATCCCTTTCCGAGATAAAGACAGTGTTGGATACAGCGGAATCATTTTATGAAATTTCTACACGAGAAGTGAAAAAAGTACCCACCTTGAGAGGAAAAACGATCATCAACCTCTTCTTTGAACCAAGTACTCGAACTCGGAGTTCCTTTGAGCTGGCTGCTAAGCGGTTGAGTGCAGACATTGTCAATTTCAACCAGCAGACCAGCAGCGTTATTAAGGGAGAAAGCTTCAGGGATACCATCTTAAACCTGGAGGCTATGAATCCAGACGCAATCATTATCAGGCATTCTTCCTCAGGTGCTCCCCGCTTCGCTACAACCTTTTGCCGTTCTCATATCATAAATGCAGGAGATGGAGCTCATGAACACCCGACCCAGGCGCTTCTCGATGCATTTACTATTAAACAAGAAAAAAAGAACATTGAGGGCCTCAAGGTCCTCATAGTCGGAGATATCCTTCACAGTCGAGTTGCACGATCAAACATATTCCTTCTGCGAAAGATGGGAGCAAAAGTCCTCCTCGTTGGTCCTCCGTCTTTTCTCCCCGTTGAATTCAAAAAATTTGGAGTGGAGATAGACTTCAACCTTGAGAGAGCCATAGTAGGAGCAGATGTTATCATGATGTTGAGGATCCAGTTAGAAAGACAGGGAAGAAACTTCTTCCCGTCCATTCGAGAGTATAGAAATCTCTATAGCTTGACTGCAGAAAGATTCAGTCGGGCAAAAAAGAATGCCATTATTATGCACCCCGGCCCTATAAACCGAGGAGTTGAGATCTCAGCTGATATGGCCGATTCTGCGGAATCAGTCATCCTCAAACAGGTTGAAAACGGGATTGCCATCCGGATGGCGGTTCTCTACCTTTTATTAGGAGGAAAAGAAGGTGAGTCTACTGATTAAGAACGGAAGAGTGATTGATCCTTCTTCCAGAACAGATGAGACGCTGGACATTTTAATAGATAAAGGAAAAATTATAGAAATAAAGGCAAAAATTGATGCTGATGGACCAAAAACCATTGACGCTTCAAGACTAGTTGTCGCACCGGGCTTTATTGATATGCATGCCCACCTGAGAGAACCGGGCTACGAAGATAAAGAAACCATAAGTACTGGTGCTCTTGCTGCAGCCAAGGGAGGTTTCACTTCTCTCGCCTGTATGCCGAATACTTCTCCTGTAAATGATAATCAAGGAGTAACTGAATACATCCTCTCAGGGGCAAAGAAAAAAGCCGTGGTCAATATCTATCCTATAGCCTCTATAACCAAAGGACAGAATGGTAAAGAACTCGTAGATATGGCTGATTTAATAGATGCAGGAGCCATTGCCTTCTCTGATGATGGCCTTTCTGTGGAAAGCAGCGAGGTCATGCGCCGTGCTCTGGAATATTCGAAGATTCTAGATACTCTTATCATTGATCATTGTGAAGACAAAAACTTAAGCGGCGAAGGCGTGATGCATGAGGGGTATTATTCCTACCTTTTCGGAATGAGCGGAATCCCAGCTTCTTCGGAAGAAACAATCGTAGCTCGCGATATCATACTGGCCGAGAAGGCTGACGCAAGAATTCACATCGCTCATCTAAGCGTTAAGGGAGCTGTCCATATTGTCAAAGAAGCAAAGAAAAAAAAGATAAATATTACAGCAGAAGTCACTCCTCACCATCTTTTTCTAACCGACTCTTGTCTTGAGAATTACGAAACAAATCTAAAGGTTAATCCGCCTTTGAGGGGCAAGGAAGATACTCAGGCTTTAATCGAAGCAATAAAGGATGGAGTTATTGATGTCTTTGCAACTGATCATGCTCCCCACACACCTGATGAAAAAAATGTTGAGTTTGATAAAGCCCCTTTTGGAATAGATGGCCTGGAAACAGCTGTCTCTCTCCTGCTGGATAAGCTGGTAAACAAAAATGTTATCTCTCTCCAAAAATTCATTAAAATGATATCCACCACTCCAGCCCTTATTCTGGGGCTCAAAAACAAGGGCAAGATAAGTGTGGGAGCTGATGCTGACCTCACTGTTTTAAATCTTCGGAAAGAAATTATTGTTGACGTGAATGAATTTAAATCTAAAAGCAGGAACAATCCTTTTGACGGCTGGAAATTAAGAGGAGCCCCTGAAATAACAATCGTGGGGGGGAAAATAGTCTATCCCTTTTCCTCTTCCAGAAAATCATCAAAATCCAAGTAATAGCAGAAATAGAATCTTCATGAAAATAAACATCCAGCAATTTGAAAATAAAATTGATTTCAATTTCAAAAACAAGGACCTCCTGCGCCACGCTTTAACCCACAGTTCTTATGCCTATGAAAACCAGGAAGAGGTTGAAACAGACTACGAGACCCTTGAATTTTTGGGTGATTCAATCCTCGGCCTTATAATAGCTGATTTTCTCTATTCTACTTATGTTGATTCTAGCGAAGGAGAACTCTCCAAGCTCAAATCCACAGCAGAAAGCACCTCCTCTCTCTCTTCCTTTGCAAAGAAGATAAAGCTTGATAAATATATCCTCCTAGGAAAAGGCGAGCAAAAAAGCGGTGGAAGGAAAAAAAAGACTATCCTGGCCGGAGCCTTTGAAGCTGTTGTTGCTGCCATTTATCTGGATGCAGGGCTGGAGGAAGCAAGAAATTTCCTTCTCCCTTTCCTGCAATCTCTGTTCAAAAAAATCAAAGTTAAAGATTTCCTTATCAACAACTATAAGTCGGCTCTGCAAGAATACCTCCAAAAGGAAAACTTACCCGCCCCTGCTTATAAAACCATCACATCAACAGGCCCTGATCACAAGAAGAGTTTCGTTATTGAAGTCCTATCAGAAGGAAGTTCTCTGGCAAAGGCGAAAGGTCATTCCAAAAAAATTGCCGAACAAAAAGCTGCGCAGAAGGCTCTCAAAAGCCTGCTCGGGAGGAAAATAAGGACACTAACTTCCGATACATTCTTCTTGAAGAGGAAAAAGTGATTGAATCTTACGGTTTTGGCCGTATGGTCATTGATGGCCATTCCTACACCTCTGACCTTATCATTTTTCCTGGTAAGATAAATGATTCTTGGTGGCGGATATCAGGTCATAGTGTATGCCTCAAAGATATTGAAGATGTTTTTAATGCAGAGCCTGAAGTTATAATTTTCGGGACCGGATACCACGGGCTGATGAAAGTGGAAGAAGAGGTGAAGAGTCTTGCTCAATCTAAAGGGATAGAGCTTATCATCGAAAAAACAGAAAAGGCAGTACAAAGCTTTAAAACGCTTTCGGTCCATAAAAAGGCAATCGGTGCGTTTCATTTAACCTGTTAAAGCTCATTTTTTTGTATTATATAAACCTGAATAATTCAGGAGAACCTGGATGATTCACGAGTCGAGATTGCCGCAGATGCAAGGCGTCGGCTCATGAAGCTGTGGTCGTCCACTGCGAATGGGCCGCAACGCTGCAGATGCTGCGAGATCGGCTCGCCCGAAGGGTAAAAA